>Ga0070741_10006647_pt1 | contig 24652 bp, 13 predicted proteins | sample Coa_R1_4_FD_66440 | JGI IMG/M metagenome (GOLD analysis project Ga0070741, IMG submission 66440) | Surface soil microbial communities from Centralia Pennsylvania, which are recovering from an underground coalmine fire - Coalmine... | ecosystem: Environmental > Terrestrial > Soil > Unclassified ... | reverse complement strand
TCTATTCGCGCCGGCGCGTCGTGGCTTAGCGAATAAAAACATGCGCCTTTTCCGAGGCTTGCTCGTGCGAGTGCAAATGTGTGGCGCCGGATGGCTTCAAATAAAGGATGACCGGGCGTGACCCATTCGAGGTTGTTGGCCTCGGCCGCCTGTCGATCTGTCGAAAAACGCGGGTATTTTGTCGCGAGCGTGGGCAGTCGCCAATCGGGTTCCGTTTCGTAACGACGCAGCACGCCTGGAGTGCGAATGCCATCAAAGGTGTGCGGCGCGTCTGCGGGCGCGGTTAGTGTGAGTGGAACGTATGGCGCGGATTCGCTCACAAATCGCGCGATCGTTTCCGGCACTACGCGCCTTTCCTGTGCCCGGGCGCGACGCTCGATGAGCATGCTTAAATTCAGTCTGCGCGATGCGAGGCCTTCCAATGCGTTTTCGCAAATCGCGCGAAACTGATTTTCGTCAACGTCGCGTAACAGGCGATCTTCTAAATCCGCGTCGCCGAGTTTCCCTGCATAGTAGTCACGCAACACACGCTCGACGTGTGTGGCTGGAAGAATTTCGCCGACAACATTGAACACTGCGTCATCGTCCAACGCATTGCGAATCTCTTGTAGCTTCTCGAGCAACCGCTGGAGGACGCGGCCTTCAATCGTATTGGTCGCGACGAAGTTGAATATCAGACAATCCTTCGTCTGGCCGTATCTGTGAATCCGGCCCATCCGTTGTTCCAAGCGGTTCGGATTCCACGGAATGTCGTAGTTAAAGAGAATGTGGCAGCACTGCAGGTTAATACCTTCGCCAGCCGCTTCGGTTGCGACGAGAACCTGAATTCCTCCGTCTTTGAACTGTTGTTCTGAATAAAGGCGGGTGTTTGGCTCATCACGTGAGCCGGGTTTCATCTGCCCATGAATCCACCCGACTGTGAATCCCCAATCTTTAAGTTTACCGACGAGATAATTCAGCGTGTCGCGGTACTCCGTGAAAATGAGAAGGCGCTGGTCGCGGTCACCGAAAAAGCCCTGGTCATTCAGTAAATCTTTTAGCCGGGTGAGCTTCGCCTCGCCGCCGCTACCGGAACTTTCCTCGACGGTCTTTGCCTTGGCTGCCAATCTTTCGAGTTCGCCAATTTCTTCACGGACCTGTTCTGCGTTTCCGGCGAGCGTGACGGCTTCGAGCATTTGCTCGATTCGCTCGCGCTCACCTTCTTCCATTTCTTCCAGCTCAGCGGGGTCTGGGACATCAATCGGGGCGAGCTGAGCCAACTGTTGCGCGTTCTTCAGCGCTTCGGCTAAACGACGCGCCCTGTTTTCAAGGGAATGGCGAAGCGCATAGGTGCTCGATGCAAGCCGACGCTGATATAACGACATCAAGAACCCGACTGCACGCGCCCGGGGATCGTCTTCGCGCGCCGCGGCTTTCGCGCTTTGCTGCTTTACAAACCGGGTGACCTCGCGATAAAGGTCGAACTCTGCGCCATCAATATTGAAGTCAACGGTGTGCGGTATTCGCTTGGTGAAAATCCTTCGAGCAACCCACTTTCCATTCGGTTCTTGTTCCGGGAAGTAAACCATCGCTTCCTTTGTTCGTCTCAAATAGAACGGAGCATGTTGCTCGTTCATCGCTTGCTTGATCGACTTCACGTCCGCGTAGGCGTCGGCATCAAGCAGCTGAAGAAACAGACTAAAGTTGGCTGGATCGCCTTTGTGCGGCGTCGCGGTGAGCATGAGCATGTGATCACTGCTATCGCGCAGCAGCTCGCCAAGTGCGTAACGCGCCGTCTTCCGCGCGGGAGGTGTCCATGACATCCGGTGTGCTTCGTCGACGATGACGAGGTCCCAGTGTACCTGTTTCAACCCGGCGAGAATGTCGGGACGCTTCGCGAGATCAAGTGATGTGATCACGCGATTTTGTTCCATCCACTGGTTCATCCCAAACTGATCGCGAATATCCGCTCCCTTCATGACGACGAACTTTTCGTCGAACTTCTCTTTCAACTCGCGCTGCCACTGAAACGCCAGATTGGCGGGGCAAACGACTAAGATCCGCTCAGCAAGGCCGCGGAGCTTCAGTTCGCGAACCAACAAACCGGCCATAATCGTTTTGCCCGCGCCGGCATCATCGGCGAGCAAAAATCTCACGCGCGCCACCTTGAGCAGATAATCGTAAATCGCTTCGAGTTGATGCGGCAGCGGATCGACCCGGGAAATTGAAAGCGCGAAATAAGGATCGAATTCGTACGCAATCCCAAGCGAGTACGCTTGCAGGCCGAGACGAACTAGCTTCCCGTCGCCGTCGAAAGACGCGGCCGTGTCGAGAATCGTTAGAGCTTCAATTTCGCGTGGTGTGAGGCGGACTGATCGGAACCGCTCCGTTTTGGTTCCAACAAGGCCGGCCACTAGCGCGCCGTCGCCGTCCTCACGGATGGTTTCCACGCGCATAGGCTCGTTGAACAACGGTCCGGTCAGAATTTGGCCGAGGCTAATCGTTGCGGTCTTGGGCGCAATCATTTGTGGGTCAGATGATAGCTGAAATGTCCGATAAGTGAAAACACTGAGTTGGTAGCGACGGATTCCGCGCGCGCGAGAGAGGACTCGCGCTACAGGAGTTGCCAGTTATTTGTCTTTTCGCTCGTTAAAGGAAGAGGAATGGTATCATTTGGGCGAGTAGTGACAGATTAATGTCGCCAGCATATTTCGAGACGCATTTCCAGCTGGAGGGGAGCGATGCCAATTGGCCATCGAAGTTTGCAATTGTGACTGCGTACAATACCACTGACGAAACCTGGAGTCCTGAACGTAACAGCGCTGCCGACAGAGACCTGACCGCGGAACTGGCTGCAATAGACGTTTGGCGACGGCAAATAACGGGGTATTCACCATCAACAGGCCATGCCGAACCTGGATGGGCTGTCGAACTCTCGCTGAACGATGCGTGCGACCTGGGTTTCCGATACAAGCAGGACGCGATTTACTATGTCACAGGCGACGAGTTGTGGGTGAGCTTCTGTGATAATCGCCGTCAGCTGGTGCGCGTTGGTAGTTTTTCGGATCGACTGCATCATTGCCCAGCTCGGGGCGAGACGGCATAATGGACGACTTCAACAGGAGAACACGATGTTTTTAAAGAGGGCCAATCCCAACCCGCTCGGCGTGTCGCTTGGCGACCTACTGGTGTTGCTGCAGCCCACGTCGATAAAGGCGAGCCTCAAGGTCACAAACTAACGACAGCAATAGCAGCGAGAATTGTTTTATGGGATTTTTAGATCAGTTCAAACGGAAGCAAAAGGTGCCGAGCGATCGCTACGAAAAGATGTCCGCTGCCGGAGATAATCCCGATTTGTGGGATTCGCTAAGCGATGAAGACCTAAAGCAGGTTATCATGTTAAAGTGTGTCGAATACGGGACGAGCCAGGATGCCGCCCGCATTCCTGGACTCTTTGCGCTTTACCAACATGTAATGGCCCGCCTCGGGATCTCAGAACGGATGGAGCTGCTGAATCAATTCAGCGCGATGACCGAAGAGCGAAAGGGTCAGGGGCACATGGGATTGATGATGTTTCTCGTCGCGGATGAAGACCCTGCCATTCTCTCGACGGCGGCGATGAGTCTCGCGGTACTCTTCGATCCGAAAGAAGGAGACGTTCTGGCCGGTCCAAGGTTCGTGGTGAGAACGTTGTTGACCAGGGAAAAGGATGCAGAGCATCAGGGGGACGCTTTGGGCGGCATTCTCCTGCTGGGTGACAAACGGCTTCTGCCACTGCTCGAAGATGCCTGGGAGAAACTTTCGGACGAAGCACGCTTGGCGTTGACCCGGGCAAAGTCGGGTTTTGTGAACGAGGGCATGATTGAATTTTGGCTGCGCTGTCTGGAAAACGGCTGCAGCGAATCCGTCTTCGGCTCGGTGGTCGCTGCTATCGCCAAGCTGCCTGTCGCTGCTCAGGTTCCTTTCGTTATCGACGTGGAGCGTGTCTTGCCCGCTTACCGCGACAGCCAGAATCCGATGAGGCTGATACGCCGGATTTCGTTTGGAGATTATTTAGATGAAATTCGTCCCCGACTCGAAGTCCTTGAAGCACAAGAATCTGAGCCAAAGGTGATTCCGAGAATTTACGACATGTGGAAAAATCCCGACGAGTTCAAGGGTATCATCGGATAGGAGACGACCCACATACGGCAAGCCGAGCAGGAAACATTCGGATTATGACGGACGAATCCTCTTTTGAGCGCTACTCTCAGCCACGTGAAATGGACCTAGAGTCTGTGGGCCAAGGTGGGTTCACTACACTGTTTGCAATCGGAATCGTCAATCCAATGGGACCCACTATGAACGCGCTGGCCGCAGACGGGCTCGGACCGGCCGGTGAACGGCAGGCCTTGCTGCACATTATTCTCAATCCGTTCAGCCAGGAATGCTACAAGGTAGGTTCTGTTAATCTTGGTGGAACCTGGTCTCCGCTAAGAGATTTGCGTGCATTCTTCTCGCTGCCCTTTGGATCATGTCCAACGCTTCTGATGCCAAGTGCTCTTTATTCAGACGAATGCGCACAGCACGTGTTTGTCGAACTACTGCAGTCTTTTGATGATGGTAACGAGACATGGCATAAACTTCGCCACTTTCCCGGTGATCCGTGGAAGCGCGTTAAGAAGGAAATGGAAAGATTGCCTGACTTCATAGCAAGCAGTTTAAAGGAAATACAGACCCAAGAGCAGCCGAGACGCCTAACAACTACCGAGGCCGGCGAGTTTGTTGAACTCCAACTCGACCCAAAGAACTTGGTCGAAGAGTTTAAAGCTTTCATGTTCGCGTGGGAGGGCTCGATTAACTTTAGCGGACTCGGTCGTGCTGCGATGTCAAAGGACCGCTTCCTAGAGACGTTTGGCCGGTTAGCACTGACGCTCCGTTCACCTCTTATGAGTAACATTATCGACAATCCAGAAATCCTTGGAAACCAAACGACCAAAAAAGGTGGGCTCGGGAGGCTTTTTGGGCGGAGACCCGCGGACGCGTCGACACGATCACGTAGCCACCGCGGCGAAACGGAGGAACATCCATTAATGCGAATCGCGCGGTCCAAGTATTCCGAAGGGAGCATAGAACAAACCCTGGTGCTTCGGTTTCTGAACGCACGGTCTATCGCGAAAGGAATTACAGGCAAGGATCACTCTGTAATGACGCAGCGCTTGCTCATGTGGGCGCAAGATGCTCGTTCGTGGGCGGAGCAGCTTCTCAAGGATGACCCACAAAATTGCACTGCGATGTTCGAACAGGTCACGGAAGAATCGATTCAGAGCGTTCGTGAATTATTCCGGCAAGAACTAGGGCCTGATCCGGGTCGCGTTGACGATCTTGCTGCGGCAGAAGCTTTAATGAGCTGGTCAACGCGCCGTGGATTCGAGCTCTCCGAAAATCGCGTTCGTCTCTGCGAATTCGTCGTCGAAGTCGTCGATGCTTCCCTGTGGCTCGGCTGGCTATTCCCAAGAGGCGAGCGTTAAATGCCCAGGACCGTCCGCACCCCGGTGGAGCGGCACAATTGTGCCGAGGACGCCAAGCAATGCGTTATGTCCATCATTCAACAATGCAAAGGCAACTGACTGAATCAGTAAGCTCATTCCCAAACGTTAGCGGCATCGTCCTAGAACTCTGACACATCACAAATGAAATTCCGTGGTTTCATCTTATCCATTTCGTTAGTTTTATCTTCCAGCTATCCCATTGCTTACGCTTCCTTTGTCCTATAAGGAACCCTTGCAAATAGGATGTGAAATAATATAGCCTTGAACGGTCTGGTTCTGTGCCCCAAAATCCAGCGTTAAAACCCTGCTTGAAGGCGGGTTCCCTTCTGTAGTTTTTATCAAAAGCAAAGAGACGGTTTACTAGGCTTCTTTTCGGTTTCATTCTGTTGGTTTGTCTAATGCCTCAACGTAATTCTCATCGAATTGTTCAGATCCCGCGATCTGTCCGCCGGGAAAAGCCAGGCGAGCCAAAGCGCGGCGTCAACGATTTCCACAACGAACTCCCAGAGTTGGGCACGATATTGGGAATACTCAAAACCTCGTCGCCGTTTGGCCCACCTCATAAGGGCGGCGGTTGCGTCTAGTGAGTCAACGTGGGCCGGGTCCGAGCCCAAATGTTGCCGATAAAACATTCGAGTTCGATCGAGTGCTGTTTCGCCTGCTTCATGAAACAAGTCTTCACAAACTTCTGGCTCAGCCTCCAACATATTCGTTGCCCACAGGCGAGCATCACGTGCCCATTGCGCGAGGGTAAGATCGCTTCCGAAAAAATCTTCTTCGCTCTCGAATCCCTCCTTAATGCATTGCGCATTCAGAAATCGCAGCGCCTGTTGTTGTTCAACGCTGCCCTCGCGATATTTCAGCCGAGCAATGCGCAGAATCGGATGCGCCATCAATTGGGTTCGGGACACCTTCGAAGCTCGCTTAGGCGCTTCACGAATCAAAAGGGCATGCAAACGATCGTTGTCTCCCCAGCTATGATTTGAAGAGTCAGCGAGAGCGCAACAAAAAGTCCACAGCTGATGATTTTCGTCGATTCCGGCCACCGCTAGAATTGCAGCCCAAAACCAAGGCGAACCTCCGAAAGGAGTGTAGAACTCGTTACCGAAGCGCTCGTCGACCTCACGCTGTGGTGCGTAGATCCCAGCGAACGCCTTTCTAAGCTGAAGATGGGTAATAGTGCAGCGTTCTGTATGTGACGCGAGTTGCGCCAGCGCTCCAATCGCTGTCTTCTGATCTGGGTTGTCGGTAAGACATTGTAGAGCCCACTCAGGCTCGGCTTCTGCCAGATCGAATGCCGATTCGAATAATAGTGCATAACATTCATCAATCGCCCTACCGGAACGCGGCATTCCTGCCAGCGAGACTTCCCGCCAGAAGTGAATCATCCGATCATAATACGCGGAGTCATCACTTTGCCGCGCGTACTCGCTAGCCGCATATTCGATCAGTTTCTTCTGAACAGCATCGTGAAGCCGCAGATATGGAGCCGGTGTTTTGCCAGCTATTGTATCAGCAAACTCTTTTGTGATGAGTTGCCGTTCTTCAATTCTCGAAACGTTTTTTTTCATGGTGCGCTTTCTACAGTTAAATGCGCACTAGAAACGGACGAAAAAGGCCGCTGCTCACATCAGGAACAGCGGCCTTCGCCCGGAGATTTTGTTCGGAAGTTTACTCACTCCCGCGCATCGGCTGAGAATCCAGTTCCCACCCAAGCCACCGTGGTTATCTCCTACCCGGTTGGCAGACCGGCGCTTTCGCGTCGGCCATTCCTAATGCTTCGCGTAGATGAAATCATGTGTGGCGGAAAACGGCAAGCCTTATTTTCGTCGAGCCAAGATGACACTGCGTATCGAAGCCAGCGTCGAGCGGACGTACCCGTTTCACGGAGATCGACAGGTTTGGTGCGCGAGCACTGACCGGCGCGCAACCGTTCCCTGAATTGCTCGCTTGACGGTAGCGCACTGAGAAACCCGATATGACCACCCAAGTTTTTCGAATGTGGCCTTTCATCCATCAAGGCTAGGCAGTAGAATTTACCTTTACGCGCCTGCGCCTAAGCGTCAGTTAATCCTGCAAACAGCGACACGCCCCTATGGATCAAAATCTAGATTTTCACTTTTCTGTGCCGAACATACCCGAAGGCGAAGCCCTCACTTTCGATGAGATCGAAGAGCGTTGCTTAAAGCAGCTTGAGGAGAAGGAGGGAAAGTGTGTTCAATCGCTAATCAACCTCGCGAAACTTTATTCGCAGGCGAAACGCTATGACGAGGCGTTCCGCTGTGTCGAACGGTTGATCGCACTCTCGGATGATCCCGAGGAGCATGGAGCATATTATCTGGCGTTGGGTGGTTTCATGGAACAGATCCGCGATTATCAGGGAGCCGTCGGATTCTACCGTCAGGCTTTGGCATTGGAGCCGTGTCGGAATCAGACTTGGTATTTCATCCACAACAACCTGGGCTATTCCTTGAACCAACTAGCGGATCATGATGGTGCCATTCCCTATCTGCGCCGCGCCATCGAAATCGATCCCAGGCGCCCTAACGCCTACAAAAATCTTGGACTTGCATTTGAAGCGAAGGGGAATTTTGAGGAAGCCGCTGAGCTTTTTGTCGCGGCTACTCGGGCGAATGCTTCGGATTCACGTTCCCTGGCTCATCTTGAAAATCTGATTTCGTCTCACCCAGAATTGGAGATCGATTTGCCTGATCTACCCGATCGACTAGAAGCCTGCCGAGAAGCCGTGAAGATTGTACGAGCTCAGCAGCCTGACTTGCGGGCGATCTGGGCGAGGGACCGCCAGAGGCAGAAGCGGAGGTAAAGCCGGTCGGCCCGCGCCGGTCATGCCGATCGAGGCCGTGTGGTTTCATCAACCCTTAGGAAGCGCGGAAAGGCCTTCTTTGGAGGTGCCTTTTGTTTGCAACATCGGGGAAAACCCACGGATTGAACGGAACCAGATGGCATGGGCCAAGCTGTGCGCTGAAAGTGAGGTGTCACCTACCAGCGTCAAACGTTAACATGGATTCGAGGTCGTCATAGTAACGCGCGAGCACCGTCTCCACGCAGCGCATCGTGCAGTCCCGAACGCCTGATCGCTTGTCGTGCGATGGCAGCGCACAATACCGGCTTGGTAAACCAGACGTCCACCCGTTTCGATGCACGCGTCACTCCAGTATAGATCAGCTCTCGGCTTAGAACCGGCGAATCGCGATCCGGCAATATGAGGACGACCCGCTCAAATTGCGAACCTTGCGCTTTGTGGACCGTCATTGCGTAGGCAAGTTCGTAATCTGGCAGCCGGCCAGGGGACAGCCTCCTCGGCTGGTTATCCGCTCCAATGAACCACGCCCAGAGCTGATGTCGATCATTCTCCCGCGGATCGGGCAATATCACGCCAATGTCGCCATTGAAAAGTTGTGCCTGATAGTCATTCTGTGTGATGAGGAGGGGCATTCCCGGGTAGAGCCGCGATGGATCAGGAATGAGGTTGCGCCGATGCAAAATGCCTTCAATTGCCTCATTCACCTGCCTCACGCCGAAGGGACCTTCGCGGAGTGCACACAGAACGCGAAACCGCGCGAACTGATCAAGCGCTTTCAATGGATCTTGTTCTACGAGATAGCCTTTGTACGGCTCGACCACCAACTCTTCCAGTTGTCGTGCAAGTTGAGCAGCGGAAGGAAGCGTGCTGCTCCCCAGCTCGGCTGAATCTCGTTCTGCGAGGATGCCCAAAGCTTCATCCGCATTACCGACACGCACCGCACTGGAAAGGCGGTAAATAGCATTCTCATTTCCAAAACGGTAGTTCTTCGAAAGAATGAACAAGGCGTTTCGCAATTGGCTTTTCGGAGCGAGCGCGGCGCCAGCCATGTCGGCCAACACGGCTCCCGGTTCAACCGACGCGAGTTGATCCTTGTCGCCAAGCAAAATCGCGCGCGCGTTCTCAGGCAGCGCATCGAATAGTTTCGCCATTAATGGAAGGGCCACCATCGAGGCTTCATCGACGACAAGAAGGTCAAGCGGAAGTGGATTACGGCTGTCGTGCCGAAAAAAGACTGAATCAGGTTTAGAACCCAACAGACGATGAATCGTTGATGCTTTTGTAGGGATGGAGTGCTTCAGCTTTTCGTCAACCGCCGAATCCTGATGGAGACTCCGAAGAAGTTCCTGCAGTCGAGCAGCGGCTTTACCAGTCGGGGCTGCCAAAGCTATGCGCGGCCGTTTATTCCCGCTCTCTTGCACAAATCGTTGAAGGATGCGCAGTACAGTTGTGGTTTTGCCGGTGCCGGGCGCGCCTGAAATTACGGTAAAATAGTTTTTGAGTGCTCCCTCGATCGCCGCCTCCTGCGTGTGGGCCGCGTTCTTTGTCGCAACGTTACGCCGAGCCCGACTTAAAATGGAGCGGGCAAGTGCCTGTTCGTAATCCCAGTAACGGCGGAGAAACACGCGGTGCCCAGCGAGCACGACTGGCGTCGAACGGTCTGGCGAACCGAACGCGGGCGAGGATCCGAGCCGCCCCACCCATTCGTCGGGTTCGGGAAATTTTAGTTCATCAGTTGGGACATTCCCAAAGAATGGATCGCAAAGATCGAGACAGATGTGTCCCTGTCGCACGGCACAGCTAAGGAGCGCTGCGGTTGCTTGCACCAATTCAGTATCGCCGCCAAACCGTGCAATAAAGCTGCCGAAATGGCGATCGATGTCCGCCGTTTCAACGCTGGCCGTTAATGGCGGAGTAATCATGCCGCTAACTCGCGCAATGCGGCGATTGACCGTTCCGATGGCCGCTGCCGAAAAATCCCAAGCTTCGTGTTCTGGCGATCAATTCCGCGGAGGAAGATATAAAATACCCCGCCGAAATCCCGCTCGTAGGCGTAGGTTTCTAATCGTGTTTGCAGGAACAGATCCGCCGCAAGGACATAGAGATGCGCTTGCAGGTAGTAATTGTGCTCTAGCATCGATGCTCTCATACTAGCCTCGTCGTAATCAGCGGGCTGGTTGCCTAACCAGTTCGACTTCCAGTCGATTATGTAGTATCGACCATCGAATTGGAAAAACAGGTCAATGAATCCGCGCAGATAACCTTCCACTGGATCGAATCGCAGCTGGCCAAGGTTTCCAGAAAATTCGGCCGGTAACCCGTTACAGCGAGTAAAGATGCCGCGCAGCCGGTTCGGGTCTAAGCGGTTTAGTCGATACGTGAATTCAAGCTCCGAGATCCGCGCGCTGCGATCGACCTTATTAAGTGATAAACCTGGTTCGAGTTGTATTTCGAGCAGCGCCTGGAGCGTGGATATGATTGAATCGCGGCAGTTGCTTTTCCCAAATCCATGCCAGCCCAACTGCTCATCCACAAGCGAGTCCAGCTCTGGTGCTGTGAAATTGATTCGCTCTAGCACAGAATGGAAAAAATCGCCAGCACGCGCGCCACGCTCGAAATCGAAAATCGTGTCACCTGATGTTACTCTTTCTTCCAGCACAATTTCGGGCTGATCGGAAATCTCCGGCTCGCGTTCTTCGAGTTGGATTCTGCCGGTGTTCAAACCACTGAAGCTGGCGACCATCGCAGTGCGATGAATCGTCCCGTTGAATGGTCGCGCTGCAAACGTCAGTGCGTGTGTGCGTGGCGCAACAATCGCAACAGGCTCGGCAGGAACTGGCGAAACGGATATGCACTCAGGTCTTTGAGTTGCAAGCTGCCGCAGAGCATTCGCCAGATCAGCTCGTTTATCTTCACTGAACAGGCGCGCCAGCGGGGATTGCTCGATGTCTTTGTAGTCCGGAACATGGATGGTGCAGCGGTTTTTTGCGCGTGTAACTGCCACATAAAGCATTCGCACTTCTTCCGAAGTAATCTCTTCGCTTTGCCACCGTTTTTGTTCATCCGTCGCGTCAATTGTGCCGCGGAGACTGAGAGTTAATCGGTTATCATTTTGCCGATCGTGAAACAGGAGTTCCTGGCGTTGGGATAACTCTGCTGGCGTCCAGAGAAACGGAGAGAACACAATCGGATACTCCAAGCCCTTGCATTTGTGAATTGTGAGTATTTGCACGGCGTTGCTGTCGCTTTCGAGCCGAAGCTGAAAGTCGTCTTGGGCGACGTGATGAATATTCCGCTGTCTTCGGAGCCAGGCAGGCAGACCATCCGGCACAAGTCGCTGTGCCGTTTCGGCTGCATGCAACAGCTCCGCCAAATGCAGGAAGTTCGTGAGCCGCCGTTCTCCGCCTGGGAGCTGCATCAATCGGGCACGAGCATTTTGTTCCACCATGATCTGCCTGAAAGCGGCAATGAAGCATTCGCTTGTCCAGCGAGCCCGCCAACCCGCGAACTTGTCGAGCCACTGCTGTCGTGCGGTTTCATCGGTTTCAAGCTCGACCAACGCGTCGCCGTTGAGCCCGATTAAACTCGTAATCAGTGCGGCTTTGAATAGTCTATCTCTGGCCGGTTCGATTATTCCTTGTAATAGCCGCTGCAGTTCTTCTGCTTCGTTGGTTTCAAATACGCTGCGGTCGCTCTGCACGATGCTCCGGATTCCGTGTACGCGAAGAACTTCCTGCATCTGCTCGGCTTGCCTGTGTTTACGGACAAGTACCGCCATGTCTGCAAATCCGACCCGTCGATCACCAAGTGTTGCGCCGCTCGCCTGAAGTCGCTTCATGTCCCCAGCAACCGCTTGGCAGATAGCCGCAGTCGCTTCGGTCTGGTTCATCGGTTCGCCATTCTCGCGGGTAGACGCCACCACGCGGAACGCCAAACGTGCAGCTGACGTTTTAGGGATGTTTGCAAGAAGGGGAAATTCGGTTTCGTCAGCGGGTCGGATGTCGTGATATTTGATACCAGGAAGCACGAACGGATCATCCGCTTGTTGGAAGAGATCGTTCACAGCGCCGACGAGCTGTTTTTCGGATCGCCAGTTTGTGCCGAGGGTGAACGTGCGGTTCGTGTCCGCAGCGGCCGCGATATACGTAAAGACGTCTGCCCCCCTGAAGCCGTAGATCGCCTGCTTTGGGTCCCCTATGTAATAAAGGTGATGCTTCCCCACCCCGAACAGCCGTCGAAAAATCTCGTACTGTGCCGGATCAGTGTCCTGAAACTCATCTATGAGCGCTGCACGGTATTTGGCACTGACTGCTGCCGCCAGTCTTTCCCCCGCCGGCGATTTCAATGCATCGCGAAGGCGCAATATCAGATCATCAAACGTGACGGTGTTCGTGCGCGCTTTCCGCTTGGGAATCTCTTGGTCGGCGTATTGCAGGAAGTCATACGTAGATAGCAGAAACACTTCCGCGACTGCATCAACGAAGCCGGTGCAGAGATCGAAAAAACGGTGTGTTGGCGCCGTCCGGGATGGCTTCGTTCCAGTCTTGATCTTCTCTGCGCTAACATCGGCTAGTGCTCTAATGCACATGGGATCTGCGCTGTCGAAGTCGCCACAGGCTTCGTCGATCCACTTTACCAGTTCTTCGACACGGTCGAGTCGAAACGCGTTCTGATTCCGCGCCAAATTCTCGTCTTCTCGTAAAATTCGCTCGATCGTCGAAGCGCTCGATTTCCATTCTCTTCGAATGGTATCCATGCTTTCCTCGATTTCGGCAGCCAGCTGGCTAAACGATTTTCCCGTTGTCGGGGGAATAAAGACGACTTCGGGATGATTGCGCTTGCGATCAAGTAATTCTACCCATTCGTTCGGCGATTTCTCCCAAGCCAGCATTAGTGCCGAAATGAGCGGCGGTGCGCCGTGGAATTTTGACCGCCAGAAATCTCTCGCAACCTGCTCGAACAACGGTGTCGGATCAGTTACAAGCTCGGCGTCAAAAGATATTCCGCTCTCGAAAGCGTGATCCTGCAGAACACGCTGGCAGAAGCTGTGAATCGTAAAGACCTGCGCTTCATCAAAACTCTGGAGCGCCAGGTCCAGCTCGTGAAGGCCTCGCTTAACATCTCCGGCTTTTAGCACTCGCTTGAGAATCGCGTCTTCTGTCTGGCCGCGTCGCAGTTCGTCGATGGCTTCGTACAAACGGCGACGGACCCGCTCTTTGAGTTCTGCCGTGGCTGCGATTGTGTAGGTTACCGCAAGAATTTTGTTAATCGCGATGTGCTCCTCGACGACGAGCCGAAGAATAAGACCCGTGAGAGAAGAAGTTTTTCCGGTGCCGGCGCTTGCTTCGATCAGTGTCACGCCGGGTGTCAGCGGAGTGTTTGCGAGATCGAAGGTATTCTTCATATAGCAGCCAGTTGAAGAGCGCGCTGAAACAGCGGAGCGAAGACCATCTTGGCGAGCGCGATAAATTCTCCGTTTAGTGGGTCAGGTGCGTGAAAGAGCCGCTGAATCGCTGGATCTTCTTTTTCGCCGGCCACATTGTAGCTGCCGTTCCACTTCGCTCTTGCCTTGTTCAGTGGAATTGACGTCCCCTTGCACTCAGCTTTTACATATTCGAAAGCGCTCGCCGGGAAAAAAGGCACCGGACGCTGTAAACCGTCCCAATACAACCGGCACAGGTCATTCAGTAGCTCATTTGCCGTGGCTACTGGTTGCCACGACATCGTCTCGTCTTTACCTATGAGAATTGTTTTGAACGAATCCCGGTCGCCCGATGCGGATCTCGCCAGGTGTTCCACCCATGAGCGGAGTCGGTCACGGATGTTGAGGTCCGCACATCGATAATGAACAATGTTGCTGCCATAGATCGACTGGATCGTGCCGCTTAGAGTGAAATCCCCGAGAGCGAGATCGATCGCGAGAGGCTCACTTCTTTTCCCATCACCAAGGTACCTTAGAACAGCAGATCGAAATTCTGATGCGTCGCAGTTGAGAGAGCGGAGCTGCAATTCACCAATGCCCCCCGAAGCCGTAACGCCGCTAGCCCTAAAAACTTCGAGGTTCCCTTTTCCGCTGTCGATCCAATGGGTGAGGAGCTTCTGGCGGATCTGATATTTTTCGAGCTGATTCAGCTCGATTGGCTCGTCGTCCGGCAACGCGTCATCGAATTCCCTGAGATCGATTCCGAACCGCGCTTTAAGAAAGAAACGGGCCGGCGCAGCCAGGAAGCTTATCAGCTGGTTCAGTTGTATGGCGCGCTGCGTGACGTCGGGTTCCGGCAATTGATTGATCAAGAACGGTGAAACAGTCGATCTCCTTGGATCGGCAGCAGCAGCCGCGGCAGTGGCGTTTGCTTCCGAATAACTGAAGAAGCGCTGGTCGGCCCGCTCTGAATCGAAATAGCGGGCGCTAAATGCCTGAAGCGGATGCTCCACAGTGAGATAATCTCGGGCGCGTGCGTTTCCGGGAAAAAGAAATGCCTTGTCGAGGTAATCCAGCAACTCGCTTACTACCACTGAAGGCGGGATCTCCTGGTTGTGCACGATCGAGCGGCCGACATAAGTTATTTGAAGGCAATCTTCGGCGGCGCAAAGCGTTTCAAGAAAAGCATAGCGATCGTCTTCACGCGGCGAAGGATCGCCCAGTCGCCATTTTGACATGAGATCGAACTGCGCTGGCTGTGATCGACGTGGAAAGACATCATCATTTAATCCGAGGAGGAAGATTACCCGCGCAGGAATGCTGCGACCCGGCTTAAGCGCACAAAAAGTGACTCCGCCGGTTAAAAAGCCACCGCGCTGTTCCATTGCTCCAAACAAGCGTTCGAAATGATGGCGCAATACCGTCAGCTCGATTTGCTGGCTTAGGTCGATATCCTTTGCGATCGCTTCCAGGCGCGAGAAGGTCTTGCGAAGGAAACGTAAATCACGGATGTGGTCCTCGTCATCTGACTCCAACAGGTGGTCGACGGCTTTGCGCATGAGGGGTCCCCAGTCGCTAAGGGTGTGTGCGATTTGGCATTGTGCGATAAACTCAAAAACGACCTCTACGACAGACAGAAAGCGTCCCAGGATTTCGCCTCCGTCGCCCTCGATTTGGTCGTAGGGCAGGATATTGTCGAAAATCCTCCGGTCATCGCCGCGCATGGCATAGCCCAGAAGCAGGCGGTTTAAACCAAATCGCCAGGTATTTGAGTCGTCCGCAGGCGCGCCAATTCGCTCGCGGTGCGAGGCATCAATCCCCCAGCAGATTCGAGCATCCCGTATCCAGGTACGAATTAGTGACAGATCCTCCTCAGAAAACTCGAACCGCTGCGCGATGACGGGCGAACTGATGAGTCCAAACACCTCCTCTGCAGTGCATCGGCTACTCGCTACCTCCATCAGCTTGAGAAAGGAGTCGATAATAGTGCTTTCGCTCCGCGGATGGCGATCGGAGACGCTATGCGGAATCTTGCGACCGGCGTTTTCTGGGTATTCAAAAACGGCTCGGATAAACGGCGAATATTTTTCGATCTCCGGCGTCATCACCAGGATGTCGCGGGGACGAATTGTCGGATCGGCTTCAAACAGGCAGAGCAACTGGTCGTACACGACCTCGAGCTCGCGCATTGGAGAGTGGCAAGAATGAATCACGAGCGACCGATCGCCGGAAGCGATTTCAATCTTATCGGTATGTTTATCTCCTCCGTTCACGGCGTCGCCGCGACTTAGCGCGCGGAGAATATCGGATTGTAAAATCGAAAGGAGATTCTTAGCTGGCGGCACTTTGAAACTCTCCAAGGCATCGGTCAGCGATGGGCCGAGTCGCTCGTCGGTGTCGATTAGAAGCTCGGTAAAGTGAGTGTTGAGGCGACCGAGCGAACTCAATAAAGCATTGCCACTGATCGGCTCTGATTCGGCGATTTTTCGTCGGGCGCGCTGCTTCGGAGTTAGATCGTCCCCGTGATATTCACTCGAAGGGTCAAGAAAGAACAGATGTAATGGACGCGTTTTCGCCACCTCGAACAGGATGTTGAGATACGTCGGCGGTATCGTGGTGAGGCCGAATACAAAAATTCTGCACGGCAAGTTCGTGGAAGGTGCACCGTCCTTTTGTTCTTCTAGTTTCTTCCAAATTGCACCTACCTCGGCGCGGCTCGTTAATTCACGCCAGAGAATCGCTTGCCAGGCTTCATGACCAGTGGCCGAGACACGCGAAGTCTGCCAGTCGCGGATCATTTCTGGCCGATAAACGAGATACTGATCGAACAGCTCCGCAATTCGCTCGGAAAGCTGAAAAGTTTTTAGCGCATCCGCATCCGCCAGATAGTTACTCACCGCGCGGAACTCCTTCCCAGCAACAAGTCCAGGCAGGACGCGGTGAATTGCCCAAGTCATCTCCTCCGTGGCGATTCTTTGACCAGTCAGGTACGGCGTGGCGACCTGGGGAGGCAACAACCCGATAAAATCTGCTAGAAAGGGGAAATCGACGTTGGCGCAAACTCCGTTAAGGCGGGCAATCTCAAATGACAACCAACGCCGCATTGCAAGACTGGGCACGACAACCAACTCTGGTGTCAGGGGCGAGGCAATCGACTCGCGAAGCAGTTTTGCCAACTCTTCCGCCAGCTTGGTCAGCCGATTGCTTTTGTACTGGAAGACTGAATTCACTTTCGTTGCATGCCGATGAACAGGCGAACATATCAACGCGCCAATCTATCGCCACTCCAGCAGCACGTGTCTTCATCGGGCCCAAAAAATGAGTTCGCAAGCCGCCAGCGCTGGTAAAAGAAGCGCGGCAAACTAATCAGAAAACGGAGAAGGCATGAACTTAAAAAAAGACAGAGAAATGGCAGCCGGAATACCCTCTCTAGCAAAGGTTGCGGCGGAACCAAGGCGATGTGCTGCCGTTTGGCTCTAAAGGCGGCAACAGCGGCTTTCGATGACCTCGCTCGCAGTGCACCAATACGCACGTGTGTTTCCGTAAATTTCGCAGCAGGTGTGGTTTTATCTTGTGCTCTTCCTGCTCGGAATAGTTTCGCGACATTCTTCCGCTATGGTAGCCCAACGTCTTTTTGATCACGCGTTTTTTGCCGAGGAAGTCAGCGCTCTCTACTGCGCCTTCTTCATCGGCGGCCCTGAAGTTTAGGCGATTGCGCAGATTGAGTGTAAAAACGCTCGCCTTTTCACGGTCGAGCGGAGAAACGAACGAATTCGCCACGACCGAGATATTCCTCTCCAGACCTCAGAACATCCTGACATCTTCGGAGTTGCTCGGCAGTAATTCGAACCACGCGCTATGGGATTCCACGCGAGTATTTCCACGCGCCCGAATTTTACCCACGCCACGGTTTTAGGCTTGCAACCCGTGCTTGCAGCCAGGGATCGGACACAATTCAGAGATCGCTGCATTAAGAGACTCAGAGGCCGTACGCCTTGTTACAAGTTCCGTTATGTCACGCAGTTTTTCTCCGCCTCCGCGTTCGACCCGGGGAGATGGCCGCTGATGTTCCACCAAGTATCCATATGATGATAGGACGTCCAAAACGTCCTTTTTCGATGGCGCTCCATCGAATTCCCGGCCGGCGAGAAAACCACGCATGTCGAGGGTGTCCCTCCTGTATTGACCGTTCGGCCGGACAAATTTTAGCAAGAGCTGCGTTACTTGCTTCGTTGTAGGACAGGGCTCAATGGCAGATTGATCTACGTCGACGCTGCCCGTCAACTCGCGGACAATTTCCCCCACTTGCTCAAAGTAACGTTTTCCAATTCGAACCGAATGAACACGGGCGGTGTTTCTTAGCCGAAGCCCGCTTAAGTCCTCCCGCTGAACGTTGAACGTTGTGTTGTGAAGAATAGCGCCGTCGAAGTTGGTTTCGCGAAGGTCACAACGTTCAAAATTCGCATCTGTTAAGTCGCTATTTTGGAAGTTTGCCTTACTCAAATCCATGCTTTCGAACCGGACTGCTTCGAGGTTTGCATTTGTAAAGCCTGATTCTTTAATGGTCCTTGGAAGCTCCCCGGGCGCTGCAAGTATTGCTATCTGAAGAATTACACGAAACGCGTCAGCGCCAATCCGGGATGAGTTCAGAACCATCCAGATATCTTTCGAAAGGCCCGAAGTCATCACCTTTTCAGCGATCAATCGCAAAAGCGCGTCCCGGCCTAGCAGAAGTGGTTCATCCATCTTGCGCATGAATTCGTCGGGATCTCGTTTGAGAACATGCACCAAACTCCGAGCTAACAAGAACAGGCCGATGATCTCGTGCACGAAATCGATGCTTGTGGCGTCCCTTGATCGCGTGAATACCGGTAGTTGCACTAGGCGCATGACGAGATCCTGAATTTCATCGCCAGACATGCCCGCGGAGCAGATTAGCTCGGCAATCGTCCGCAGTTCCTCAACCGGAATGCCAGCAAAGCCATTTTTAAGATTTTCTTCTGCCGCAGCCTCGAGAACCTCAACGAGTTCATCGGGCGCAACCTTCGCCTTGCTAATGATTCCCTTGGAGTACTCGCGTTCGAGCATGTTCCGCAGGGCTGTATCGCATAATTGAGATGCCGTGAATCCTTCTCGATGGTTTCCCTGTTCGTAAAGGTCGGCCAGCAAGGCGCAATAGAAAGCGTTATCAGACAGCTGGCGCGTCGATGAGTTGCCTTGCAGCCACCCAACGAACGATTCAGCCCTCGAGCCTTCGGAGCCAAACCGCTTTCGTGCATACTCCCTTTTGGTCGGCGTATCCCATTCTTTGAGCTCGAAGATTTCGACAAGATCCGCTGCATCCACCAAAAACTCGTGGAGATTTCGACACGTGTTAAACAGCGACTCGCGCACGCAGACAACCACGTGGCTTTGTCGATCTGGAGACGTCAGCCGATCTAATAGAAATTCAAAAAACTGATCATCCGACGCCAAGATTTCATCCAAGCCATCGCACATTAGTGCCAGCTGACCATTATCGATCATCCAATTGAGACCTGCCGCACCGATTGGTCGGGCGATCTCGGTTTGCAAAAATGTTTGTATTACGCCTTGAAGAGTGTTGCCGCGCGCCCGATTCAAATGCTTGGGGGTTAGTGCGATCGGCCGGATTCCGTGCTGCCTCTGTTTTTTTAGTTTCTGGAAGCCCTCGTACGCACGTCGGAAAATTTCCTGAAACGCCACCGTTTTTCCAGCACCAGCGGGGCCAACAACAAAGCGCATTCGTGCGCCTTCATGCTGGGAACGCAATTCAGTCGTCATTCGTTCAACCAAATCTGCGCCTTCCCCGATTGAGTCACCACGGCCATTCAATACGCGGAATGGCTGCGAAACTCGAAGCGTTTGCGCGTTTTCGGCACTGCCTCGAATTTCCTTTGCGATATCCGATGCTTCTCTGTTTACGTCAGACAGAAATTCGGCGTCGAACAGCAATACCTCCTCCCGAATTCTTACGCCTAGCTCACGCACGAACTTTTTAAATTCCGTGGAATAGCCAGCGAGCGTTTCGACAACCAACATGTGAGTTGCATGCGGGTACTTGTCCCGAAGTTCGCCAAGGTTACCGATCAATCGGGTCTCATTTTGTCGGTTTGCGGTCTCTGGAAAGCCCTCCTCAGCCCAAAGAATCGTTACGTCATCTACACCGGCTTCGTTCCGCTGGCGTGCTTCCAACACCGCCGGGTATCGCGGCAGATCTCGCACTTGTTGACCGCAGGACTGGTAGTAATTACGAAGCTTTTCCTTCAGCATGTTTGCAGGAACTACTTCCATATTAGGAAATTTGCGCTGCTCACTGCAAGCGGAGTTTTGTGTCGACGACACCGATTTCACTGGGAGCAAGAAGTGGGAATGGCTCCGTCACCCACGCGGTCACATTCCCCGTAGAATCTTTCACGATGGTGATTACCGTTTCCTCAACAAAACGGACGAAGTCAGGTTCTGCTAGTCCTTCATTTGTGTCGCCATGGCGCTACTGAACCACGAGCATGTTTGGCCGTTCGATTCAATCGGCGGGAGCAGCTTTCGCCGATGGCCGCGTTCGCAATGGACGACGACGGCGGTGTGCTTCCGTAGCATTCGCAGAGCGTGCGGCTTGATCTTGTGCTCGTCCTGCTCCGAATAATTTCGGGACATCTTTCCGCTGTGGTAGCCCCATGATTTCTTGATCACGCGCTTTTTTCCGAGGAAATCGGCGCTTTCCAATGCACCTTCTTCGTCGGCAGCTTTGAAAATCAGACGGTTGCGCAGGTTCAGGCTGAAGACACGGGCTTTCTCGCGGCCGAGCGGTGGAATGAACGAGGTTGAAGATTGTGCGGCGGCGACAACGGTTGCGCGTGCTTCGCGAATCACGTCGATGCAGTTGTAATCGCTCATGCCGTCTTCGCTCGCTGTGACGAAACGCTGCGCTTCGTCGGCCCAGAGGATGAGCAAGTTGTCGCGCTTACGTTCGTCGGCGGACTTGTCGAAGCGACGCAGCGCGTGCGTGTAGAAAAGCATTTTGAGAAATGTGTTTATGTAGCGCCGCTCCATCTGAAATTTCTGCGGCATCGCGACGCAAACGATCTTGCCGCGATCTAAATCGGCGAAGTCGAAGCTGTTTCCGGCCGCGCAGAAGACCTGAGCGATCTCGGGAGTGATGAACGGCTGGAGATAGTTGGCGATGGTTTCTTTCACGCCGCCGATTTGCTCTGGAGGTTGGGAGAGAAAGCGATTGGTGAAATGCTCGGCAAGTTCACGCCGGCGCATCGTTTGATGACTGGATGCGAGGTCGGTCATCGCTTCGTCCAAGTCGCTTTGATCGAGAAGCAGATGATACGCGTTCTCTAAGGTCACATCGGCGCCGATCTCGCGCAGGCTCTCCAGAGCAGCAGCGATATGAGTTTGTGCCTGGTTTTTGAAAAAGGCTTTATCACCCGTTTGACCCAAAGAAGCAGCAGTATCCACGACCGCTTTGGCGAACGTGTTGAAGGGAATGCTACGATCCGAGGTAAGATTGTAAGTATGGCGCGGCTCCCATGTGCTCGCTGCCTCATCTGGCCGGACGTGGAGCAAGATCAGATCATCCTCGCGACCGAAGTGCTTGGCCATTTGAGAGAGTGTTTCCCAATAAATTCCTTTATCGTCGATGCAGAGACCGCCCCACGTGGGTTCGTTCTGGAAGACCTGATAAAGCAGGCGTGTGATGCCTGAACGGGTTTTGCCAGAGCCTGTGTCGCCAGTGATCAACCAGCCGCGGCAGAAATCATCTCGCGTCCATGTAAAACCGGAGAGGCGGACAACAACGTGCTTTTCCGGTTTCAGTAGAAGGTGAATGACCAGACTCGCTGCAACGCCCAGGCACAAGAAGCCACCGATAATGGCGCTGAAACTCGGACTCACAGGAGACGATCAATTAATGCGCCCGCGACCGCGCCAAATGCCGCGCATACGCAATGCGTGATGAAGCGTGCTCGGTTGATGCGATTGACGTTGAGGCCAAAGCGTCGCAACTCACCGACGAGATCAGTAGCTTGGTGGATGAATGCTTTCGAACGGCGGTCGAGCAGTTCGATGGTGCCACGAAAGTCCTCAAAGCTCGGCGGCGACGCGGCCGGATCGTCATCCGTCTCGCGCGACTGCTTGAGATAGATGCGCACCAATTCAAGAGCTGCAATCATCGGATCGCCGTCCGCGATGTGATGCTTGCGCTGCCAGTCGCCGATGGCACGCGCTAATGGATCATCAGTGCTCACGCCGCGAATTTCTCCGCCACGCGCGGATCAGTTAAGAGCAGATCAGACGCGCGATAGAGTTGTCGGTAAAACCGCGTTTGCCAGTTCTTCAATCGCTGGCGGTCGAGCAGATTGAAGCCCGGATGGCTCAGCGCGACCGTGACTGGCGTGTTGTGCTCGTTTAATGCGGTAACGAGCCAATCGTACATTCGCGGCATCGTGATCTCGCGTGCGTGCAAGGCGTCGACCACGTGCCGCCGCGTCTTGCTGCCGTCGTAAATCTTAAACGCGTCGCTATGGGCTTCGTTTTTTACGACAACCCACGCGCAGCGATCCTTTAGTGCGTCGGAGAGGATGCGAAGTTGTTCGACGCTGTCGGCTTCGTGGTTGACCGGACAGATGACCGTTAGTCGCGCGTCGAGTGAGCGCAGGACTTCGGCGAAATTAACCTCATCGAAGAAGTCGATGAACAAATCGGTGGATGCCGCGCGGCAGTCGATTACAAGGAGATCGGAAGTGTCCGCAGTCGTGAACACGCGATCGATCTCACGGCGGTGCTCAAGATTGATGAACTCCGATTGCGGGTGGAAGCGCTTGAGCGTCGAGTTCTCGTGGTCGCTGTCGATCGCGCAATGGGCGATGCCGCAATCTTTGAGATACTGGACGAAGTTCGTGGCGAAGAAGCTTTTTCCGACGCCGCCTTTGCCGTTGATGATGAGGTTGATTTGTTTGTTCATAAGAAGGTGCGTTGAATCAGAGGTTGTGTGGATCTGCGATGCGCGGACCCCGAATGCGTGAACGCCCGGATGGCGCTGCGGTTTGCTGCGGCGAAGCTGTTTGTTGTCCTCCTGCCGGTGGCGGTTCGGTTACCGCAGCGAAGGCCGCATTTTGTTCGCCGTTTGCACTGCGGACAGTGTTGCGTGTTCGTCCGGATTGCTTCGCCGGACGCGGTTTCATTTTTACACCATTCACTTCGACAAGAAAACGCGCGATCGTGTCGATGCTCACCGACACATCGACTGTTGCGAGTAATTCGCGAATCAGCCGCAGAGATGCGCCCTTTTCGCGTAGTTCAACGATGCCTTCTTTTAGCGGCATCAGCTTTGCGTAGCGCGTCGGTGGCGGAGGCGTGAATGCGCGAACGGCGTCGCGAAACCGCTGCGTGCGCGCTGCGATGTCCGTGAGATCACTCATACTTTTGGCAGGCGTTCAGCGACAGGTCGGTTTCCATAGCATGGCTACGGGGTAGGGCGTCCCTTCCTAAAAACTCTTGGTTCATGCGCCACAGTTCTCTCATGAGAATTGCGGTTACCGGCTCCGTGGGTGGAGCAACGCGAATCTATCGGCGTGGTATTCGGGTGATGTGCTCTCGCCAAAGACGCAGCTGAATCTGAAGAATGCGAAGAGCTACTTCGCTGAACATTTAAGTATTGATGATTACTACGGCGAGAATGCGCGGATTCAGGGCGAATGGCTTGGAGAAGGAGCCGCTAAACTTGGATTAGCCGGCGTGGTCGCGGGAGATGACTTCGTAGCTCTTTGTGAAAATCAGCATCCGAAAAATCGTAAGCGGCTGACGCAACGGTGCGATGCAGTTCGACGCGTCTTCTACGACTTCACTTTCTCGCCTCCAAAGTCCGTTTCAGTTGCGGGATTGGTAGCAGCCGACGAGCGAATCGTGGTCGCACATGCTAACGCGGTGAAGGTTGCGCTCGGCGAACTCGAACAGTTTGCGAGTGCCCGTTTACGCAGTCGCGGCCGTAATTCCGATCGTAAAACAGGGAACATCGTGGCCGCACTGTTTCAGCATGAGACCTCGCGCGCACTCGATCCGCATTTGCACACACACTGCATCGTTTTCAACGCGACCTACGACAACACTGAAAGCCGTTGGAAAGCGCTTCAAAATTACGAAATGCTCGCAGCGCAGAAATATGCAGAGAACGTGTACTATCACGAGCTGGCCCGGTCATTACGCGACTTCGGTTATACGATTCTCAATGCAAAACGCGGTGACTTTGAAATCACGGAGATCGCTCCGGAAATCTGCGAGCGTTTCTCAAAACGTCATCGCGAAATTGATGAAAAGACTCGCGCCCTCCTGAACGCCCATCCCGAAAAACACGGCGTCAACGAGAAGGCGATCCGAGAGCACATCGCGCATAAGGAGCGAGCCAGGAAAAACCATGAAGCGGATTCGAAGAAACTACGGTCGTTGTGGAGGGATCAACTTACGGCCGAAGAGCTGGACTCTTTACGGACGCAAAGCCGAGTGCGTGAAGATTCGCGAGAGCTCTTAGCTGGCGAAGCCGTGACATGGGCTGAGCGGCATTTGTTTGAACGACGTTCCGTTGTCCACGAACACGAACTCTGGCGCCACGCGCTCGAAGCTGCGCGCGGGAGTCCGACCTCGTTAAATGAGATCAAACGAGAAACGGCGTCGCGCGAGTATCTGCGTTCAGGCGAAGACAAAGTCGCACATCGGGATGTGCTCGCGCGAGAGTGGCAAATTGTACAGGCCGCGCGTGATGGCATCGGCGCATATGCCCCGCTGTCTCCGAGAAACGCAGGAGCTGACAATCAACTGACGCCGGAACAATCGACTGCTTTGGACTCGATGCTTTGGTCCGCTGATTTCATCACA
>Ga0070741_10006646_pt1 | contig 24653 bp, 23 predicted proteins | sample Coa_R1_4_FD_66440 | JGI IMG/M metagenome (GOLD analysis project Ga0070741, IMG submission 66440) | Surface soil microbial communities from Centralia Pennsylvania, which are recovering from an underground coalmine fire - Coalmine... | ecosystem: Environmental > Terrestrial > Soil > Unclassified ... | reverse complement strand
GCTGAATGCTTTTTGATCTTACAGGCGGAAGAAAACGGGGGTCAAACGGGTGGCGGGGTATTACGCACGGAGGGGCAAACGCTACACCTAATGTCGAGTGAGAGAGTAGGGATTTGCGAGTGCTAAATTGTCATGGCGTGGCGAACCCTTACAAGTCGACCGGCTACGAAGATGTCGCAGCAGAGTTCATCGCCGGGCGTGGTCGGAACAGTTCAGGTGTTGGAGCATCTGTTGTGGCGGACTGGTCGCAGACGTTGCCCAGTGGCGCAACTGTCCTCGACCTGGGATGCGGAACCGGCGTACCAATCTCGCAAGTTTTGATCGAACGTGGGTTCAAGGTGTACGGAGTGGATGCCTCGCCTACAATTGTGGCGGCGTTCCGTGCCCGTTTTCCAGGTGTTCCGGTGGAATGTGCCGCAGTAGAAGAGTCGGATTTTTTCTCGAGAACCTTTGATGGGGTGCTCGCCTGGGGACTCTTTTTTCTGCTCGATGCGGACGTCCAGCGCAGATTAATCAAGAAAATCGGTGGCATGTTGCAAAGCGGCGGCAGGTTGCTGTTCACGGCTCCGAATGAAAGCGGTTCTTTTGCACCCGATATCATGACCGGGCGACCTCAATTCTCCCTGGGCCACGACGAATACCGCAAAGCGCTGTATGCCGAAGGTATAGCGTTGCTTGGAACACACCGTGATGTAGGCGAAAACCACTATTACTTTGCACAAAAGGTTTAGGCCGCGCAGGCGAAGACAAACACCCAATCGACCTTCTCCACACCCGCGCGCGGCGGGTGCGCAATTTCGCAACGTGTCTCAGGAGCACTGCCCACCCTTTGCCAAAAACGCAAAGCATGGGCCACCCTGATTCCGTGCTAGCCTCAGGGCTGCGTCACCAGCCAAGGCGAAATCGAGCTCGCTCTAATATCGAGAAGGGGGTTGCCTATGACGGGGAGACAAGTGCTGCTGCTCGGAACATGGTTGGTTGCCTCATTCTTGTTTTCGGCCCAGCGGTGTGCCGATGCCGAATCGGTCGCGACTCCGATTGTGCGGATCGCAGAATTGCAGATTGATCCAGGGCAGCTTGATGCCTACAAACGCGCACTTAAGGAAGAAATCGAGACTTCAATTCGGGTTGAGCCGGGGGTCTTGACGCTGTATGCCGTTTCCCTCAAAGGGCATCCTGAACAGATCAGGTTGTTCGAAACCTACAAAGATGCAGCTGCCTACGAATCTCACTTGCAGAGTCCGCATTTCAAAGCATACAAACGTCGGACCCAGCAGATGGTGAAAATTCTTAATCTGGTCGAAACCGAGCCCATTCTGCTCGGCTCAAAATCCAAATGAATTTCCCGGGAAATTGCCCGATTGCGAGGCTCGTTAGCTAAGCCCGCCAAGCGGGTGTACGTACATTGTGTAAATACAGCCAATGCGCTACACTTGGAGTGAAAGTAAGAATACCCGGAATCGCAGGGTGCACGGGGTTGGGTTTGAAGATGCTGTAAGGATCTTTGAAGGGCCAACGCTTGAGCGGGTCGATGACCGATACGATTACGGCGAAGAGCGAATCTACGCCATTGGCGTCGTGAACGGACTGGAAATTACAGTCATTTATGTGGACCTTGATGCCGACGAGCGGAGAATCATCTCGGCGTGGCGTTCCGAGCCGCATGAGAGACGCGCGTACTGGAAAAGCATCAAGAGGTTGAGCCAATGAGGAAGAGCGCTGGAGCTCGCGCCAAGCGCGCCACCGCCAGGGCCAATCGAAAAACCGACTGGTCTGGCCTGCGGCGCCGTACCTCGAAAGCGATCCATGATGGGATTGCCGCGGATCCCGACGCTCATGCCACGGATGCCGCTTTCTGGAAATCGGCCCGGGTGGTGTTACCCACGCCAAAAGAAGCCGTGACGATGCGGCTCGATGCTGACCTGCTGCGCTGGTTCCGCCGCGAGCGCGGCTATCAGACCCGCATCAACGCCATCCTGCGCGCCTACATGCAGGCGCATGAGTCCTAAGGCAAACTGGTTTCGAGCCCGCGGCCCGGGCTCAGGCGCGAAGACGGTTCTCCCAGAAAAATTTTGCTGAACGCCCCAGGGCGCCCTCCGGGTTCTTTCTACTTCTTCCCCAGCTTGCGCGAGATTTCTTCGACGATCTTGGGACGGAGATTGGCCAGCACACTGTCCACAATGCTGGCGATGGCAGGGTCTGAATCCGATCCGGCGCTTTCTTCTATCACTCTCCCGCCAACCGCCGCAGCCATAGCTGCCGCGTCTGCAGGGAGCGACGATTCGGGGCTTGAAGGCGAATGATGAGCTTCGCTCTGCTCTGCCAAGCTTGGCGCAGGTTCTGCCGCCGAACCTTCTGTTGCAGGTTGTTGCGAAACTTCCGTGGCTGCTGAAGCGTTCTCGACTGCCGGCGCGGTGGTCTCAAATTCCGGCTTCACTTCCTCGACCGCATGATGGGTCCGATCGGCCTGCGCTTCCGGTCCGGCAAGCACTGGCGCAACGGGACTCTCATCCTTCTCTGCCGCTTCCGCTGCGTGCAGTTCCGAAGGCCCGGCGGATGATGCCTCCACCCCTGCCTGCGCGTACGCGCTGGCCACATTCTCCAATTCCCTTACCGCCGCCGTGACCGCTTCCGTAGCCGCGCTCGCCACCGCGCTGAGGGTTTGCACTGCCTCGGGAGCAGCAGACGCCGGCACTGATACCGATGCCTCGGCCGGCAGATTCCCCGAGTCCGATGTAATGGACGACGAGTGTCCGCTTTCCGCCGCGGCAAAGGCGGCATATGCCTTTTGCATCTCCTGCTCGAGGGAAATGCCGGCCTCGTCCGGCGCCACGGCCACCGAAACGGCGGTCCAGCGCGACGCCTGCGAACTGGATTGGCCCACGGCCGCGGCTACTGCCATCGTGACCGGTTCGCCGGCATTCTCCGAAGTCTCCTGTGACGAGGGCTGAATCGCAGCCGTCGCCCGTTCGGCCTCGACGCTGCCTTCCGGATTTGTTATGGCCGGGAGGGCTTCGTACGATTCGCACACGCCTTTCGGTTCGCTGCTGCTCGGCTCTTCTTTGACATCCTCAAGGGCTGCATCCGCAAGCAGGGCATCCGCCGCTACTGGCGCCGGTTCTTCCTTTTGCGAAAACTCCGGCTGCGCGACTACCGCCATCTCCGCCTGTTCCTGCTTTTCCGGAATCTTGCCCTTGACTCGCGCCGCTGCCGCCGCCAGCGCCGCAATCTCCTCCGGAGTCACGTCTTTGGGCAGCCCCGCCGTTGCCAGCGCGCCAAGATCGAACTTCTCCTCCGAACTCTGCGCCGGCATCCGCTCTACCGGCATCTCCTCGATGGCCGCACGCATATCCTTCACCGGGGCGCTGTAGGCCGCCGGTTCGTCGGCCTCGACTTCTTTTTCTTTTTCCTTCTTTTTTGCCGGAAAGGCGATGCGATTCTTCCAGCCCGCGTCTTCCTCCACCGCCATGGTCTTATCAAAACGGCTGTTTTCGGCCGCAGCCAGGCGCCCGAACCGGCCCGGCTTTGACGCTTCCTGGCGTGGCACGATCTTGTCTTCCAGCTTGGTCAGCGCGCTCAGCAACTCGCTGGCTTCAAACGGCTTTACGATGAACGCGTCGGCCCGGACCCGCTTGGCTTCTTCCGGCTTGAACGGTTCCAGTTTCCCCACCGTCAGCAGAATCGGTATTCCCGCCGTGTCTCCCACTTCCTTCAGCCGCTGGCATACCTCCAACCCGCTGTAACCCGGCATATATACGTCGAGTACGATCACGTCCGGACGCTGCTCCCCGATCTTCTTCAGGGCTGCCGAACCGTTATTGACCGTAATGACTTCGTATCCCGCATCGGCGAGAATTTTCCGCCCCATGTTCTGAGCGGTTACGCTGTCGTCAGCGAGCAGTATCTTCCGGGCCAAAGGTATCCTCTGAATGCGGGGAGATATCGCGAAGGTAACCTGACCTTCAACCTAAGTCAATGATCCGGAAGGGAAGTAACTGGTTACCACTGGTCAGCACCTACCGGTAAGTTTGAATTGCCGTTTCGGTTTAGACCCCAAAAGTGTCAGCCCGAGCGAAGCAGAATCGCCGTTTCGGGTTAGACCCCCAAAAGTGTCAGCCTGAGCCAAGCAGGATTGCCGTTCAGGTTTAAACCCCAAAAGTGTCATCCCGAGCCAAGCAGAATTGCCGTTCCAGGTTTAAACCCCAAAAGTGTCATCCCGAGCGAAGCAGAATTGCCGTTCAGGTTTAAACCCCAAAAGTGTCATCCCGAGCGAAGCAGAATTGCCGTTTTAGGGTTAAAACCCAAAAACTGTCATCCCGAGCGAAGCAGAATTGCCGTTCCAGGTTTAAACCCCAAAAGTGTCATCCCGAGCGAAGCAGAATTGCCGTTTTTAGGCAATTCTGCGCAGTCGAGGGACCTTGTGTTTTCTTTGCGATGCTTCCCCGGACGCACAGGATCTCGCCGCGATCCCGAAGCCTCAGAACGGATTGATCTTCTTCAATCCCTTCTTCTTATGCTTCTTGCTGCTGGAAAGATCCTCGTCGCTGGCCGGAGCGGAATCGTCCGCCTTAGCGTTGGAAGCAGCCGGTTGTCCCGGCTGGATCTCGTTGACCTGCGTCGGCGGCGGCAGCGGCGCGTTGCTGCCAGTGTCGGTTGGCTTAAGTTCGTTCGGGTCGGCTGGAGCCGTCGGCTTCAGCTCATTCGGGTCTGCGGCGGTCGGGCTTGGAGTTGGCGTGCCTGAGGTGGTAGTTGAAAACGGCGTCCCGCCCGGGACAGTCGCGTCGCCACCCGGCGGAAGGGCTGTTCCCGGCTGGTTGATCACCTCTACCCCGACGCTCTTTTCTCCCGCGCCTGCCTCTGGGACTCCTGCCGCCCCGCGCGCCTCCCTGGCGACCACGCTGGTGGCGGAAACCACTTCCGGATCCACCAGGCTGGGCTCGCCGGTCTGGGCGGCCTGGGCCACGTCCGGCCCTTTCTTGATGAGTCCCATCATCTTCTGCATGGTGCTGGACTCGCTGCGGCTGGCCATTTCGGCCTTGTTTTGTGCTACCGCAGCCTTGGTCGGGCGCGGAATGGGCTGGTGCAGCGCCGCCAGCCGCTTGCGCGCGTCCTCGTAGCGATCCATCAGCGGGTATCTCGTAATGATCTTCGAATACTCCGCCCCTGCTTCCTTGGTCAGTTCGCCAATGTATTTGCCCTTGCCGGCCTCGTTCGTGCAGCCGCGCGGCATGCCATGCTCATCGCACGTGGGAGCGCTGCGTACGCGCGCGATCTGCGCCTCATAGTTCTGCCCTAACAGGTACAGCGCTTCATCCGCCCGGCTGTACAACGGATACTTATCCACCAAAGACTGCAGGCGAGCGATCGACGCAGGATACGATTCCCGCAGGTAGTAGAACCGCCCGATTCCAAATTCACGGTCGGCCAGGACTTCCTGCACTTGCAGCAGCTTCTGTTTGGCCTCAGGGAGAAGTTTGCTGTCCGGGTAGGTCAGAATCAGCTTGCGGTATTCGTCCTCGGCGCGCTTGGCATGGGTGAAGTCGCGGTCCGACTTCTCCATCTGCTGGTAATGAATGTTGGCGATCTTCAGCTGCGCCTCGGCCGCCTCCGGCATATTCGGAAAGAAGATCTCGAAGTCGCTGTATTCCTGCTCGGCCTGGGCCAGCGCTGCCGTTCCCCCCTCGGCATACCACGAGTCGCCCACCGCCAGCTTGGCGCGCGCAATGTATTCCGAGTCTGGATAGGTATTGATCAGCGTCTGCAAGGTCAGGCGCGCCACGTCAAAGCGGTTGTGCCGCATCGCATCCATGGCCTTGTCAAATAGCACCTTGTCGGGCTGCTTCGATCCCACTCCGGCCAGCGGGTTCACCGACTTCTTGTTCGTGCAAGCGGCCGTGAATGCCAGCAGCATTCCCAGCAGAACAATCCAGCAAATTCGACGCGACATAAGACCTCTGATTCCTTGTATAGGGACAGCCTCTTGGGCTTCGGCCGGGAAGCGCCCGGCGCTTCTTAAACTTTCTGCAGTGCCGCTTCAGTCGCCGCCTTCAATAACGCTTCCGCATTCTTCTTTGGATCGCCGCTGCCGAACACGGCGTTGCCCGCCACCAGGATTTCTGCTCCCGCGCGAACCACATCGGCGATGGTATCGAGCGCGACTCCCCCGTCCACCTCAATGCGGTAATGCAGCCCGCGCCGCCGCCGGATCTCGGCTAACTGCCGCATTTTGTCCAGCGTGGAAGGAATGAACTTCTGCGCCCCAAAGCCGGGATTCACCGACATCACCAGCACGTAATCGACAATGTCCAGCACTTCGGAAAGCGTATCCACCGGGGTTGCCGGATTGATCACTACTCCGGCCAGGCAGTCGTGGCTCTTGATCAGGTGCAGGGTTCGGTTCAAATGCCGGCAGGCTTCCTGGTGCACTGATATCCAATCGATCCCGGCCTCGGCAAATACCGGGATGAATTCGTCCGGATTCTCAATCATCAGGTGGCAATCGAGCGGCAGCTTCGTAATCTTCCGCAGGGACTTCACCACCGGAGGCCCGATCGTCAGGTTGGGAACGAAATGCCCATCCATGATATCGACGTGAATCAGGCCCGCCCCGCCTTGGCCGGCAGCGGTGACCTGCTCCCCCAGACGCGCAAAGTCAGCCGAAAGAATAGACGGAGCCAGTTCGATCAACCCGGGTGCCTCGAAAACGGAGTTCTTGCCAGCCAATACTTGAGCAAATTCTAACACGCACAGGCAGGACCCAACCCGTCATCCCAGGCGGACACGCTGCGACCCTCCACCCTCAGTTCTCGATGACCGCCTTCTTGCCTTTGGTCGGCGAAGCATCCAGCTTCATCTGATCCAACTGGTGCTTCATCCGCTCCCCCCACTCGCCCAGGTACCTGCTCAAAATCGGCATCGCGGCCTGGTTGCCTTCCTGCAGCACTGACGGCAGTTGCTCCAGAACTTTCTGCCCCACCGGCGATGAGTAAAACGCATTCATGGCCTCGATGTCGCTCTTTGTGAAATGTTTCTGGTAGGCCGGAATCATCGCCTGCACGATCTCGTCGCTCGGCATTCCTTTGATCAGATCGTCCATCGCTCCTTTGAACACGCTGTCAAAATTGTCCGGAAGCTTGCCTTTGTCTTTCAGGATCATGTCCCGGTAAAGCTGCCGCATGGACTCGGCCTGCACCTGCATGGTTTTCTGCAGCATGTCATGGGAATGCATGGTGCGAAGGTAAACAATAATGTCATCCCTCGAGGGTGTCTGATCCCCGCTCTGGGCCACTACCGGAGCGGCCAGCAGCAGGCACGCCACGCCTAGCAACAAGTGCTTCATAAATTCCTCCTCTGGATAGGCGCAGGCTAGCTCATTTGCTGGCATTGGCCTAATTACGTTTGAGCCGGGGACTTCCGGGCGCCGTGTTACCCTGACGCCCGTGTCCTGGAACGTTCAACTCGCCCCCACGGCCTGCAGTGTCACCGCTGTCGTGCTTTGGGGTGCGTCCGACTTTGCGGGAGGCTACGGCGCGCGCCGCGCCAACGCCTTCACCCTGACCGCATTCTCGCACTTGTGCGCCTTTTCCCTGATGCTCGCGATCTCCCTGGGACAGCACGCTGCTTTGCCCACGCGGGCCAGCCTCCTGTGGTCCGTCGCGGCCGGCACCATGGGCGGAGTTTCACTCGCGCTCTTCTATCGCGCCTTGTCCTCCGGGCACATGGGCCTCGCCGCCCCCATTGCAGCCCTGATCGGAGCGGCCATTCCCACGCTCGCCGATATCGCCCTGGAAGGAGCACCCAGCCGATGGTCCATCGCCGGCTTCGTGCTGGCGATCCTGGCGATCTGGCTGATCACACGTCCCGAGCCTCAAGGCGAGAACGACGACTCGGGGCACCCCAAGGGGGTTGCGTTGGCGGCGTTGGCCGGGGTCGGATTCGCGGGATTTTACGTCTGCATGCATCAGACCACCGGCTCCCCGACCTTCCTCGCCGCCATCGGCCGTATCGCATCGTTCGTCGCCACCGCCGTTGTGGTGATCGCGACGCGCGCGCCCCTCGCCATGGAAGTGTCCTCGGTGACCATAGGCATGCTCGCCGGATTTCTTGATATCAGCGCCAGCGCCTTGTACATCTATGCCAGCCAGCGCGGACGCCTCGATGAAGCCGTCGTCATCACCTCGTTGTATCCCGCAGTCACCGTGATTCTCGCCCGCCTCATCTTGAAAGAGCACTTCAGCCGATGGAAGTTTGTCGGATTGCTCGCCGCTTTAGCCGCAGTCCCCCTGATTGCCGCCGGGTGACCGATCCCCTCCGGCCACTCGCCGCACCGCGCCCGGTCCTGCTAGCATCCTGGCGTGGCGCTGCTCGAAGTCCGCAACCTGACAAAAGTCTTTGTCCGCCCCGCCTCGCCCTTCGGCGGCAAATCGGCCGGCGAGGTGCGCGCCGTGGACGACGTCTCGCTCGACATTCACGCCGGCGAAACGCTCGGTCTGGTGGGCGAGTCCGGTTCGGGCAAGAGCACCCTGGGACGCCTCATCCTGCGCCTGATTGAGCCCACTTCAGGCAGCGTAAGTTTTGCAGGGCGCGACCTGCTCTCCGCCAGCCGAGGCGAATTGCGCCGCCTCCGCCGCGACCTGCAGATCATCTTTCAGGATCCTTTCGCTTCGCTCGATCCTCGTTATCGCGTGCAGGACATCATCGCCGAACCGCTGTTGATCCATCCCGATTCCTTCGAGGGCAGTAATCGCCTGCCGGCCCGCCCCGGACAATCAGATCGAGCACAACTGGAGCAGCGCGTCTCAGAACTGCTGCGCGCCGTCGGCCTTGATGAATCCGCCCGCGCCCGCTATCCCCACGAATTCTCCGGCGGACAGCGCCAGCGCATCGGCATCGCCCGCGCCCTCGCCCTGCGTCCCAAATTCATCGTGTGCGACGAGCCCGTTTCTGCCCTCGATGTCAGCGTTGGCGCTCAGATCGTCAATCTCCTGCAGCAACTGCAACGAGATTTCGGCCTGACTTACCTCTTCATCTCGCATTCCATGCCGGTAGTGCGTTATCTCTCCACCCGCATCGCGGTCATGAGCCGCGGAAAGCTGGTTGAAGTCGGCGATACCGACCAGATCACCCTGCGTCCAGCCCATCCCTACACCCGCAGCCTGCTGCAGGCGACCCCGGTACTTGCAGTCTGATCAGCCCCTGGCTGGAAACTTTTGCAACCAAAGTCGGCGCTCGCCGCTCCTAAAAGTTCTGAGGAGATGAATTCTTGCCGGCCACCGATTCAGCTCGATCCACTCTGAGCCTTTCCCGAACGCCCGCCGCCCATCGCGACCTCGCGGAACTGGTTCTCGCCTTCTCCGCCATCGTGACGGTGCTCTGGCTGCCCACACGGGAGCAACTCATCTTGGGGCCTGTCGCGCTCCTCGCGCCCTTGCTCCTCGTTCTCAGGAGGCGTCCGGGCCTGAATGATCTTGGCCTGGGTTGGCGTGGGCTTCCTTCCTCGCTTTGGATCTTGCCGGTTGCGCTCGCCCTGGGCGTGCTCGCTGTCGAGATCGCGAAACACGCGGGAACGTTTCATGCGCTGTATGCGCCCGGCTTCACTCACGTTGCCGGATACGTGCTCTGGACGCTTTACCAGCAATTCCTGCTGCAGGACTATTTCCTGCCACGCCTGGCCGGCGTTCTGTCGAGCCAGCGCGCCATCGCATTTGCCGCCGTGCTCTTCGCGCTGGCGCATCTCCCTAACCTGTCGCTGGTGGTGGCGACGCTCGCCTGGGGAGCGGTATCCTGCACCTTATTCCGCCGCTACCGCAACCTCTATGTCCTGGGACTGGCGCAAGGCCTGCTCGGGCTCTGCTTCGCCGTCTCCGTCCCCGATGCCTGGCATCATCACATGCGCGTGGGCCTGGGCTACCTGCGCTATCATGCCGCGCACTCATGAATTAAAGGTTGGAATTTTCGGGCTTCTTCCAGGGCTAAACGCCGTTAACCCCCGGCTGGCCGGCGCGTGGCTTACAATGTTCTGCTGGCGCAAGGAGAAATCGTGTCCACCATCCCGCACACTGGGCTTGCCTTCAACGGACATTCCATGGTCGGACCGCTGAAGCGGGTACTGGTGTGCTCGCCTCGGTCCGCCGGGTGGAATCAGCCGGAGCAACTGGGGCGATGGCGCGAATTGGGACTCCATCATGCGCCCGATTTCGCTCAGTCTCAGGCGCAGCACGATGCGCTGTGCGCGCAGTTGGTTGACTCGGGCGCTGAAGTGCTGGAGTTGCCCTCCTCAGCCAGCCTCTCCCTCGATGCGGTGTATGCGCATGATGCCTCTCTGGCTACCGATTTCGGGTTGATCATCATGCGTCCCGGCAAGCCGAACCGCGTCGCTGAAGGCCCGCGGCACAAGTCCTTCGCCGCCAGCGCCGGAACTCCCGTGCTCGCCGAAATCCATGCGCCGGCAACCACCGAGGCCGGAGACATGGTCTGGCTCGACCCCCACACTCTCCTGATCGGACACGGTTACCGCACTAATGCAGCGGGCATAGGACAGATGCGCTCGTGCCTGGCTCCGCAAGGCGTCAACGTTATCTCCGCGCCGCTTCCCCACGGAGCGGGCCCCTCCTGCTGCCTGCACCTGATGTCTCTGATCAGCCTGCTCGATGAACAAACCGCTCTGGTCGATTTGCCCTGGCTCGCGGTCGAGACGGTCGAATTGCTGCGGGCGCGCGGATTCCAATGGATTGAGATCGATTACTCCGAGCGCGACACGCTCGCCTGCAACGTGCTGGCCCTCGGAAACAAGCGGCTGCTCGCCATCGAAGAAAATCCCAGGACCAACGCCCGCCTGCGCCAGGCAGGATTCGACGTGCGTACCTTCCCCGCGTCCGAACTCTGCATCAACGGCAGCGGCGGCCCCACTTGCCTTACCCGCCCCTGGCTACGCGGCTGATGCTGGCCGGGCGCCCGTCGCTTTCTCTTCGGCTGGCAACTGCGCGCCCCCGCTTTTTCGCAGCGGGATCAGCGCGCGCAACCGCCTATCCCGCATGAACAAGCCTCCCCAAGTCAATATGCCGAAAAGAACCGGGAGCGGATATGTGGGATCGCCAATGCGCAGGTTCGTCACCGTTGCACCGCCCAGTAAACCTGTCATCAGGATTGCCCCGAGAACGGCCGTGGAAGGAATCACATAGGTGACAATGCAAATCAATTCGATGATTCCGATGGGCACGATTAATCGCTCCGGAAAGCCAGCCTGCGCGAATCCCTGGTACACCGCCGCTGTCTTCGCCAATTTCATCACGCTGCCCACCAGCACCATCAAGACCGGGATCGCGCTCATCACCCGGCCCGTCCACAACGCCCCTTTGGAAACAGAATCGTGTGCCATAAGCTCCTCCTGAAAAATAAGTCACAGAAATGTGGGGCGTTCTGGGCTTCTCTGCAAATTCGCGCCCACTGCTTGCGATTGACCTTTGTTCGCCAATGCCCGTCCTGTCAAGCGAAATCGATTCTGGGTAGTGACAAGGTTTGCTTTTCTCGCCGCTTGAATTATTCTCTTGAGCGCTCATGCATAATGATTCTCATGAACCGCTTGAGCACAGAAAAACGAAGCGCAGGTTGTCCGGATGATAGTGGAAGGAAACAGCGTCCGCTCTATTACCCGCATGACTGGGGTTTGCCAAGAGCCAATCCTGAAACTGCTCTGCGATCTAGGCGCGGCCTGTGCGAAGCACCATAACAGTGCGGTGCGTAACCTCACATCACAGCGAATTCAGTGCGACGAGGTTTGGTCATTCTGCTACTCGAAAGATAAGAACGTACCAACAGCGCGCAAGGAATTCGCGGGAAGCGTTTGGACTTGGGTTGCCATTGATGCTGATACAAAACTCATCGTCTCTTACCTGTGCGGAGGCCGCGATGCTGATTGGGCCTGCTCTTTTATGGAGGATGTGGCATCACGTTTGACCACTCGCATCCAGATCACGACTGATGGCCATAGAGCCTATGCTGAGGCCGTCGAGGGAGCGTTCGGGATGGAAGTGGACTATGCGATGCTGATAAAGCTCTACGGCGCACCTTCGGATAAATTGACACGCGGTACAGCCCTTCGGAGTGCATCGGGACACGCACAGCCACGTTGAGCGGCAATCCCGATCCGAAGCACATCTCTACTAGCTTCGTAGAGCGGCAGAACCTAAGCTTGAGGATGGGCGTGACGCGCTTCACCCGCCTTACAGTGCGTTCTCGAAGAAATTCGAGAACCACTGTCACGCGGTAGCCATCTATCATGCCTATTACAACTTCTGCCGCGTCCATCAAACCCTCCGCGTCACGCCTGCGATGGAAGCGGGACTGACCGACCACGTTTGGGATGTCACTGAATTGGTTGGCCTACTCGAAGAAAAAGCAGCGATACAGGCGGCATAGTGATAAAATAAAAGGCGCTCTCCAGTGCAGAAAGCGCCTTTCAGGGGAACCAAGGGCCGATAGCCACCAGCTATCGGTTTTGTTGTCTCTGGCTTCGACAGGGTTCCTCAGGCCGCCGAAACCTACCAGTTAATATCTTCACGCGGGCTGTCCTCCAAGCCAGCAATCTCACTATAGAGCAGGCCTACCTCTGGTTGCAATACCTATTTGGGCATCACGTGGGCATAATCCGCAGACATAAATCCGGGAAGACGTAGAAGACGTATTGACAATTGTGCTACACTGTCTGCGGTGCTGGAGACACCAAATCTCATGGCCGACGGCAACAGCCCCGAACTTACAGTAGTGTCATCACAGGAGGCGACACCCGAAGCAGCGAGACGGGAACGCTCAACCATTGAATTCCCATACTACGATCTTGCCGACGCTGAGGAGATCGCTACCACTGTCCATCAACTAGGGACGACCTGTACCGTCGAACAACTTGCGGGAGCCTTGCGCGTTGTTCCGGACGGAGGGGGATTTAGGACTCGGTTGTCCGCTGCTCGTACCTTTGGCCTACTGTCTCTGGAGCGTGGGACTGTTACTCTCACCGACCTAGGGGCAAGGATTTGCGACCCGCAGCAAGCCAAGGCCGCCAGGGTAGACGCGTTTCAGACAGTGCCGCTCTATGGCAAGGTGTTTGACAATTTCCGTGGGAAGACACTGCCACCTCCCACCGGCCTTGAGTCTGCAATGGTTAATCTCGGAGTAGCGCCCAAGCAGAAAGAAAGAGCACGGCAGGCCTTTCAACGGTCAGCGAAGCACGCAGGGTTCTTTGATGTTGCTCCTGATCGACTAGTGCCACCAGCCCTAGGACGCCCGATCACACTAGCGGACGAACGCAAGGAAGTGGAGCGGTCAACGGATACACAGAAGTACGACCAGCTAATCGACGGGCTCCTGCAACTCTTGCCGTCAAAGGGTAAGGATTGGCCGTTGGAAGCACGGAAGAAGTGGCTACAGGCGCTTGCCACCAATCTGGACGTGCTTTACCAGAGCAGTGACCCGAAGGCCATCAAGATCACGATTGAATAAAGAGGATTAGGGATGGAAAAGGAATGGAAATACGAGCCGACGCTGCCGTGGTGCCGCTGCCAAAAGAATAACGGCGAACCTTGTACTCACTGTGATCAGGGTTCGCATGAAAGGTGCTTTTCACCGGACTGCCGTTACCCCAAGTGGAGCGATGTGCAAGACACCTATCGGCGGTGATTTTGCGCGTACTGCCGATACTGGAATTCAAATTCCTCTGGAGAATAGATGCCCTTTGCGACCAACAGAGAATTCATGGCATACACAGTCGCCTTAAACCTTTCATCCCGCGAAAGAATCTCAAGAGCTTCCTCGTAGCTAATGAGGCTCTGCCCTTCGGGCACTCCTCTTTCCCTTGCGACGTGTGCTGTTGCCATTTAACACCCTCCCCTTGCAGGTTTGATCACGTTATCCGCTTGCAGGTTTTTCGTCAATACCACCGACTACCTATTAGGTTAACCATCCGAGTGCCAGCGTTTTGCGGCTGCTTTTTTCGCAATGGCGGTGCGCTGCTCGGAGGTTAGTTTACTGGCACGGGCCTTGCCGCCCTTCAATCCGCCTTGACGACCTAAGGCGACTGCCGCTGGATTCTTGCCGAGTGATGAGCCTATCGCTTCTTCCACCACCCGTAGCGCGTTTTGGAAATCGTCGCGTTTAGCTGTTTTGCTTGACCGTTTAGGCATGGACACACATGCCACAATTGACGCGCCAAATTTCTACGATGGCCAGCTCCAAACCTTGTCACTACCCGATTCTGCCAGGAGTTTGCCGAGGCAGCATCACCGCTGCCGGTTGCTATGTATGATAGTCCTGCAATCAAACCCACAAGAGCCTGATCAATGTCCTTCTGTCGCTGCCGTCTTGAAATGTTGCTCCTGGTGGCCGCAGCTATTGCGCCGGTTTCCCTCTACGCGCAAACTGCTGCCGCTCCGCCGCCGCCCGTGATCGTGGACGCGGTCACTAATGCGAAGCCGCTGCCCAACGGAATCGAAGCCCAGGCCGGCTCTGCCGTCGTGCAACTCACCGCCCTGCGCGAAGACATTATTCGCGTGCGCATCGCGCCCGAGACTCTGCCCGAAGACGCCTCCTGGGCTGTGCTTTCCGAGGCCCGCACGAGAACGGTGAATGTGCAGCCCATCGACGATAGCTCGTCCGTGGGATTTCGCACGGCTGCGCTCGATGTCCGCCTCGATCGCAATCCGGCGCGCCTCGTCATCCGCGACCTCTCCGGCAACCTTCTGTCCGCCGACGCCGTCGGCCGCCCCATCACCTTCCGCCTGGGCGGATTCTCCATCCATAAACAAATGCTGGGCGGCGAGCATTTTTTCGGACTGGGCGACAAAACCGGCGGCTTTGACCGCTCCGGTCAGGCCTACACCCTCTGGAACACCGACGTCGGCCCCCAGGAATCCGTCGACCCTCTTTACAAGAGCATTCCTTTTTTTCTTGACATCCAGGGAACCCGCAGCTACGGCATCTTTCTCGACAATACCTGGCGCACCTGGTTCGATTTCGGCAAATCCAGCCGCGACGCTTACTCGTTCGGCGCGGAGGGCGGCCCCCTCGATTACTACTTCATCTATGGGCCCGCGCCAAAACAGGTAGTCGAAAACTATGCCTACCTCACCGGCAAGCCCCCGCTTCCCCCGCTGTGGGCGCTCGGGTTCCAGCAGTCCCGCTACAGCTACACTCCCGAATCGCAGATTCGTGAAATCGCCACCCGCCTGCGCACCGACCGGATTCCCTCCGACGTCGTTTATCTTGATATCGATTACCAGGACAGGAATCGTCCCTTCACCGTGAATGCGAAGACCTTCCCGGATTTTCCCGGGCTCGTCTCCGATCTGCGCAAGCAGCATCTGCATCTGGTCAATATCACGGACCTGCACATTGCGCACGTCGCCAACCAGGGATATTCGCCCTACGACTCCGGCCATGCCGGCGATCATTTCGTGAAGAATCCCGACGGCAGCGAGTTTGTCGGCGTCGTCTGGCCCGGGCCGGCCGTTTTCCCTGACTTCACCCGCGCCCAGACCCGGCAGTGGTGGGGCAGCCTCTACCAGGAATTCGTGAAGGATGGCGTCGCCGGCTTCTGGAATGACATGAACGAGCCCTCGGTCTTTGATGGTCCAGGTAAAACGATGCCGTTGAACACGGTGCACCGCATCGAAGAGCCCGGCTTCACCACCCGCACCGCGACCCACTCCGAGATTCACAACATCGTTGGACTGGAGAACGCCCGCGCCACCTACGAAGGCCTGCTCAAGTTGCAGCCCAACGAGCGCCCGTTTGTCCTCACCCGCGCCACTTACGCCGGGGGGCAGCGCTACGGATTCACCTGGACGGGGGACAACTCCGCCACCTGGAACCATCTCCGCCTTGCCACCCAGATGGTGCTGAACCTGGGCATCAGCGGCATTCCTTTCGTGGGCGCCGATGTCGGCGGCTTCAATGGCTCCCCGCCGCCGGCGTTACTCACGCGCTGGGTCGAACTGGCGGCGTTCTCTCCATTCTTCCGCGATCACGCCACCAAGGGCAGCCTGCCGCATGAGGTTTGGAATAACGGGCCGGAGCAGGAAGCCATCCGCCGCCGCTACATCGAAGCCCGCTACCGGCTGTTGCCCTATATCTACAGCCTCGCCGATGAAGCTGCGCGGACCGGACTTCCTCTCATGCGCCCGGTCTTTCTCGAATTCCCCGAGATCTTCGACCGTTCCTATCCCGGTTTCGACAATCTCGATACCGAATTCCTGCTCGGGCCGAGCCTGCTCATCGCTCCTCCGCCGTTCGGCGAAATGCAGGACGATTATGCGGTCTCCTACCCGCCGGGACAGTGGTTCGATTTCTGGACGGGCGCCAAGATGCCTCCGCAAGCGCACGGCCCTTCCATCGTGGATGTCGCCAATGCTCCGCCGGGGACCAGTTTCCCGGGACCACGCGCGATCCATCCCGGCCTGGAAACTTTGCCGGTCTATGCGCGGGCGGGAAGCATCATCCCCATGCAACCTGTGGTTCAGTACACCAGCGAAATTCCCGCGGGTCCGCTGGAACTTCGCGTCTATCCCGGCCCGCAGTGCGGCGGTTCCCTCTATCTTGACGACGGCCATTCCTTCGCCTACCAGCAGGGCAAATACCTGCGCCAGAGCCTTACCTGCGAAGCCGACGCGAACTCCCTGCGGCTCAAATTCCATGCTCGCGAAGGCTCTTTCGTCCCCTGGTGGAAGTTGATTGAAGTGGTGATCTACGACTGGCCTTCTCTGCACGCCCAGGCCAAGTTCTCCAGCAGCACGTACCCTCTGAAGACTGCCTACGATGAAAAGCAGCACGCCTTGCACCTGATGTTGTCCGATGTGCCCGGAGAAGCCGAACTCACGGTTCGGGGCCGAACAACCGGTCATTAGCGATTGGCATGCCTCACATCGGGCCACGCGAGCGGCGCAGACGGACCGCTCCCGCAAGAAACGCGGCGGTGAATGCCAGCCCGATCCATAGTCCCGCACTGGTCAGGTAATTCCCCGGGGTAAGATGGGTCATGGGATTCATGGGGAGAGTTCCGGGCAGGGTCATGGCTTCCGCGCCGCCGCCCAGGCGGTGGGCCAGCATCATCCCAAAATAGGAGGTGTGAAATACCACCTTCTCGAAGCCCGCGATCGCCACTACCGGCAGCGTTGCCCACAAGAAGGCCGCGCGCCGCGCCCAGGCGGAGACCAGCAGCAGCCACGCATAGATCGGCGCATGCCAGATCGCATGCACCGTCACCAGGTGATAGAGCAGCAGCAGCGAGCTCTGAAAAAACGATACCTGCGCCCACAGCGTCCCCACGCTGAGGCCGCTTCCCGCCAGCACGGCGGAACTCAGCAGCAGCATCAGCCACTGGGTAGCTACCGTGACCGCGAAGGCGAGCAGGGGCAGCACCACGATAGGAATGCTGGCCTTGGACAGCACGGTCACCACATCCGAGACGGGCAGCGATTTCCAGAACAGGATGCTGCGGTCGCGGCGCTCGCCCTGCAGCGCATCGATGGAATAAAAGACGCCGACAATCATGCCTGTGGCCATCATCAGGCCGGCGATGAGGTCGTACGGCATGCTGATCGCTTGCCGCTGATGAGCCGGGTCGAGCCCGGAGAGGCCGCGAATTTTGGCCGGCAAATGAATCGTGCTGATGGCAAAGCCAAACAAGAATGCCGCGGCCACGCCCAGCGGCGCCAGATAGATCGAGCGGTTCTCCCAGAGTTCCCGCCGCACCGTCCAGTAGAACGGCCGGGTGGGAGACAGCCGCGCCGGCGTCGTGCTTTGTGCGTTCACGCCGGCCTCGTACATGGCGTTGGATTGCGTGTTCATGAAGCTGCTCCTTTTGCCCCTGCCGTCCGGCCTTCCATCACGGCAACGAAAAAGTCGGAAATGCCGGGCGTGCGAACCTCGCCCAGAGCCCGCAGTTGCTGGCGGTCCGCGCCATCAAACAGCAGGATGCTGCGCCCGAGCACCTGGCGTTCATGCGCCGGCTTCAGCGCCCGGGCCGCCGCCAGGCGCTCCGGATTCACCGTCACTTCCGTATAGCGCGATTCGAATTCTTCCATGCTGCTGGCGAAGACCATGCGCCCCCGCTGGATGAACATCAGATCGGTCAGCACATGCTGCAACTCTTCCACCTGATGCGTGGTCACCAGGATGGTGCGCCTGCGGTCGAAATAGTCGTGCAGCAGCGAGTCGTAGAACTGCTTGCGAAACAGGATGTCGAGGCCGAGCGTTGGCTCATCCAGCACCAGCAGTTGCGCGTCCACCGCCATGATGAGCGCCAGGTGCAGTTGCGTCACCATGCCTTTGGATAATTCCCGGATCTTGCTGTTCCGCTGGATGCTGGTGCGGGCAAGAAAGCCCTCGGCCTTAGCGCGATCGAAGCGGGGATGCACTCCGGCCACATATTCCAGCGCCTGCGCAACCCGCATCCAGCGCGGCAATACGGCAACGTCGGCGATGAACGAGACATCCCGCATCAGCTGGTCGCGTTGCTGCCAGGGATCGCGCCCCAGAACCTTCAATTCTCCCTGGTAAGGAATGAGTCCGAGAATCGCATTCAGCGCCGTCGTCTTCCCCGCGCCATTGGGACCAATCAGCCCCACGATGCGCCCTTCGTCCACCCGCAGGTCGACGCCGTCCAGCGCCACCGTCGTGCCGAACGTCTTGCGCAGTCCGCGCGCTTCAATGCATGCCATAGTTCAGCGCTCCTCTTCGGAGGATTTCGATTTGCCCGCTTTCGGCTGTGCCGGCCGGGGAGAGGACCCGCCGTTCAGCAGATCTTCCGCGCTCAGCCCCAGCCGCTGAATGGTGTCGCGAATGCGCGGCCATTCGTCGGCCAGAAACTTCTGCCGCTCGCCTTTCAGCAGCAGGCCCCGCGCTCCGGCATTGATAAACATGCCCCGCCCCCTCCTGGTCTCGACCAGCCCCTCATCCACCAGCTCCTGATACCCCTTGAGAACCGTGAGCGGATTCACCCGGTATTCCGCCGCCACCGTGCGCACCGAGGGCAGGGGATCGCCTTCGTTGAGCACACCGTCGAGGATCATCGCGACCACGCGGTCGCGAAGCTGGCGGTAAATCGGTTGACTGTCGTTCCACTCACGGTCCATCCGGTTTCTCTCAATCGCTCGTACGAAACGATACACCCCATTCACTTGGTGCGTTTCATCTCCAGGTGCGCGCGCATCGGAGGCTTGCCTTCCATGGTGAAGGTCCAGTCCTCGGTGTGATGGTCCGGGTCGACAAAGGTAAACAGCGCGTGTTGCATGTGCCCATGCTGCGCCGGACTGTAGTTGGCAACATCGAGCAGGTCGAATTCCACGGTCTTGCCGTCGGGAGATACCTTGGCCGCCATACGCGGCCGGTTGCCGGCGTCGCAATAATGCGTCAACAACAGCCGGTCGCCTTCCAGGTAAAACATCGTGATCGGATCGTCGGGACCTTCGCCCTTCATCTCGTGCACGATGGCATTCCCCCGCGAAGTTACCCGCAGCGTGGCCTCCATCGGTTTTCCTTCAAAAGAACCTTCCCAGGTCCCGGCCAGAGTTTTTAGTTTGTCGAATGACTTTTGCGCGTCGGACTGCGCCAAAGCCACGGTGCTGAGCAATGTCAGAACAATCGTGATCAGATAACGTTTGCATTTCATGGATAATTCTCCTTCTTCGATCTTTTTGTACGGCCAGGAAGTCTCAACGGGGGAATATGCCCTCGCCCTCCTTGCTGTCATACTGTTATACTTAACTATAACACTAAGAGAATTGCAAGTGAAATCTGCATAAAATGCAGCGCGACCAAAATCCCCACCCTCCCGCACAGAACGCGGGAAGGGCGGGGCAACCTGGGATGATTTGTAATCTGGATTCACTTCATCGAGGCCCAACCGCGGGCCCGCCCTGCGCGGTCGCGCTCAGGAGTTCCTGCTAGAATCGAAGGGCATGCTGCTTCCCTTCGTCCGTGAACTCTTCACGGACGTCGAATTGCTTCCCGGCTTTACGCGTGTAGCCTCCCATCTGCAGGAGGGCACGGGGCGGATTCGTGTTTCCGGGCTCTTGCCCACGGCGAAAGCCTTGCTGCTGGTGCTGTTGCGGCGCGCGGCGCAACGCCCTCTGGTCCTGGTCGTCAACGACAACCGCGCCGTGGAAGACTATGTTCCGGTGCTGCGGGGGTTCTGTGAACTCACCGCCGCTTGCGATCCGGAAGCGATCGTCTCCCTTCCCGCGCGCGATGTGCTCCCCTTCCAGAATCTCTCGCCCCATCCCGAGTTGCAGGAGGAGCGCGCCACCGCGCTGTGGAAGATTGCCACGGGCAAAGCGGCCCTGGTGGTCGCGCCCATCGCCGCCACCGCCGTCCTGCAGCGTTCCGCCGAGTACTACAGCGATCTGGCCCGCACCCTGCGGCGCGGCGAGTCGTTCGATCTCGACAACCTGCTGGGCCACCTCAACACCGTCGGCTACAGTTCGAGCGACGTCGTCGAGATGCCGGGGCAGTATGCGGTGCGCGGTGGAATCCTCGACGTCTACTCACCCGAGGCCGAGCGCCCGGTTCGCATTGAATTCTTTGGCGATGAAGTCGACTCCATCCGCCGCTTCGATCCCGCCTCCCAGCGCTCCTCCAACCCATTGGACGAAGCGTTGCTTCTGCCGCTGACCGAGACTCCGGTGAGCGACCAGTTGCTGGGGGCGATTCACACCCGGCTTTCCGGCAAGCGCATCAGCGGGAATGAAGAAGTCCTCGAAGCTGCCGTCCGCGCCGGCGGCGTGACCGTGTTCCCGGGCTGGGAATTTTACGCGCCAGTCGCCGGAGCCGACCGCACGGTCTTCGACCTGCTGCCCCATGCCGCCGTCCTGCTGGACGAACCCGATCTGCTGCGCTCCGAGTTTGACCGCTTCTGGTCCCGGGTCGAGGAAGCCCACGAGCGCAGTGGGGTAGGCAATCTGGTCCGGCCCTCCGATTTATACATTCCGCCCGGCCCCTGGTGGCAGAAGATAACGGCGTTAACCGGCGCAGACCTCGAGCATCTCGGGATCACGCGCAGCGACGATGGGGAGACCGCCGTCACCATTCTTACCCAGCCGGCACAGCGCTTCCATGGCGCGATTCCGGCGATGCTGGACGAGGTCCGCAAGTTGACCGCAGCCGGCAACCAGGTGTTGTTCTCAGTCCCCAACACAGGCGAAGTCGAGAGACTGGCGGACATCTTCACCGAGTACAACGTCAGCTTCAAGCTGGGCAGCCGTACCCGCGGCGGCGAAAGCTATGCCGACGAAACCAGTTACTTCGCGGGGGAAGTGCACACCAGTACGCTGGCCAAGGCCTACGTTCCCGACGGCGTCGTCTTTCCCGACGCCCATCTTGCGATCTTCGGCGCCCGCGACCTGTTTGACGAATCCGAAGCAGTCGCCTCGCGCCCGCAGCGGCAGAAATCGAAGGTCTCCGCCTTTCTCTCCGATTTCCGCGACCTGCAGGTGGGAGACTACGTGGTCCACGTCGAGCACGGGATCGGGCAGTACCAGGGTCTGAAAGAAATCAACCAGGGCGACGGCAACGCCGAGTTCATGCTGCTGGAATATGCCGAGGGCGCGCGCCTCTACGTTCCGCTCACCCGCCTCGACCTGATCCAGAAATACCGTTCCTCGGAAGGCGCGAAACCGACCCTCAGCCATCTGGGCACGCAAGCCTGGGCCAAAACCAAGGCTCGCGTGCGCAAGGCGATGAAGGATATGACCGAGGAACTTCTGAAGCTCTACGCCGAACGCAAAATGGCGCACGGCCATGCTTTTCCCCCGGGAAACGAGTTCGTGCGCGAGTTCGAGGACGCCTTCGAATTCAACGAGACCGAGGATCAGGCGCAGGCCATCAGCGACGTGATCCGCGATATGGAATCCTCGCTGCCCATGGACCGCCTGCTCTGCGGAGATGTCGGCTACGGCAAGACGGAAGTCGCCATGCGCGCGGCCTTCAAGGCGGTCAGCGACAACAAGCAGGTCGCCGTGCTTGCCCCCACCACGGTGCTTGCCTTCCAGCATTACGAAACTTTCAAGCAGCGCTTCGGGCCCTTTCCGGTCACCATTGAGATGATCAGCCGCTTCCGCAATGCGAAGCAGCAGAAGGAAATCCTGCAGAAAGCGGAAGCCGGAAAGCTCGACATCCTCATTGGCACGCACCGCATTCTTTCCAAAGATCTGAAGTTTGCCGACCTGGGCCTGCTGATTGTGGACGAAGAGCAGCGCTTCGGTGTGCGCCACAAGGAACGCATCAAGCAGATGCGCAAGCAGGTGGACGTGCTGACCATGTCCGCCACTCCCATTCCGCGCACCCTGCACATGTCGCTGGTCGGCCTGCGCGATATGAGCGTGATCGAGACGCCTCCCAAAGACCGCATGGCGATCCAGACTGTCGTCGCCAGCTGGGACGACAAGTTGATCCAGTCCGCCATCGAGCAGGAACTGGAGCGCGGCGGCCAGGTGTACTTCGTGCACAACCGGGTGGAAAGTATCTGGGAGATCGCCGCCAAGCTGCAGGAACTGGTGCCGAAGGCGCGCATCATCGTTGGCCACGGCCAGATGGGCGAAGCTGAACTCGAGAAGGTCATGCTGCAGTTCATGCATCACGAGGCCGATATCCTGGTCGCCACCACCATCATCGAAAACGGGCTCGATATCCCGCTGTGCAACACCATCCTGATCAACCGGGCGGACCGGCTCGGATTATCCGAGCTCTACCAGCTTCGGGGCCGGGTCGGCCGGTCGAACCGGCGTGCCTACGCCTACCTGCTGATTCCCAAAGAAGTCGAACTGACTCCCATCGCCCGCCGCCGCCTGGCAGCCTTGAAGGAATTCTCCGACCTCGGCGCCGGGTTCAAAATCGCCGCCCTCGATCTCGAACTGCGGGGCGCGGGAAATCTGCTGGGCGGAGAGCAGAGCGGCCACATCGAAGCCATCGGCTTCGAGCTTTACACCCAGATGCTGGAGCGCGCCGTCCGCGAGATGAAGGGCGAAGCCGCTCCCGATGAGGCCGAAACCCAGCTCAATCTCGGCCTCAACATCCGTATTCCCGCCGATTACATCCCGGAGGAGAACCAGCGCCTGCGCATGTACAAGCGGGTGGCCGGCGTGGAAACCGAGTCCCAGCTGTCCGACGTCGGCGCGGAGCTGCAGGACCGCTATGGACCGCCGCCGCCCGCTGTCCGCAACCTGCTCGACTACGCCTCCCTCAAGCTGCTTTGCCTGCGGGTTGGAGTGAACGCGATCGAGCGCAAGCGCGATTCCGTGACCTTCAAATTCCGCCCGAATGCCGCGGTGGATCCCGAGCACCTGGCCCATTTCGTCTCGGCTCAGCGCGGGGCTCAGTTCACTCCCGACGGTATGCTGAAGTTCGGGCTTAAGGCCAGCGCGGCCGACGATGTCCTCCGCTCGTTGCGCGCCGTTCTTGAACAGCTTGCCGCCGAGGAGACCTCGTCCCAGGTCCGCTGATGCGCCGGATCAAAAAAATTGCTGGAAGAACATCTTCCCCTGCACGCTAATTCCGTCTAGCATTTCCCAGACACTGCGCCGGACGTCGTTCGACGGCCCATGCATCCCACGCCGGGGGCTGAGAATCTAAACCAGCACAGCCGGCAGGGGCGCGGAGTTTCCAATCCACCATTGACGTTCTGACTCTCGATCGCCAGTCGGGAAGGACAGGAGTGTCATGACCAATACGGATGAGAAGTTCTATCGCGCGGAGATCACCCGGCGCATTGATGTCGCGCCCGACCTCTGGATCTTCCGCCTCCGCACCGCCGCCGAGTTCCACTATATCCCCGGGCAGTATGCATGCCTGGCCGTCGAAGTGGACGGAAAGCGCGTGGAGCGTCCGTACTCCATCGCGTCCGCTCCCTCCGAAGACGAGGTCGAGTTCTTCTTCGAACTCGTCCCTGATGGCGCCCTCACTCCTCTTCTTTACAGGCTGCACCCTGGCGATAACGTGCTGTTGCGCAAGCTGCCGAAGGGAAAGTTCTCCCTGGACATGAGCAACGGCAAGCGGAACCATCTTCTGATCTCGACTGTGACCGGAGTCGCGCCCTTCGTGAGCTATGTGCGTACTCTAAGCCGCGACTGGACCGAAGGGCGGTACGACGGATCGCACAGCCTCTTCCTGCTGAATGGCGCCAGCCGCCCGTGGGAATTCGGGTACAACGCGGAATTGATCCAGTTCGACAGGCAATTGCCCTGGTTCCGTTATGTGCCCACGGTGAGCCGTCCCTGGGATCACCAGGAGTGGTCCGGAGAGATCGGCCGCGCCGATGACATCCTGCGCAAGTACGCGGATCACTGGGAATTGGACTCCAGCAATACGGTAGCCTACCTGTGTGGGCATCCGGACATGATCGAGCACAGCAAGGCGATCCTGAAGCGCTGCGGCTTCGTGGACAAGCAGGCAATCAAAGAAGAGGTCTACTGGATCCCGAAGAAGTAACGGAACTCCTGGGGTCGAAGATTTTCCGTCAACTCTCCGCGGGCGCGAAGAATACCAGTACGGCGAGCTCTTCGGTGATGTCGTAGAACCGGTGCTCGACTTTCGCGGCCACAAAGAGGACGCTCCCCGCAGAAACTTCCGCATCTTGATCCCCGGCCTGAAATCGCCCGCGCCCGCGCATCACG
>Ga0070741_10006645_pt1 | contig 24656 bp, 19 predicted proteins | sample Coa_R1_4_FD_66440 | JGI IMG/M metagenome (GOLD analysis project Ga0070741, IMG submission 66440) | Surface soil microbial communities from Centralia Pennsylvania, which are recovering from an underground coalmine fire - Coalmine... | ecosystem: Environmental > Terrestrial > Soil > Unclassified ... | reverse complement strand
TCTCGATGGCGCCGAAGCTCGAAGGCGTGCCCGGCGTCACGCGCGTCGCGTGGTCGCAATGGTTCGGCGGCGAGATCAAGAACACGAAGGAGCAGTTGTTCATGTTCTCGGTCGATCCGCAGCGCCATCACGACGTCTATCCCGAGTGGGTCATGCCCGAGGATCAGTGGAAAGCGTTCGAGACCACGCGCACGGGCATGATCGTCGGCAAGATCACGGCCGAGAAGCACGGCTGGAAAGTCGGCCAGAAGATTCCGATCTCGTCGAACATCTTCCCGATGAAGAACGGCAGCAAGGACTGGACGTTCGATCTCGTCGGCATCTTCGACGGCAAGGACGAAGACTGGAAGAAGCGCGCGATCAACATCTACATCAACTACAACTATTTCGACGAGGAAAACCAGTTCGGCAAGGGCCGTACGAATTTCTTCATCCTGAAGCTCGCGGACAGCAACCAGGCGCAGCAGATCGCGCAGACGGTCGATTCGATGTTCGAGAACTCGCCCGACGAAACCAAGACCCAGACGGAAAAGGATTTCAACGTCAGCTTCGTCAAGCAGATCGGCGACATCGGCCTCATCGTGCGCTGGATCCTGTTCGCGGTGTTCTTCACGCTGCTGCTCGTCGTCGGCAACACGATGGCGCAGAGCGTGCGCGAGCGCGTTCCGGAGCTCGCCGTGCTCAAGACGCTCGGCTTCAGCGACGGCACCGTGCTCGGCTTCGTGCTCGCCGAAGCGGGCGCAATGTGCGCGCTCGGCGGGTTCATCGGCCTCGCGCTGGCGACCCTGCTCGGTGCCGGCGTCGAAAAGAGCTCCGGCGGACAGTTCCAGCTCAACGTCGGCGGCTACGTGTGGATGCTCGGCATCGCCGCGATCGTGGTCATGAGCGTCGCCGTCGGCCTCTTGCCCGCGTTGCGCGCGCAACGCCTCAAGATCGTCGACGCATTGGCGGGGCGTTGAGCCTCAAGCTTCTGCTTCCCAAACTATTGTCGGATGCCGCCATGGTGCCCGCGCATCACGAGGACTGAGAGATGCTCACGCAAACGACCGCAATCACCAGCATCAATTTGAAAAGTATACCCGAGCGCTGGGGACCCTCCCTGGTGATCGTGATCGGCCTCGCCGGCGTCGTCGCCGTGTTCACGGCACTGCTCGCGATGGCGGTCGGCTTCGACAGCACGCTGCGCGCGACGGGCCGCACCGATGCCGCCATCGTCATGCGCGGCGGCTCCGACGCCGAACTCAACTCGGGCCTGCCGCTCGACCAGGCCGTGCTGATCAAGCAGGCGCCCGGCATCGCCAAGGACGACGACGGGCAGCCGCTCGCGTCGGCAGAAATGATGGTCATCGCCGAACTCGCGAAGAAGGGCGAGAAGTCGGGCGCGAACGTGACGGTGCGCGGCATCGAGCCGAAGGGCATGAAGCTCAGGCCGCAGCTCAAGATCGTCGAAGGGCGCATGTTCGAGACCGGCAAGCGCGAGGTCATCGTCGGCGACGGCGTGACGCGCCAGTTCGACGGCGCGCGCGTCGGCCAGACGCTGCGCTTCCGCGGTTCGGAGTGGACCGTGGTCGGCGTGTTCCATTCCGGCGACGCCAACGACAGCGAGCTCTGGTGCGATGTCGCGGTCGCGCAGACGAGCTTCAGCCGCCAAGGCTACAGCTCGGTGCGTGCGGTGCTCGACGGTCCCAACGGCTTGAATACGCTCCGGGACGCGCTGAACGCCGATCCGCGGCTCGCCGTCGACGTCGCCACGGAACAGGACTACTACAGCGGCCAGACCAAGCAGTTCCGCCAGCAGATCGGTTTTCTCGCCGGGGTGGTCACCTTGATCATGGCGCTCGGCGCCATATTCGCCGCGCTCAACAGCATGTATGCGGCGGTCGCCGCGCGCTCGCGCGAGATCGCGACGTTGCGCGCAATCGGCTTCGGCGGTTTTCCGGTGGTGCTGTCGGTCATGATCGAGGCGCTCGTGCTCGCGCTGATCGGCGGCGCGCTCGGTGCGGTGATCGCCTACCTGCTGTTCAACGGCTTGTCGGTCTCGACGCTCGGACAGAGCTTCACGCAGGTCGTCTTTTCCTTCAAGGTGACGCCGGCGCTCGTCGTCAACGGCCTGGTCATCGCCCTGATCGTGGGCATGCTCGGCGGCTTCCTGCCCGCGCTGCGCGCCGCACGCATGCCGGTGACGACGGCGCTGCGCGAGCTCTGATCCGACCGGTTCCGGGAGCCGCCGCGGCTCCCGGAATTCAAGGCGGCGGCATCACGGGCGCGTGGTATTCGAGCGTGAGCCCGAACGCCCACAGCATGAGCAGCACGAGCGGCACGTGCACGACGAGCTGCAGGAACGTGAAGCCGACGATCTCGCGCGCCTTCAATCCGAGCACGCCGAGCAGCGGCAGCATCCAGAACGGATTGACGAGGTTGGGCAGCGCTTCTGCCGCATTGTATATTTGTACAGCCCAACCGAGGTGGTAATGCAGGTCGTTCGCGGCTTGCATCACGTAAGGCGCCTCGATGACCCACTTGCCGCCGCCCGAGGGCACGAAGAAGCCGAGGATCGCGGAATAGAGCCCGATCACGATCGCATACGTGTCGGTCGAGGCGAGGTGCACGAAGAGCGACGAGAGATGCTGCGCGACCGTGGCGTCGCCCGTCCCCTTGGCCGTGGTCAGTATCGAGGCGATGCCGCCGTACAGCGGGAATTGGATCAGCACGCCCGTGGTGCTCGGCACGGCGCGCGCCACGGCGTCGAGGAAACTGCGCGGCCGCCAATGCAGCAGGAGCCCGACGGTCAGGAACAGGAAGTTGTAGGTGTTGAGGTTCGAGATCGCGACGATCGCGCTCTTGCTCACGAATTCGTGGATGAGCCAGCCGAGTGCGAGCAGCACGACGAGAACGGTCAACAGCGGGCTGTACTCGAGCCATTCGGCGGGACGGCGGAACTGAGCGAGAGGCCGCAACGCGACGGTTTCCTTCTCGACGAAACCGCTCGCGGGCTGCGCATCCGCAGGACCCGGCGCGGACCACCAGGCGACGAGCACCGAGACCGCGATCAGAATGGCCGTCAGCGCGATCGACTGCCAGAGGAAGATCGTCTCGGCGAACGGAATCACGCCCGTGATCGCGAGCAGCGGCTTCGGAATGCTCGCCGGATTCGCCTGCAACTGCGCGGCGGAGGACGACAGTCCCATGGCCCACGAGGCGCCGAGGCCCAAATACGCCGCTGCCCCTGCGGCCCGGTAGTCCATCTGCAATGCTTCGCGCCGCGCGAGTGCCCGCACGAGCAGGCCGCCGAACACGAGACTGAAGCCCCAGTTGAGGAGCGACGCGAGCATGGCGACGAGCGCGACGTAAGCCACCGCCGCGCGACCGCTGCGCGGCACCGCGGCGAGCATGTCGATGAGCTTGGCGACGGGCGGCGCCGTGGCCACCACGTAGCCGCCGATCACGATGAACGCCATCTGCATCGTGAACGGAATCAGGCTCCAGAAGCCGTCGCCGAAAGCGACCGCGGTCGTTTCGGGCCCGGCGCCGAACGCCATGGCCGCGAGTGCGACGATGACCACGGCGAGCGCGGCGAACACGTAGGCGTCGGGGAACCAGCGCTCCGCCCATGCCGATAGGCGCAGGGCCGCACGCACGAGCACCGAAGTTTGCGCAGGACTTGCCGCATTCATGCCGCGTCTCCGCCGTCCGTTCCGGTGCGGAGTTTTTGCACGGCACGCCGTGTCATGCAAGGCGAGGTGCAGCATCGCCGCCGACGTGTCGGTTTGGTGTCTAGGTTCCCTAGGTTCCTAGCGCTTCGCTTTCGCTTGGGTGATCGCGACGACGCCGGCGAGAATCACGGCCATGCCGACGATATCGAGCGGACGGATCGATTCGTGCGCGAACAAGACGCCGACGAGCACCGCGACGGGCGGGTTCACATAGGCGTAGCTCGTCGCCAGCGCGGGCCGCACGTGGTGCAGCAGGTACACGTAGGCACTGAAACCGAGCAGCGACCCGGCGCCGACGAGATAGGCGAGGGCCAGCGTCGCGTCCAGCGGCGGCACTGCCGAGAAATGCTCTCCCGCCGCGAAGCCGCCGACAGCGAGCGCCACGCTGCCGCAGAGCATCTGCGCAGCGGTGCTCACGGCCGGATGCGGCATGTCCTGGCGCCGGCTCCAGACCGAGCCAGCAGCCCACGACGCGGCGGCAACGACGAGCGCAACCGCACCGAGCGGTGCGGCGCGAAGGTCGCCGCCGAAATTGAGCACGACGACGCCTGCGAAACCGACCAGGAGACCGATCCACTCCACGCGCGTCGGCCATTGGCGGTACATGCCGGCGAACAGCGCGGCGAACAGCGGCATGCTCGCCACGGCGACGGCGGCGAGCCCCGATGCGACGGTCTGTTCGGCATAGCAGACGAGGCCATTGCCGAAGCCGAGCAGCAGCGTGCCGCAAACGGCGCAGTTGAGCCATTGGCGACGCGTCGGCATGGCCAGACCGCGCCAGCGCAAGACGCCGAGCATGAGCCCGCCCGCGACGACGAAGCGCGCCGCGGCCATGAAGAACGGCGGATAGCCGGCGAGCGCGATACGGATCGCGAGATACGTCGAGCCCCAGATCACGTAGACCGCGAGCAGGCACAAAGGCACCAGTACGCGCTCGACGGCGCGGGCCTGAGAATCCACCGGTTCTGCTAGGGTGTTCATGTCCTTCACGATGGCGCGGCGGGTTTTCGTGCAGCTCGAGCCGACGGGCGCGTTGCGGGCCGTCGCTCAACGATGGGAAGACGATTCTGACAGCCGCGCTAGCGCGGACCAGCGCCACTCGTCATGTGGCCTACGGGGCCACTTCGTTGCGTCAGCGCGGCGCGCTGGGATGCGAGTCGACGACGATGTATTCGCCTTCGATGACGCGCGTGCTCTGCGCCGCGGCTTGCGGACGCGCGACCCCCGCGGCATCGGCATGCGAGCGAGCGACCAAGCGCGTGAGTGCGACGATGGCGCCGATGAACGCGAACGCGAGCAGGGCGAAGAAGCCGAGTGCGAGCACGGCGGCGACCACGACGAGCCCCGCCATGGCCGCGACGATGCGCAGCAGCGGATGCCGTGGACGGTTGAACCAGCGCCAGTACAGCATGGCGGCTTCGCTCCCTGTGGCAGAATGCCCTGATGATGGTGGTCGATACCCGCCGGCACAATGGGACGGAAGACACGGGCGGGAAGGGCTTGATACTCCGATGAGTGTTAGGAAAGTGTTATGCCGGCTCGACGAGATCCCCGACGGCGGCGCCATTGCCGCGGCCGTCGAATCGAGCACGGGCGGCTTTTCGCTGATCTTGCTGCGCCAGGGTCAGCATGTTTTCGCCTACCACAACGAATGCCCCCATGCCGGACGGCGCCTCGACTGGTCGCCCGGTAAATTTCTGATCGAAAACGGGCAGCTCATCTGCGCCGCGCACGGCGCGAGCTTTTTCATCGAATCGGGCCGGTGTTTCGCCGGTCCGTGTCTCGGCTCGGGGCTCGCCGCCGTGAAGGTCGAGGTCGCCGAAGGAGAAGTGCGCCTGCCTTAGCGGCATGCTGCAACTCGGCGCAAGCGGCTCTGGCGCGCGCCTTGCGCGCAAGTAGACTCATCGTGTGGCGACGATCGCGACATTGCGGCAGGGTTCTCTGACGGTGACGGACTACCGTTGCGCAGCGACCCCGCAGGACCGCCCTTTCACCGAACTGCATGGCGCCTGTTCGATCGCCTACGTGCGCCGCGGCAGTTTCACGTATCGCTATCGCGGCAAGGTGTACGAACTCGTGACAGGTTCGATCTTGATCGGCCAGCAGGGCGACGAGTTCATGTGTACGCACGACCACCACGCGTGCGGCGACGAGTGCCTGTCGTTCCATCTCGCGCCCGAGCTCGTGGAAACGCTCACGTCAGCCGGCGCGACAGCGCGCGAACGGATTTGGCGTGCCGGCGCCTTGCCGCCGCTGCCGGCGTTGACCGTGATCGGCGAATTGGCACAGGCCTGCGTCGAGCGGCGCAGCGACATCGGTGTCGACGAAGCTGGAATGGTGCTCATCCTGCGTTTCCTGGAAGCCGTTACCGGCAAACGGCGGCGCGCGGCCGCGCTCGCGGCGCGCGACCGCCGCCGCGCAGTCGACACCGCCCGCTGGATCGAGGCGAACGCTGCACAGGACATCGACCTGGATACTGCGGCACGTGAAGCGGGTCTCAGCGCCTTCCATTTCCTGCGCGTATTCGGCGCAGCGCTCGGCGTCACGCCGCACCAGTTCCTGGTGCGCGCCAGGCTGCGCCACGCCGCTCGTCTGCTGGCGCACGGCGACGATGCGATCACCGATGTCGCACTCGCGGTCGGCTTCGCCGACTTGTCCAATTTCGTGCGCACGTTCCAGCGCGCCGCGGGTGTTCCTCCGCGTGCGTTCCGTCACGCCGCGCGCGGCGACCGCAAGATTTTCCAAGAACGGATCGCGGCGCTTGCCTAAGCTGGGCTCCCCCAAGCGGAGTCCCATTCGTGTACGACCACATCGGTTTGAAAGTCAGCGATCTCGACGCAAGCGCACGGTTTTACGAAGCGGCGCTCGCACCCCTCGGCTACGTGTTGTGCTCGCGCGACGCGAGCGGCGCGGGCTTCGGCCCGCCCGGCGCGCCGGCGCTGTGGCTGTATCCGCAAACGTCGCCGGCGCAGCGCAGCGTGCATGTCGCGTTCCGCGCGGGCAGCCGTACGGCCGTCGATCGGTTCCATGCGCATGGCGTCGAAGCAGGAGCGCGCGACAACGGTGCTCCTGGGCCGCGCGCCGATTACGGCCCGAACTACTACGCTGCGTTCCTGCTCGATCCCGACGGCAACAACGTCGAAGCGGTCTGCATGCAAGGGGAGACGCCATGAACGGCGCGCTCAAACAGCTGGCGGCCGTCATGCTGTTCGCGAACGCGACCAGTGCCGTCGCGCTCGACGACAAGGCAGCCGTCGCGGCCCTCGACACCGCGTATCAAGCGGCCGTGAAGAACAACGATGTCGCAGCCATGGACAAGATACTCGCCGACGATTTCGTGCTGGTCACGAGCAGCGGCAAGACGTTCGGCAAAGCGGACCTGCTCGACGAAGCGCGCAGTGGCGCCAATCGTTTCGAGCGTCAGGAAGACAGCCAGCAGACCGTTCGCGTCTGGGGCGACACGGCGGTGGTGACGGCGCTGCTCTGGGTCAAAGGCCGGGACAAGAACGAGACCTTCGATTACACGCTGTGGTTCAGCGACGTCTACGTGCGCACGGCGTCCGGCTGGCGCTACGTATTCGGACAAGCGACGCAGCGCCGGCCAGCGACGTGAAGATTCGCCTTCCGCGGGGCGAGCAGTCTCATGCGCCCGCCGGCGGCAGTCCGAGATCGCGCAGCGAGGGGACGAAGCGTTCCGGATCGATCGGTTTCTCGATGTAGGCATCGCAACCCGCTGCGAGCGCGCGTTCGCTGTCGCCCGTCATTGCATGCGCGGTGACGGCGACGATCGGCGTGCCGCGCAATGCGTCGATGCCGCGCAGCGCGCGCGCCACCGCATAGCCGTCCATCGCGGGCAGCTGGATATCGAGCAAGATCATGCTCGGCAGGTGCTCGCGCGCCGCGTCGATGCCGCGTTCGCCGTCTTCGGCGGTCACCACGCGGTAACCGCAGCGTTCGAGCAGGAACGCGACGAGATAGCGGTTCTGCTCGTTGTCTTCGATGATCAGCACGGGTCCGTTCATGCGCGCGACCGAGCCTCGAGCGGCAGGCGGAGCTCGAACGTCGAACCGCGGCCGATCGCACTCTGAACGGCGATCTCGCCGCCGAGCATGCCCGCCAAGCGGCGGCAGATCGCGAGTCCGAGCCCAGTACCCTCGTGCTGCCTCGACAGCTTGGAATCGAGCTGGCGGAACGGTTGGAACAACGTCGGCAGGTCTTCCGCGCGAATGCCGATACCCGTGTCGCTGACGCGGAGGCGGATCTGCCGAGCTGCAGCGCCGCTATCGAGCACATCGACGGCGAGCGCCACGCGGCCCCGCTCCGTGAACTTCACCGCATTGTTGAGAAGGTTGATGAGGATCTGCTCGAAGCGGCGGCGATCGCTGACCATCGTCGGCATTCCGGCGGGCAGCGCGACGTCGATCGCGAGCTGCTTGCGCTCGGCCATCGGGCGCACCGAGGCGATCACGCGCTCGATCGACGGGCGCGGGTCGAACGTCTCGAAGGCCACGCGCATCTGTCCCGCCTCGATCTTCGAGATGTCGAGCACGTCGTTGATGAGCTCGAGCAGGTGCTGGGCGCTGCCGCGGATCATGCCGAGCTGCTTGGTCTGCTCCGCATTCATCGGACCGGCCATGCCTTGCTGCAGGATGCCGGTGAAACCGAGGACCGAATTTAACGGTGTCCGCAGCTCGTGCGACATCGTGGCGAGGAACGCCGTTTTGAGGGTGTCGGCGGACTCGGCGCGCGTGCGCGCGGCTTCGAGCTCGGCCGTGCGTTCGGCCACTTTGGCTTCCAGCGTTTCGTTGAGCCGACGCAGCGCGAGTTCGGCCGATTTGCGTTCCGAGATGTCGATCGACAGCACGAAGACGCCTTCCGGCACGGGCTGCACGCGCACGTCGAACCAGCCGCTGCTGCCGTCGGGGAACACGAATTCGATCTCGTCGTGCGCCGCGATGCGCGTTTCGATGCAGCGTTCGAGCAGCGTGAATACGGGCGTCCCGCGGATGCCGGGCCACACATCCGGCATGCGCTCGCCGAGCAGCTCGTGATTCGGTCGCCGGTTGTGGATCGCCGCGGTGTTGTTGAGATAGAGGTAGCGCCAGTCGAAGCCGATGAGTTGGCAGCCTTCGAGGATATTGTCGAGCGTCGTGCGAAAACGCTCTTCGCTCGCGCGCAGTGCGTTTTCGGCGCGCTTGCGCTCGGTGATGTCGCGAGCGATCTTGGCGATGCCGACGACCTTGCCGCTCGAGTCCGCAATGGGCGAGAGCGTCACGGCCACGTCGATGCGGCGGCCGTCCTTGCGCACACGGACGGTCTCGTAGTGCTTGAGGCTTTCGCCGCGCCGCAGGCGTTCGAGGAATCGCGGCTCGTCGGCCGCGATTTCGGGTGGGAACAGGGCGAGGGCGCGCATGCCGATCGCTTCGGCTGCCGTGTAGCCGAACACCTTCTCCGCGCCGGGGTTCCAATTCGTGATGACGCCTTCCAGATTCTCGGCAGCGATCGCATCCTCCGAGGCGTTGACGATCGCGGCGAGCCGCCGCTGCATCTCCTCGGATTGCCGCCGCTCGGTCGTGTCGTGCACGACGCTCAGGATGCACGGCTCGTCGTTCAGGACGAGCATGCGCGAGGCCACGAGCAATGTATGTTCACGGCCCTCGGCGGTGCGCAGCGTGGTTTCCAGCTCGACGCAGTCGGCATCGTGCACGAGCGTGCGCGGCAAGGCGTCGCGTGCTTCGGCGTCGAGCCAGGCGGCGAGTTCGCCTGCGGGCTTGCCGATCAGTTCGACAGCCGGTCTGCCGAGCAACCGGCATAACGTCTCGTTGGCGCGGACCAGGCGCAGATCCTGCGCATTGACGATAGCGATGCCGTCGGGACTCAAGCGGAATGCCTTCGAGAACAGCTCCTCGCTTTCGCGCAGCGCCAGTTCGGCGCGGAGGCGCTCTGCGAAGCCGTCGTTGACGAAGAACAGACCGAGGCACAGCAAGGTCAAGCAGGCGAAAGCACCGAGCGGCAGCAGCAGGAACGTGCGCGAGACCGCATCGCGCGCCGCCGCTTCGCGCACGTGCAGCAGGCCCTCCTCGCTGCTGCGCACGGTGTCGAGCAACCCGCCGATGCGGGCCGCGAGCGCGTTGCCGCCGTCCGTCGCGGCGAGTGCCTGCGCGGCGGGGAACCCTTCTTTGCGGCGGGCGTCGATGATGCGTCCGCCGAAGCGAACGCCCTCGTCGATCATTGCGCCGATCAGCTCGAGCTGCGACACGACATCGGGCTGATCGGCGACGAGGCGGCGCACGTGCGCGAGCTGCTCGGCGAGTTCTGCGGCGATGGCATCGCGCTGCGCGAGCGAGCGTTCCTCGCCTGTGAGGACGTACCCGCGCTGAATGCTTTCGAGCGTCGCCGCCGCGTGCGCTACCTCCTCCAACTCGCGCAAGATCTGGTGGCTGCGGCTCACGGACTCCACCGCCCGCGCCAGCGCGTCTGTATATTTGTACACAATGGCGCTGCCGCCCAGCATGGCCAGCACGGCGGCGACGAAGCCGACGACGATGGACGCATCCATCGACCAGCGCAATTCCCCGGAACGCGCGACGAGCGCGAGCAGCGCCGAGCCGAGCAGCAGGAAGCCGACGGCGGTGTGCGCGGCCATGCCCGTGTAGTCGAGCCAGCGCATGCGCGCCAAGGAATCGGAAACGTAGCCGCATAGAGCGACGCCGCCGATGATGAGCAGCGAAGCGCCGACCGCCGCCACGGTGGCGGAGCGCAGGCGCGCGCGCATGGGCGAGGCCGCGAGCACGATGGCGCAGCCGGCGAGCGCGAAGCCGAACGCGGCCGTCGGCGCCATGCGCCCGGGACGCTCGCCCTCGTCGCTCGTGTCGACATCGACTAGCCAGCGGTCGACGCCGAGATCGATATCGAACAGATGCTCGCCGAGCGTCGTCAGTCCGAGCCACACCGCGGTCGCACCCGCCGCCGCGGCGAGCACGGGCGCGGGACGCCACCTTTGCAGCCGGCGGGACGAGAGCAGTCCGAGGGCTGCGCCGCACAGGATCATCCCGAAGGCGGCATTCGGCTTCATCGTCGTCCAGCCCTGTGCGACGCTCTTGAGCGCACCGACATCGAAATGCCAGCCGACGAGCGCCGCCAGGCCGAGTGCGGCCGCAAGCAGACTCGGCGCGAGCGGCGACAGGCCGCGCACGGGTGGGTGAAGCTCGCTTGTCGTGACGCTACGGGCCACTGCGAAGGCCTCCGCCGTGGCGTTCGTTCCCCGAACTTCTACTCTAGGTCCACGCGTCCTCGCCGTCTTCTTCGTCGAGGATGATGCCGCCGTCGGGCGCCACCTTGAGACGCGTAATGCCGGGCGACTCGGCCTCGAGCCGCCGCAACTCCGCTTCGTGCCGGCTGAGCTGGCTGTGCTGCTCGCGCACGAGATCGGCGAGCCGCCGGTTCTCGATCAACAGTGCACGTTGGGCCAGGGCTTGGGTCACTGCCGACTTGAGTTCGAATTCGTGCCACGGCTTGCTGATGAACCGGAACACCTGCACGCGGTTGATCGCACCGGTCATCGCATCGAGATCCGCATAAGCGCTCAGGATCAGGCGTGCGACCTCGGGTTGCCGCTCGATCACTTGCGCGAGAAAATCGACGCCGCTCAGTTCCGGCATGCGATAGTCGGAGATGATGAGATCGATCGGCGTCGTGCTCACGCGCTTGAGCGCCTCCAGCACCGACGTGTAGGTCTCGATTTCCGGCCGCTCGCCGTCGAGATCGTCGACCGGAATGGTCGTCAGCACGCGGCGCAACGCCGAGAGCACGTTGGCTTCGTCGTCGACCAGCAGGATTCGGTACATAGATCGATACTCCTATGCGGCGGTCAGGCCTGCCCATTCGATGCGGTGTCCGCCGTGTGCGCCTGACGCAACGGCAGCTTGATGAGAAACGTGGTGCCGACGCCCACCTCGCTGCGCACATCGATTTCGCCGCCGTGCTTCTTGATGATGCCGTACGAGATCGAAAGGCCGAGGCCCGTGCCCTTGCCGATCGGCTTGGTCGTGAAGAACGGCTCGAATACGCGCGTCAAGTGCGCCGGCGCGATGCCCTTGCCGGTGTCGGAAATCTCGACGTAGGCGGTTTTTGCGTCGGAGCGCGTCGCGACGACGATCTGGCCGTGCTTCTCGATGGCGTGTCCGGCGTTGACGAGGATGTTGAGGAACACTTGGTTGAGCTGCGAGGGCAGGCATTCGACGGGCGGCACGTCGCCGTAGCGCTTGAGCAGCTCGACTTTGTACTTGAGATCGTTCCACACGATGTTGATGGTGCTGTCGAGGCCGGCATGGAGGTCGGCGAGCGTCCAGTCCTCGCTGTGCCCGGCGCGCGAGAACTCGCGCAGGTCCTGGATGATCTTGCGCACGCGCGCGATGCCTTCCTGCGATTCGGCGAGCAGGGTCGGCAGGTCCTTCGCGAGGAATTCGAAATCGATCTGCTCGCGGATATCGTCGATCTCGCGCAGCTGCCCGGTCGCGCGCAGGGGATGCAGGGCGGTGTCCTGCGCTTCGATGAGGCGGAACAGGCTCGCGACGTACTCGCGCAGCGTTCCGAGATTGGACTGGATGTAGCCGATCGGATTGTTGATTTCGTGTGCGACGCCCGCCGCGAGCTGTCCGATGGAGGCCATGCGGTCGGCCTGCAGGAGCTGGCGTTGCACATCCTCCAGACGCGCCTGCGCGATCTCCGAACGCACTTGCGCGTCGCCGGTATCGGTCGCTGCGATTTCGGCGAGCATGATCGCGTAGAGCTCGTTGCGTGCGCCGCCGGCCGGCAGCGTCGCGAACGTGGCCTGGTACGTGCGTGTGTCGCCTCGCTGCTGATGCAGAGAGAGCCTGAGCGGCGTCGGCTCGGACGATACGGCCAGCATCTGCAGCGCAGGCACGAGCTCCGTTTCGAGCCTGCGCTTGGGATCGTCCGCCTTGAGCCATTCGTCGAGCTGGCGGGCCGACGCGTTCGGCCAGGTCGAAGTGCCGTCGATATTCGTCACGAGCACCGGCACGGGGAGACTGTCGAGCAGCGCGTCCACGCGCACCGCGTCGAGCAGGGAGCGTTCGCTTTCGAGGAACAAGCTGTCGTTCATGCTGGCACCTGCAATCTATCCACACCCCTGGCGACGATCTGGCGGAACCGTCGTTTCCTCCGTTCGTTCAAGACGCTTCTGCGCTCTTGGCGCGTTCCTGGCGATGCGCGATGCGGAACGCGTCGCGGATCTGCGTGCGCAGCTCCTCGTCGTTCCACGGCTTGGTCAGGAATTTGTAGATCGCACCGCGGTTGATCGCGTCCGTGACCGCAGTGAGGTCGGTGTATCCGCTCAGCACCATGCGCACGGTCTCGGGGTACATCTGCTTGACCTGGCTCAGGAACTCGGTGCCGCTCGTCTCCGGCATGCGCTGATCGGAAACGATGACCTGTACGTTGTTCCTGGCGAGGAGCTCGAGACCTTCGCGCGCGCTCGTGGCGGTCAGGATGCGATAGCCGTCGCGGCGCAAGGCGCGCGTCAACGCGCGCAGGATGTTCTCCTCGTCGTCCACGAGGAGCAACGTCTGTTCCTTCGGGCGTTGCAGCACCGCATCCTGCGTGATGTAGCGGTGGCGCAGGAGGTCGAGCGCCTTTGCGGGCGCGACCGGCCGGCTGAAGTAATACCCCTGGAAATAGTCGCATTCGTTGCGCAGCAGGTAACCGACCTGCGCGGCGTTCTCCACGCCTTCGGCGAGCACGCTCATGCCGAGCTGGTGGCCGAGCGAGATGATCGTGCGGCAGATGCCCGCCGAACCCGCGTCGGAGGTGATGTCGCGCACGAAGCTCTGGTCGATCTTGAGCTTGTCGGCCGGGAAATGGCGCAGGTAGTTGAGGCTCGAATAACCCGTGCCGAAGTCGTCGAGCGCGATCTTGACGCCGAGCGTCTTGAGCTGACGCATCGCGGTGGCCACGCTCTCGACGTTCTCGGTCATCGCGCCTTCGGTCAGCTCGAGCTCGATGTAACCCGGCGGCAGGTCCCAGCCCACGATCGAGGCGCGGATCTTGTCGACGAAGTCCGGCCGCTGCAATTGCGGAGCCGAAACGTTGATCGACACCGTGAAATCGCGCACGCCGAGGTCCAGCCAGAGGCGCACCTGGCGGCACACCGATTCGGTGACGAAATTGCCGATGTCGACGATGAGTCCCAATTCCTCGGACACGGTGATGAAGCGATCGGGCGTGAGCAGGCCGCGTTCGGGATTCTGCCAGCGCACGAGTGCTTCGAAGCCGACGATCTGCCAATCCTGGCCGCTGATCATCGGCTGGTAATAGACGACGAATTGACCGTCGCGCACCGCGTCGCGCAGGCGGACGCCGAGCGCGCGGCGGTCTTCGAGCTCGTGCTTATGCTCGTTCGAGAAGGCGTTGACCGTGTTGCGGCCTTCGCGCTTCGCACGCAGCATGGCCGCTTCGGCTTCGCGCAAGAGTTCCTGGGCGCTCGTGCCGTTGTCGGGATAGCAGCTCACGCCGACGCTGCACGTGATGTAGACGCGCTGTTCGGTATGCGGAATCGGCTCGCCGACGCGCAAGCGCGTGGCCTCGGCGAGCTCGATCTGGTCCTGGACGCCGCTGTCGTCGAGCAGCACGACCGCGAACTCGTCGCCCGCCACGTGGGCGACCCAGCCATTGCCGCCGACCATCGCGCTCAGCCGTTCGGCGACCGCGCGCAGCACGTGATCGCCGACGGCGCGCCCGCGCGTTTCGTTGATCGTATGGAAGCGGTCGACGTCGACGTAGAGCACCATGATGCGGCTGCCGCGCGAAGCGGCATCGACGATCGCCGACTGAAGGTGCTCCTCGACGAGCACGAAGCGCGGCAGACCTGTGGTCTGGTCGTGCGTCATGCGATGTGCGAGCTCGTCCTGCGTGCGCCGGCGCTCGGCCACTTCGAGCTCGAGCTTGGCCGCGTGGCGCTGGATTTCTTCGTACAGCAGCAGATTTCCATACGCGAGCGACAGTTGCGTCGCGAGCGTCGTCGCCAGCTGCTCGTCCTCGCCGTCGAACGATCCGCCGCCCGTCTTGTCGGCGAAATAGATCCAGCCCTGCATCGATACCGCGCGCATCGGTACCGGCAGTGCGAGCAGGGAGGTCACCGGCGGATGAAACGCCGGCAGCCCGAGAGTCGTGGGCTCGCCGCTCTGATCCCGTATTCTGAGCGGAGTGCTGCCCGAGACCACGTCCCCGAACACGCCGGCGCGCGGATTCATCGTCGCGAACGCCTGCTTCTCGCGCTCGCTCAAGCCGATCGCCGCCCAGCGCTGGAGGTGGCGATCCTCGAGGCTGAACACGCCGGCCGCGGCGTACGTGCTGCCCATGATGTCCTGCGCGACGGCGCAGAACCGCGCGAGCAGATCTTCCGAGTAGCGTTCCGACGACAGTGCGAGACTGAGCTCGAGAAGCTTGGTCAAGCGCATGCTCAGGAGCTGGAACGAATACGCGATCTCGTCGCGCTCCATGGGTTCGCTGCGGCCGCTTTCGTTCTGTTCGACGGCGCGGTCGAATACGCGCCGCAGACGCGTCTGCAAGGCGATGAGATCGCGCATGTACGCGGGCAGTTTCGCGGCGAGAAAGCTCGGATACGTCGCGGCCGCTTCGGGCACGAGCGAAGGCGCGGGGCCGGTATCGAGCGCGCTCGACACCGCGTCGAGGATCGCCTGCGGTTCGGCAGGCTTGATGAGCACCGTCGAGACCCTGCACGACTCGGCGAGCACGCGCGCTTCGGGATCGCGGTAGGTGGCCGTGTAGAAGATGATCGGCGTGGCGGCGATGTCGGGATCGGCATGCAGGCGGTCGGCGAACTCCACGCCGCCCATGACCGGCATGAGCACGTCGGAAATCACTAGCGCGGGACGCTCCCGGCGCACGAGCTCGAGCGCCTCGGCGCCGTTCGTCGCCTGGCTCACCTCGTAGCCGGCGTAACGCAGCAGCGTTTCGAGGTACTCGCGATTGACGGCGTGGTCGTCAACGACCAGGATTCTCGTCATGCGAGGCCTCCCGATGACGGGCGAGGCAAGCGACGATTTCGTCGATCAACGCTTGCGGCTCGATCGGCCGAAGCAGGAACCGGGTGACGCCGAGCTCGAGAGCCGTCGTGCGATCCCGTTCCCCCCACACCGACGAACTGATGAACATGAATGGCAGCTTCGCCAGCCGCGAGTCCGCCTTGACCTCGCGGATGAGCCGGAACCCGTCCTCGCCGGGCATGTGCAGGTCCGACAGGATGAGGTCGAGATCGAGCTTGACGGCGAGCGCGAGCGCTTCCTTGACCGTCTCGGCCAAATGCACTCGGTAACCTGAGGGCACGAGCGTCTGATAGATGAGCTCGCGATTCGTGGGCGAGTCGTCGACCACGAGCACCGTTGCTCGCCGGCCTGCGGAAGGCACGGCGCCAGGCACGGTCTCGTTGCCGACGGCGCGCAGCGTTCCGCGCTTTTCGGGCGGCACGAAGGCCTCGATCTGCGCGACGAAACGTTCGGGGTCGATGGGTTTGGCGATGTAGCCGTCGAACCCCGTCGCAAGACCCTTCTCGCGGTCTCCCGACATCGCGAGCGCCGTGACCGCGACGACCGGCGTACGACACCCTCCGTCGGCCTTCAGCCGGCGCACGACCTCGTAGCCGTCGATGCCGGGAAGCTGCACGTCGCACAAGACGAGGTCGGGCGCGTCGTGTCGCGCCATCTCCACGCCACGCTCGCCGTCGCTGGTCGTCATGGCTGCATGTCCGAACGCCCTGAGCAGGTAGGTCATGAGCTCGAGGTTTTCCGGATTGTCTTCGATGACGAGTATACGCGCCATGGATTCGATTTTTTCTGGGTGCGCATCCTGCGCTGCGTCGTCCATTCGATATCCGTTTCCGGGCGGTCGAAGCCTCGCAAAAAGCATACGCGCATTTTGCGTTTCGAAAAAACTTTGAACGACGACGGTCGCCCCTGACCGGATCGCGTGCGATCCGTCGGAGACATGCAAATCGGATTCCAATCTCGTCCGCTGCGGATTTGCAGGACGTTTCGATGGCTTCTCGAGCCCAAACGGCGCTCTCGGCGCTGCGCGCCGACAAACACGCCATTCACGCGCAAACAAGCGCGCCGTACAACTGTCAATGTTGACAATGGGACGAAGAGTGACGCGGTTGCACCATTTCGCACGTTCAGCAACACGTTCGGGGTGGTTCGTCTGGAAGCATTCGAAGCGGACGCGAATGCAGGCGTGCGTGCGGGGCGTCGGGGGAGGGATGTGACGTTGGGGACGCGAGCGAACGAGCGGCGTCGTGGGCGGGACGATGTGCGAACCGGCGTCGCGCGCGGCGGCGAATTGTTCGTCGCGGGCATCTGCCTGAGCGTCGCCTTGCTCGCGCAACGCGCCGCGGCGCTGCCCGCGGAAGACGCGTCCGCGACGGGCGAGCTCAAGAAGTTGAGCCTCGAAGAGCTCGTCAATGTCGAAGTGACATCGGTTTCGCGTCATCCGCAGAAGCTTGCGCGATCGGCATCCGCCGTGCAGGTGATCACGGCCGAAGAGATTCGCCGCTCGGGCGCGACGAGCATCCCCGAAGCGCTGCGCCTCGCCGACAACCTCGACGTCGCCCAGAAGAACGCGCACGATTGGGCGATCACCGCGCGCGGCTTCAACACCGCGCTCGCGAACAAGATGCTCGTGCTCATCGACGGGCGCACCGTGTACACGCCGCTGTTCTCGGGCGTGTTCTGGGACGTGCAGAACACCTTGCTCGCCGACATCGACCGCATCGAAGTGATCAGCGGGCCGGGCGGCACGCAGTGGGGCGCGAACGCGGTCAACGGCGTCATCAACATCATCACGAAGACCGCGAAGGACACGCAAGGCGCCTACGCCGAAGCCGGTGCGGGCAGCAGTCTCGAGGACGCGCAAGCCGTGCGTTACGGCGCCGAGCTCGCGCCCGGCGTGTTCGCGCGCGCCTATGCCGAACGTTTCGATCGCGGCGACGAAGTGCTGCCCGACGGTGCCCGCGCGGCGGATGCGTGGAACCAACGCCAAGGCGGTTTCCGCGTCGACGCCGAACTGTCGAAGCGGAGCGCGCTGACGGTGCAGGGCGACATCTATGCCGGCGACGAGCGAGTGCCGGGGTCGGGCGGCGCCGAGGTCGGCGGCGGCAACCTGCTCGGACGCTGGTCCTGCACGAGCGCCGACGGTGCGGACATGAGCCTTCAGCTCTACTTCGATCGCACGCACCTCAAGGACCCGATCGATGCGGAGATCATCGGCGGCCACGTGCTCGCGCCCGCCGGCGCCGTGACGGACGATCTCGACACCTACGACCTCGATTTCCAATATCGCGCCAGCCCTGGCGACCGCCAGCGCGTCGAATGGGGTTTCGGCGTGCGGCATACGCGCGACGACGTGCGCAACGCGCCCGCCGTGGCGTTCTATCCAAGCGTGCTCGATCAGAATCTCGTGAGCGCTTTCGTGCAGGACGAGATCACGCTCGGTGGAGGCTTTCTCGCCACGGTCGGCACGAAACTCGAACACAACGACTACACGGGCCTCGAAGCCGAACCGAGCGTGCGGCTGCAGTGGAACGCCACCGAAGACGAGATGCTCTGGGCCGCGGTGTCGCGCGCCGTGCGCACGCCTTCGCGCATCGACCACGATTTGTCCCAACCCGAGCGCGGCTATCCGCTCATCGTACTCGAAGGCTCGCCGGATTTCGTTTCCGAAACGGTCCTCGCCTACGAGCTCGGCTATCGCGCGCAATTCGGACCAGACCTCGCGACCTCCATCGCCGCGTTCTACAACGACTACGATCACATCCGCAGTACGAGCATCACGCCGACGACGATCCTGCCGCTGTTCTTCGCCAACAACGTCGAGGGCGAGACGCACGGTTTGGAGCTCGGGGTGGATTACGAGATCAGCGATGCATGGCGGCTGCACGGCAGCTACGATCCGCTCATCGAGCACCTGCACGTCAAGCCCGGACAATTCGATTTCAACGCCGCGCTGAACGAGACGGCGGACCCGCACGAGCGCTTCACGCTGCGTTCGTCGCTGGACCTGCCTCATCGTCTCGAGTTCGACGCGGCCTTGCGCTACACGTCGGCGCGCGACCTCAACAACGGTCCTCACGTGGTCGCCGTGCCGGGGTATTGGGAATGCGACGTGCGCCTGGGCTGGCACGTGACCGACAAACTCGAGGTCTCGCTCGTGGGACAGAACCTTCTGCACGACCATCATCTCGAGTACGGCTATCCGGGACCCACCGAAGTGGCGATCGAGCGCAGCGTTTTCGGAAAACTCGCATGGCGTTTCTAAGCGAGCGTGCAGGTAAGGACCGGTCACTGTGAGACTCCAGCGCTCAAGATTCGTGCGACGGTCGGCATGGCTTCGCTTCGCCGTGCTGCTCTGTTTCGGGTTCGGTGGGCCGGCGTTCCCGGCGTCGCTGCAGGAATACCAAGTGAAGGCGGTGTTCCTGTTCAATTTCACGCAGTTCGTCGACTGGCCGGATCGCTCGTTCCCCGATGCGGGCAAGCCGATCGCGATTTGCATCCTCGGCGACGATCCGTTCGACGGGTACCTCGACGAAACCGTACGCGGCGAAAGAGTCGACAACCGCACCCTCGTCGTGCGCCGTCTCACGAGCGCGGAGGACAGCACGGGCTGCCAGGTGCTTTTCATCAGCGATTCCGAATCGGCGCGCCTCGACGCGATCCTCGACCGCGTCAAGGACGCGAGCATTCTCACCGTCGGCGATACGCGCGGCTTCGGCGAGCGCGGCGGCATCGTCGGTTTCGTCACGGAGGGCAACCACGTGCGTTTGCGCATCAACGTCGACGCGGCGAAGGCGGCGGGGCTCACGATAAGCTCGAAGCTCCTGCGCGTGGCCGAGCTCGTCGAAAGCAAGAGCCGACGCTGATGCCGTTCCGCAACGCCCCGGTGCGACGCAAGCTCATGGGCGGGATACTGCTCACGAGCGTCGTCGTGATGCTGCTCATGCAAGGAGCGTTCTTCGCATACGATCTGATCGCCCTGCGCACGGGCACGGCGCGCCAGATCGCGACGCTCGGCGCGGTCATCGCCACGAACGCCACCGCGGCGCTCGCGTTCGAAGACCGGCGAGCGGCCGAGGAGACGCTCGCCGCGCTCAAGGCCGACGAACGCGTCGTCGCGGCGGCGATCTACGACCAGCACGGGGCGCTCTTCGCCCACTATCCGCAATCGCGCGCTGCCGCGGACTTTCCGGCGCAACCCGACGCCGACGGGTATCGGTTCGGCGATGCGCATCTCGAAGGTTTCGAACCGATGACCGAGCGCGATCGCCGCCTCGGCACGCTGTATCTCGATTTCGACACGGCGAAGGTGCTGCGCGAGCGGCTCTCGGACAACCTGCGCGTCGGCGCCGTCGTGATGGCGCTCGTGCTGCTGGTGGCTTATCTGCTCTCGCGCGCCGTCCAGCGGCAGATTTCGCGTCCTTTGTTCGATCTCGCCGCCACCGTGGCCGACATCTCGGCGCGCCAGGATTTTTCCGTGCGTGCGCGCCGGCACGGCGACGACGAGATCGGGCGGCTGACGGACGGCTTCAACGAGATGCTCGGCATCATCGAAGCGCGCGAGAGCGCGTTGCGCGAGAGCGAAACGCGCTACAGGACGACGCTCGATCGCATGCTCGAGGGCTGCCAGATCGTCGATCGCGATTGGCGCTACGTGTACGTCAACGATACCGCCGCCGCGCAGGGTCGCCGGCGCAAGGGGGAATTGCTCGGCCGCACGATGGAGGAGTGCTACCCGGGCATTGCGAGCACGCCGATGTTCGCGTCGCTTGTGCGCACGATGGCCGAACGCACGGACGAGCATCTCGAAACGGAGTTCTACTATCCCGACGGCTCGAGCGCGTGGTTCGAGCTGCGCGTGCAGCCCGCGCCGGAGGGCGTCTTCATCGTCTCGCTCGACGTCACGGCGCGCAAGCGCATCGAGACGACGCTGCGCGAAGCGAAAGACGAGCTCGAGCGAAAAGTCGCCGAGCGCACGGCCGAGCTCAGCGTCGCCAAGGAACAGGCGGAGTCGAGCGATCGCCTCAAGTCGGAATTCCTCGCCACCATGTCGCACGAGCTGCGCACGCCGCTCAATGCGATCATCGGCTTCACGGGCACGCTGCTCATGAAGCTCCCCGGGCCGCTCAATGGCGAGCAGGAGAAGCAGCTGCGCACCGTGCAGATGAGCGCCAAGCATCTCTTGTCGCTGATCAACGACTTGCTCGACGTCGCGAAGATCGAATCCGGCAAGCTCGAACTCAAGCTCGAGCCCGTCGTCTGTCAGCGTGTGATCGACGACGTCGTTACGGCGCTGCGACCCGCAGCGGCGTACAAGGGCCTCGAGCTCGCCACCGATATGCCGGCATTCGACGTGGCGGTACTTGCGGACCGGCGTTCGCTGAGCCAAATCCTCATCAACCTGACCAACAACGCGATCAAGTTCACCGAGCGCGGGTCCGTGCGCATCGTGCTCCACGGCAGCGACGCGGATGCCGGCTTCGTGCGCATGGACGTGGCGGACACGGGCGTCGGCATCGATCCCGTCGATCAACAGAAGCTGTTCCAGTCGTTCGCGCAGATCGACACGGGATCCACACGACGCGTCGAAGGCACTGGGCTCGGACTGTACCTGAGCCGCAAGCTCGCCGAATTCATGCACGGGCGCATCGCGCTCACGAGCGCGCGCGGCGCGGGCAGCGTGTTCTCGTTGTTGCTGCCGGGTGCGCCGGTCGAAAGCGGCGCAGGTCCCGGAAAGGAGCCTGCGGTCGTGGGAATAGTCGCCGGTCGAGGACCGGCGGGCTCGGCTTCCGGATAGATTCGCCAGAGATAGGCACGCGCGCCGAGCAACGCGTCGGGGCTTCGTCGAGCTCAGTCTTCGGTACCGTCGGAGAACACGCGGTCGGTCCCGAAATCGCAGAAGGCGTAGATGGCGCCCGTGCCCGCCGGGTCGCGGCCGTTCGCCGTGGCGCCGACGACGAGCGTCGAACCGTCGGTCGCGAGCGAGACGCCGAAGCCGTCGCCGGTGGCGAGATCGTCGGTCACGAAGATGCCGACTTGCTGCCAGGCGCCATCGACGTTGCGGTACGCGTAAACGCGGCCGGCGTCGCCGGTGTTGGGCGCGCCCATCATGACGAGACCGCCCGCAGCCGCCACCGAGGCGCCGAACAGATCGTTGCCGTAGCCGTCGGGCGGGCTCACGTCGGATTCGAGCGAATACTGCGACCCCGCGCCCGCGTACGAGAACGCCACGCCCATCGGGCCGCCCTTGCCTTGGCTGCGGTTGTGGTAGTCGCCGGCGATGATGCGGCTGCCGTCCATCGTCAGCGCGCTCGGGAAATAGTCGAACGCCGATGCCCACGGCGATTCGAGCGACACCCCGGGTGTCCAATGCTTGCCGTTCTGCGCAAACGTGTAGATCACGCCGGCCGCCGAACCGACGCCGGGCAGACCTTGATCGTTCGCGCCGACCGCCAACGTGTGATAGCCGGCGGTCAGCGTCGTGCCGAAGCCCATGCCTTCGACCGCACTCGCCGGCGCGATCTGGCCGAGATACGTCGCGGGCGCGCTCGAGATGTCGTAGGCTTCGACGTCGCCCGTGCTCAAGCCGCTGCCCGAAACGTAGTCGGGAAATCCGACATAGAGCGTGTCCGCGTCGGCCGCGAGCGCCGTGCCGAAGCCCGATGCGCTACCCATGAAGCCGGTGTAGCTGTAGATCTGATCGTTGAGCATCCACTGGTCGAGCTGAAACGTGTAGATCGATACCGTGCCCATGTTCGCGGCGACACGCGGGTCGTAAGCGCCCGGCGAACCGACGACGAGCGCTTTGCCGACGAACATCAGCGCATCGTTTGCGCCGGCGCCGTCGGGCGGAGCGATTTCCTGGAACAGCGACCAGACGCCCGCTGCCCGGTGGAAGACGTACACGCGACCGTCGCCCGCATTGGCCGAAAGCCGGCCGAACGCGGCGATCCAATCGCCGTTCACCGCCGGGCTGCCGTACATGTAGCCGCCCGCGCCGATATCGGGAGCGATCAAGCGTTGGCCATGCAGTGCGGTGCTTGCGACGCCGAACGTCGGCGCGGCTGCGGCGATGAAACCGCCGGCGAGGATGAGGGCGTTGGCGATTAGTCGTTTCATGGCGAGCTCCCTCGTTTGGCGTCCCTGGAAGCTCGGCTCGGACGCGCTGCTCCAGCGGACGAACGCATCGTACGCAGCGGAGGTCGGCGTAATAATCCGTACGATTACGTAGTGACCGTGATCGCGATCAAGCTTCGCCGCGATGGTCTTTCGGGAGTCAGCCGGCAGCCGGCTGTTCGCGCGTCATGAGGCGCATGCGCACGAGATCGGCGAGCGTCTCGGCATGCATCTTTTCCATGAGATGGCCGCGATGGATTTCGATCGTACGGTGGCTCGCGCCGAGCGCGCGGGCGATCTCCTTGCTCGTCTTGCCCTCGACGACGAGTTCGAGCACTTCGCGCTCCCTCGGCGTCAGCGAGCTCAGCCGTTCGCGCACGAGCTTGAGTTCTTCCGAACTCTTACGCAGCCGATCGTGTTCGTCGAGCGCCTGGCGGACCCGCCCGACCAGATGCTCGTTTTGGAACGGTTTCTCGATGAAATCGATGGCGCCCTCGCGCATGGCGGCCACGGCGATCGGGATATCGGCGGAGCCCGTGAGAAAGATGACCGGCAGTTCGGTGCTGCGCTCGTTGAGTTCCGCCTGCACTTCGAGACCGTTCATGCCCGGCATGCTGACGTCGAGCAGCACGCAGCCGTGACGGTCGAGTCTGGCGGCGGCGAGGAATTCGCCCCCTGAGGCATAGGGCTCCACGGCGAGCCCGGCGAGCGTCAAAAGCCGTGTCAACGCCGATCGCATGTTGGTGTCGTCATCGACGACGAACACCACGGGCCCTGCGGGCGCCCTGCTTCCGTTGGCTGGTCCACGCGACATTGCTCAAGTTTCTCGCGCATGCTGTGGAACGGCAACTTGCGGCCATTCTAGCGCAGTCGAGCGTACTGGGAGCTGTCTATTTCGACAGGGTGGCATGGCGAGGTTCCCTAGCGGAAAACGAGATTGACGCTGACCAGCGTCACGACGAGCATCAGCAACGTCAACGGCACGCCGGCCCGTATGAAATCTCGCGCGCGGTAGCCGCCCGGTCCGGCGACGATCGTGAGGACCGGATTCGCGCTCGCGATGATGAAACTGTTCGAGGTCGAAATCGCGACGATGAGCGCATAAACCGCCGGATTTCCGCCCGATGCGAGCGCGATGTTGATCGCCATCGGCACGAGCATGACCGTGGCGCCCACGTTGGAGACCACCTGCGAAAAGAACAAGGCGAGGATCGCAATGACCCCTTGCAGCGCCCATTGCGGCCAATTGCCGAGATACCGCAGCACTTCCTGGGCGATCCACGCCGCGGCGCCCGTCGAATCCATGGCCCAGCCGAGCGGGATCAGGCAGGCCAGCGTGAAGATCGTTTTCCAGTTGATCGCGCCGTAGGCCTCTTCCATGTTCAGCACGCCGGCGAGCAGCATGCCGACGGCGCCGGTCAGCATCGCCACCGAGAGCTTGAGGTCCGTGAACAGGCCCAGGCCCATGGCCAAGGCGAAGAAGAACGTCGCGTGCCAGATCTTGCTCGGGCGGCCTTCTTCCTTCGGGTAGTCGGTGACGACGACGAAATCGCGGCTCTCGGCCGCGAGGGCGAGATCGCGCCAGAGGCCGTGCAGCACGAGGGTGTCGCCGGGGCGCAGCACGGTCTTGCGTACGTCCTCGCGGAAGATCTCGTCGCCGCGGTTCACGGCGAGCACGCTGATGCCCGATCGCTTGCGCAGGCGCAGGTCGCCGACCATCTGCTTGATGAAATGCGAGTTCGGC
>Ga0070741_10006644_pt1 | contig 24657 bp, 24 predicted proteins | sample Coa_R1_4_FD_66440 | JGI IMG/M metagenome (GOLD analysis project Ga0070741, IMG submission 66440) | Surface soil microbial communities from Centralia Pennsylvania, which are recovering from an underground coalmine fire - Coalmine... | ecosystem: Environmental > Terrestrial > Soil > Unclassified ... | reverse complement strand
ACCTCCTGCGGCATCGACGCGATGCCGGCGAGGAAGATGATCGTCGCGAACGGGAGCAGCCGCCAGGCGTGCACGGCGATGATCGAGGACATGGCGAGCTTCGGCTCCCCGAGCCAGTTCGGCTTCGTCGCCTGCGTGACGATGCCCAGGTGGATGAGGAACCAGTTCCAGATGCTCGCCAGCGGGTCGAAGAACCAGAGGAAGGCGATCGTCGTCAGCGCGACCGGCGCCGCCCACGGAAGCAGCACGAGGTAGCGGACGAGCCAGCGGCCGCGGAAGCCGCGCACGAGCGCGTGCGCGAGCAGCCCCGCGAGCACGACGACCACGGCCTGCGAGATGACGGTGAACAGGAACGTGTGCCAGACCGCCTCGCGGAAGGCGTGGCTCTCGACGAGCTGGCGGTAGTTGCGCAGGCCGACCCACTCGCCGGAGAGCGAGCCGGCGGTCGCATCCGTGAACGAGAGCTCGACCGCGAGGACGAGCGGCGCGCCGACGAGCAGCACGACGAAGAGAACGGCTGGCGAGATGAGCAGCGTCGCGAGCACGCCGCGACGCTCGGCGACGTGCTGGAATCGCCGGGACCGGGCCGCGGGAGCCGCCGCCGTCGACATCGCAACCCGTTCTTATACCCCGGCGGCGGCCGGCGGTAAACGGAAGCGGCATCGGGTACGCTCGCGGCGTGGCGCGCATCGCGCTCGAACGGCTGACGAAGGTCTACCCGGACGGCACGCGGGCCGTCTCCGAGCTCGACCTCGAGATCGCGGACGGCGAGCTCGTCGTCTTCGTCGGCCCGAGCGGCTGCGGCAAGACGAGCGCGCTGCGCATGATCGCCGGCCTGGAGGAGATCACGTCCGGCACCGTGCGGGTCGGCGAGCGCGTCGTCAACGACCTGCCGCCGAAGGACCGCGACATCGCCATGGTGTTCCAGAACTACGCGCTCTACCCGCACATGGACGTGTACGGGAACATGGCCTTCGGCCTCAAGATGCGCGGCGTCGACAAGGCCGAGATCCGCCGTCGCGTGACGTCGGCCGCCAAGGTGCTGGGCCTCTCGGACGTCCTGCGCAAGCGCCCCCGCCATCTCTCCGGGGGGCAGCGGCAGCGCGTCGCCATGGGGCGCGCGATCGTGCGCGAGCCGCAGGCGTTCCTGATGGACGAGCCGCTCTCCAACCTCGACGCCAAGCTGCGCGTGCAGATGCGCGCCGAGATCGCCCGCATCCAGCGTGATCTCGGCGTCACGACCGTCTACGTCACGCACGACCAGAGCGAGGCGATGACGCTCGGCGACCGCGTCTGCGTGCTCCGCCACGGCGTGCTGCAGCAGGTCGACCGGCCGCAGGTGCTCTACGAGCGCCCCGCCAACCTGTTCGTCGCCAGCTTCATCGGCTCGCCCGCCATGAACCTCGTCGAGGCGACGCTCGAGCGCGACGGGGACGGCGTCACCGCCCGCTTCGGCCCCCACGCCCTGCGCCTCGACGAGCGCCTGCTCGTGGAGCGCCCCGCGCTGCGCGCGTACGGCGGGCGCAGGGTCGCGCTCGGCATCCGTCCGGAGGACGTGGGCGAGGCGACCGGCGAGCCCCCCGCGGCGGCGGGCGAGACGATCGACGTCCGCGTGGACATCCGCGAGGACATGGGCTCGGAGGTCTTCCTCCACTTCGCCGTCGACGCGCCGCCCGTCGTCGCCGACGCCATCGTGGAGGTGATCGGCGCGGAGGCGCTCGAGGCCGCCGACGAGCAGACGCACCACCACGGCACCTCGTTCGTGGCCCGGGTCGCGCGCGGGTCGCAGGCGCGCGAGGGCGACCGCGTCACGCTCCGGGTCGACACCAGCCGGCTGCACGTGTTCGACCTCGAGACGGGGCTCGCGCTCGGCACGCAGGAGCCGGTCGCAACCGCCGTGGCCGCGGGCGCGTAGGGGCGAGATCGCTCTCGCCCCTACGGCGGGGCAGCGTGGCTTGCGCCCTACGCGGCCGGCACCGCGGGCCTGAGCTGCTCGCCGAAGCGCGCCCGGGCGATGTGGCGCCCGAAGCCCGGCTCCACCTTCAGCTCGCCGCCGTCCACGACGACCGTGCCGCGAATCAGCACCGTCTCCACGTCGCCGACCACCTCGACGCCCTCGTACAGGGTGTAGTCGCTCTTCGAGTGCTGCGAGGCGGCGCTGATCGTCGTCCGCTTGTCCGGGTCGAAGACGACCACGTCCGCGTCGGCGCCGACGGCGATCGTGCCCTTGCGCGGGTAGAGGCCGAACAGCTTCGCCGGGTTGGTGGCGAGGAGCTCGACCATGCGGCTGAGCGAGATGCGTCCCTGGCCGACCCCGAAGTGGTGGATCATGCGCAGCCGGTCCTCGAGGCCGGGCGCGCCGTTCGGGATCTTCGAGAAGTCGTCCTGGCCGAGCGTCTTCTGCCCCTGCCAGAGGAAGGCGCAGTGGTCGGTCGTGATCGCCGACAGCACGTCCGTGCGCACCGCGTTCCAGAGCACCTCCTGGTGCTCCTTCGGCCGCGGTGGCGGCGTGTACACGTACTTCGCGCCCTCGAACCCGGGGCGCTCGAGGAACGTGTAGTCGACGAAGAAGTACTGGGTGCACGTCTCGCCCCAGACCTGCCAGCCCTTCTCGCGCGCGGCGGCGATCGGGTCGACCGCGTCCTTGCAGGAGACGTGGACGACGTACAGCGGGCAGCCCGCGACCCGCGCCAGCTGGATGGCGCGGTTCGTCGCCTCGCCTTCCAGCTCCGGCGGCCGCGTGAGGGCGTGGTGGTGGGGCGCGCTGTTGCCAGCCGCGAGCGCCTGCTCGACGAGCACGGCGATCGCGTCGCCGTTCTCGGCGTGCACCATCACGAGCGCGCCCGTCTCCGCCGCGACCTCCATCGTGCGGAAGAGCGTCTCGTCGTCCACCATCAGCGCGCCCTTGTACGCCATGAAGAGCTTGTACGAGGTGACGCCCTGGTCCGGCAGCGTCGCCAGCTCCTCCAGCGAGCCGCCCTCGGTGAGGTCGGTGACGGCGATGTGGAAGCCCGAGTCGATGATCGCCTTGCCCTCGCGCTTCGCGTGCCAGGTCTCGAGCGCCTCGGCGAAGGACTGGCCCTTGCCCTGGATGCAGAAATCGACGTGGCAGGTGGTGCCGCCGAACGCGGCCGCAGTCTGGCCCGAGGTGAAGTCGTCGATCGTGACCGTGCCGCCGAACGGCATGTCCAGGTGAGTGTGTGGGTCGACGCAGCCGGGCAGCACGAGCTTGCCGGTCGCGTCGATCACGTGGTCGGCCGCGACGTCGAGCGACTCGCCGATCAGCGTGATCCGCTCGCCCTCGACGTAGACGTCGCCGACGACGTCCTCGGCCGCGGTGACGATCCTCCCGCCCTTGATCAGCACGGACATCGCTGCCTCCTCTTCCGGCCGGCCCCCGAGGCGCACGGTACGCGCCCGGGGGCCGGCTCGCGTCACGCGGGCGAGGCGAGCCTCGCCCCTACTTGCCTCCCGGGGTGACCTTGACGGTGATCGGCTTGTAGCCCTTGCCGACCACGTCGATGCCCTTCGCCGCGAGCGCCGCCACCGCCGCCTTCGCGAGGTCGGTGCGGTACGCGCCCGACGGCGCCTTCTTGATCACGCCGAACTGCTTCGCGATCCTGGCCGTGCGGTTGAACGCCACCGGGTCCATGACGCCGATCCCCTTCGGCGCCGGCCAGATCAGCTTGTTGATCTCGTTCATCTGCCAGAGCTGATGGCCGTGCCCGAGCAGCGTCCCGTGCTGGAGCACGATCTTGGTGCACTCCTGCACGTGGTCGCGGCAGTAGATCCAGCCCTGGAAGGACGCCTGCAGGAACCGCTTGGCGACGTCCTGGTTCTTGGCGCTCTTGATCCAGTCGCCGCGGACGAAGACGCCGTCCTCCAGCATCGCCGTGCCCGCAGACTCCATCGTGATCACGTTCAGGTCCTTGAGCGTGTACAGCTTGCCCGTCTTCGGATTCTTGGTCTCCAGCACCTGGGCCAGCTCGTTGTAGGTCATCGCCGCCGCGGCGTCCACCTTGCGCTGCAGGAACAGCACCATGTCGAAGGGCTGGTTGACGATGGTGACGTCGCTCGCCTTCTTCGGGTTGATGCCGTTCTTCACCAGCGCGGCGAAGAGCTCGTTCTCGTTGCCGCAGCACCAGACGCCGACCTTCTTGCCGCGCATCTTGGCGACGCTCGTGATGCCACTGTCCTTCCAGGTCAGCTCGGTCATGCCCGAGCGCGTGAACACCTGCGCGATGTTGACGATGTTGCCGCCCTTGTCGCGCGTGGCCAGGAGCGAGGGCAGCCAGTCGAGCCCGAACTCCGCCTGGCCGGACGCGACCACCTGCTCCGGCGTGATGTCGGGGCCGCCCGGCTTGATCGTGACGTCGAGCCCGGCCGCCTTGTAGTAGCCCTTGTCGGCCGCCGCGTAGTAGCCGGCGAACTGCGCCTGCGCCACCCACTTGAGCTGCAGCGTGACCTTGTCCGCCTGCCTCGCGGCCGGTTTCGCCGACCCGAGCGAGGCGAACGTGAGACCCGCGAGCGCGGCGAGCGCGAGCGCGAGCCAGACCCACCTCCGACCCTTCATGAGCCTCCCTCCGTGGTTTGCCTCCGACTCTCCTTGGCTGAGGTTACTGCTCCGACGGATGCCGGCGCATGGCCGCGCGCTCGACGAGCGCGACCGCCAGGTAGAAGCCGATGCCGAGGATGCAGGCGACGACGATCGCTGCCCAGGCCGTCTCGAACTGGAACAGCGCCGCCGCGTTCTTGATGATGATGCCGAGCTGCTGCTGCGATCCGCCGAAGTACTCGCCCACGATCGCCCCGATCATCGCCAGCACGCTGGCGACGCGCAACGCGGAGAACAGGTACGGCAGCGCCGTGGGGATGCGTACGCGGCGGAAGATCTCGATCCCGCTCGCCGCGTACGACCGCATCAGCTCGATCGACGCGGGGCGCACCGACGTGAGCCCCCGGAGCGTGTTGACGAGCACGGGGAAGAAGCAGAGCACCGCGGCGATGGCGATCTTGGAGCCCTTCTCGATGCCGAACCAGGCGTTCGCGATGGGAGCGAAGGCGATGATCGGGATCGCGTTCGCGGCCACGAAGTACGGCAGCAGCGCGCCGCCGACGCGCCGCCAGCGCGCGAGCACGAGGGCGGCCGCGACCGCTGCGCCGGAGCCGAGCAGGAAGCCGTACACCGCCTCCGAGAAGGTGTACACGCCGGCGCTCCAGAGCTGGCCCCGCTCGCTCCAGAACGTGTCGGCGATGTCGAGCGGCTTGGGCAGCAGGAAGCGCTGGATGTCGAACGCCTCGATCGCGAGCTGCCAGCCGACGAGGACGAGCGCCAGCACCACGAGCGCCGGCCCCCACTCCCGCAGCCGGCGCAGCGAGCCCGTCACGCGACCTCCTCCGAGACCGCTCCCGCCTCGTCCAGCCCGGCCCGGCCGCGCAGCAGCTCGCGCACCTCGGTGACGAGCTCGAAGAAGCGCGGCTCCTCGCGCGTGTCGGCCGTGCGCGCGCGGGGCAGGTCGATCGGCACGACGCCCGCGACCCGGCCGGGCCGCGGCGACATCACCACCACCCGCGTGGAGAGGAAGACCGCCTCCGAGATGGAGTGGGTGACGAACAGGACCGTCGAGCCGGCGGCGTCCCAGATCCGCAGCAGCTCCAGGTTGAGCCGCTCGCGCGTCATCTCGTCGAGCGCGCCGAACGGCTCGTCCATCAGCAGCAGCTTGGGGTCGAAGGAGAGCGCGCGCGCGATCGCCACCCGCATCTGCATGCCGCCCGAGAGCTGCCAGGGGTGGTGCCGGTCGAAGCCGGTCAGCTCGACGAGGTCGAGCATCTCCTGCACCCGCTGCTGGCGGCGCCGGCGGTCCCAGCCGAGCAGCTCCAGCGGCAGGGCGATGTTCTTCGCCACCGTGCGCCAGTCGTACAGCACCGCCTCCTGGAAGACCATGCCGTAGTCGCGGTCGAGCCGCGCCTGGTGCGCGCTCTTGCCGCCCACGAGCACGCTGCCGGCGGTCGGCTGGATCAGGTCGCCCACGATCCGCAGCAGCGTCGACTTGCCGCAGCCGGAGGGGCCGATGAAGGAGACGAACTCGCCGGGCTCGACGTCCAGGTCGATGCCCTCGAGCGCGTGCGTGCCGCCGCGCTCGAACACCTTCGAGACGCCGGCGATCGAGACCGCTGCCGGCGCGTGCTCCGTCCCGGTCACGCGACGTGCTCCGGCGCAGCCCGCACCACCAGCCGCTCGACCAGGACGATGACGCCGAAGAAGACGAGCCCGAGGGCCGCGGCGACGAGGTTCGTCGCCCACAGGGCGGAGGGATCGAGCGAGTAGTACTGGTTGAAGTTGAGGATGGCGCCGCCCAGCCCGTCGGCGATCGAGGAGGGCAGCTCGCCGATGATGGCGCCGACGACGCTGGCCGTCGCCGAGACCTTGAGCGCGGCGAACACGTAGGGCAGCGCGGACGGGAACTTGAGGCTGCGCAGCACCCGCCAGCGGCTCGCCGCGTAGGAGCGCATCAGCTCCAGCCGGCGCGGGTCGGCCGAATCGAGCCCGCGCAGCGTGTTGATCGTCACCGGGAAGAAGGTCAGGTAGGCGGCGATCACGGACACGGGCACCCAGACGGGGAGCCCCTTGCCTCCCAGCCAGATCACCACCATCGGGGCGATGGCGAGGATCGGCACCGTCTGCGAGGCGACCACGTAGGGAAGGAAGCCGCGGCGCAGCAGCTGCGAGTGGTGCAGCACCACGCCGATCGCGAACCCGATCACGGCGCCGAGCGCGAAGCCGACGACGGCTTCCTTGGCGGTGAAGGCCGCGTTGGACAGGAGCGGGCGGATGAGCGGCGGCCCGCCGCGCGCCGCCGGCTGCCAGAGCCGCGAGACGATCTCGTGCATGTGCGGCATCGTCAGGTCGTCCACGACGAACGGCCAGGTCCAGCCGGTCCACACCCAGAGCGCGCGGTAGCTCTCCCAGAGACCCCAGAGGGCGCCCAGCACGACGACCGTGAGCGCGAGTCGCTTGAGCACGGCAGCCGCCATCGTCAATCCCTACCACGCCGACCGCCTGTTTAGAAGCCGGAACCGCGCCGAAGTTAGACTCGCGCCGTGCCGCTCGACCCTGCACGCGTCGTCGCCCGGCTGCGCGAGCTGCGCGACCTGACCGGAGACGAGGAGGGCGCCCAGCGCGTGGCCTGGACGGACACCTGGGCGCGCGCGCGCGCCTGGCTCGCCGACTCGCTTGCCGACCTGCCGCTCGAGGTGGAGCGGGACGAGGCGGGCAACGACTGGTACACGCTGCGGGGGGCGTCCGAGCGCGCCGTGCTGCTGGGCGGACACCTGGACTCGGTGCCGAACGGCGGCTGGCTGGACGGCTGCCTGAACGTGCTCGCGGCGGCGGAGGTGCTGCGTCGCGTCGCCGAGCAGGGCAGCCCGCCGGTCACCGTCCGCCTCGTCGACTGGGCCGACGAGGAGGGGGCGCGCTTCGGCCGCTCGCTGTTCGGCTCCTCCGCCGCCGCCGGCTCGATGGCCGACCAGGACGAGCTGCGGCGGCTCACGGACCGCGACGGCGTCCCGCTGCCCGAGGCGGTGGCCGCCTTCGGCGTCGACCTCGACCACGCGCTCGAGGCGAGGCGCCAGCTCGCCAGCGCTGCGGCGTACCTCGAGCTGCACATCGAGCAGGGGCCGGTGCTCGAGTCGCTCGGCCTGCCGCTCGGCGCCGTGCTCGGCACGTTCGGCGTCGAGCGCCACCGCATCACCTGGCGGGGCCAGGCGGCGCACGCGGGCTCGACGCCCATGGACAAGCGCCGCGACGCGCTCGCCGGGGCGGCCAAGCTCGCCCTCGCCATCCGCGACATCGCGCGCGAGACCGGTGACGGTGCCGTCTGCACGAGCGGCGGCGTGGTCTGCAGGCCGGGGATCGTCACGTCGGTGGTGGAGACGGCCGAGCAGCTGCTCGACCAGCGCCACCTCGACGCCGCGAAGCTCGCCTCCATGCTCGAGCGCGCCCAGGAGCTGTCCCGCCGCTTCGCGGAGGAGGAGCGGATCGAGGTGGAGTGGGAGCGCATCTGGTCGATCGAGCCGATCCTCTTCGACGAGACGCTGATCCGCTTCTGCGACGAGGCGATCCGGGAGGTGGCGGGAGCGTCGCACCGGCTGCCGAGCGGGCCGCTGCACGACGCCGCCGAAGTCAGCCGGGCCGGCGTCCCGACCGTGATGCTGTTCGTGCAGAGCCTGCGCGGTCTCTCGCACACGAAGCTGGAGGACACGAAGCCCGAGCACCTCGAGCTCGCCGTGCAGGCGCTCGACCGGCTGGCGACGAAGACGATCGACTGGGTCGCCGGGCGGGCATGACCCCCCGCGCAGGCGCGGCGCGCCTCGCCTCTCCGTCGCCGGCGGCGCGGCGGCCGGCCGCGATCGCCGCCGGGCTCGCGGTGGGCGGGTGCCTGACGTGGAACGTCTCCAACGTGGGCGCCGTCGCGGAGACGCTCGGCGAGGCGTACGGCGTCTCGCTCGCGGTCGTCGGCCTGCTCACGACCGCGCTGTTCGTCTCCCACCTCGCTGCGCAGCTGCCCGCGGGCAAGGCGGCCGACCGCCTCGGCGCCCGCACGGTCGCGCTGGCGGCGATCGCGGCGGGCGTCGCCGGCAACCTCGTGCTGCTGAGCGCGCCGGAGGTGGGCGTGGCCGCGGTGGGCCGCGCGATCGTCGGTGTCGGCTCGGGCGCCGCCTTCGTCGCCGGGCTCGACCTCGTGCGCGCGGGCGGCGGCGGCGCGCTGCTGCAGGGCGCCTACGGCGGCTCGACCATGGCGGGCGGCGGCCTGGCGCTGATGGTGCTGCCGCGGCTGACCGAGGCGACGAGCTGGCGCGCGCCGTACTGGACGGCGGCCGGCCTGGCCCTCCTCGCCGCCCTGCCGACGCTCGCCGCGGGCCGCCTGCCGCGCGTCGGCCACGCGCGCGCGGGGGTGCTGCGCGACCCGCGCCTCGTGCCGCTCGGCGTCGTGCAGGCGTGCACGTTCGGGCTCAGCGTGGTGGCGGGCAACTGGGTCGTCACGCTGCTGCACCGCCAGGGCGCGAGCTCGACGCTGGCCGGCGTCGCGGGCGGCACGATCCTCTTCGCCGGGATCGTCACGCGGCCCGGCGGCGGCCTGCTGCTGCTGCGCCGCCGTGCCCGGGTGCGCACGGCGGTGGCGGGCAGCCTGGTCGCCGGCGCGGTTGCGGCAGGCGCGCTGGCGGCGGGCGTCTCCCTGGCGCTCGCCTGCGCCGGCGCGGTCGTCCTCGGCCTCGCCGCCGGCCTGCCGTTCGCAGCGGTGTTCGACGCGACGATCCGGCTCCGCCCCGACGCTCCCGCCGCGGCGATCGGCCTCGTCAACGGCTTCGGCGTGCTCACGATCCTCGTCGGCACGCCGCTCGCGGGGCTCGCCTTCTCGCTCCCGGGCGACGGCCGTCTCGGCTTCGCGGCGATCGCGGCGCTGTGGGGATCGGCCCTGCTCGCGCTGCGGCGCACGCCGATCGGGGCGGACGCGCGCACGCCGCAGCGGGCCGCCAGCGCGGCGGCGCAGCCGCGATAATCGGAGCTTCCCGCGAGCAGAGGAGAGCGAGAGATGGCACTGAGCTTCGGCGTCACCGTCCTGCCCGACCCCCCGTACCAGCGCTTCGTCGAGCTGTTCCAGCTCGCCGAGCGCCACGGCTTCGAGTACGGCTGGACGTACGACTCGCACGTGCTCTGGCAGGAGTCCTTCCCGCTGCTGACGCTCGTGGCGCAGGCGACGAAGAGGATGAGGCTCGGCCACTGCGTCACCAACCCGGGCACGCGCGAGCCGACCGTGCTCGCCTCCGGCTACGCGACGCTGCACGACATCTCGGGCGGCCGCATGGTGATGGGCATCGGCCGCGGCGACTCCGCGCGCCGCTACATCGGCCAGCAGCCGGTCAAGGTGGCCGAGTTCGAGCGGCGCATCGCCATGGTGAAGGACTTCATGAACGGACGCCAGGTGCGCTGGAACGACAAGGACCTGCAGCTCAAGTGGGTCCGCCCGGAGCTGCCGGAGATCCCGATGTGGGTGGCCGGCTACGGGCCGAAGGCGCTCGCCGTGGCGGGCCGGGTGGGCGACGGCGTGATCATCCAGCTCGCCGACCCGCAGATCGTCCAGTGGATCATGGAGACCGCGCGCAAGGCGGCCGAGGAGGCCGGCCGTGACCCGGCCGAGCTGAAGTGCATCGTCTGCGCGCCGAGCCACATCTCGGACGACATCGCGGACGCGCGCGAGCAGGTGCGCTGGTTCCCGGCCATGGTGTCCAACCACGTGATGGACCTGATCGAGCGCTACGGCTTCGAGTCCGAGATCCCGCACGCGCTCACGGACTACGTGAAGGCGCGCAAGTTCTACGACTACGACGAGCACTCGCGCGTCGGCGCCAAGCACGGAGAGTTCGTCACCGACGAGATCTGCGACCGCTTCTGCGTGCTCGGCACGCCCGAGCAGGCGACCGCGAAGCTGCGCGAGCTCGAGTCGATCGGCGTCGACCAGTTCAACATCTACCTCATGACCCAGGGCCAGGAAGAGGTGCTGCAGGCCTACGGCGAGGAGATCATCCCGCAGTTCGCGGGCGTCGCCGCGTAGGGCTCCGTGCCGGAGAGCTTGACAGACGCGCTCGCGCGCGCGAGCGGACGGCCGGCCCAGTGGAGCGCGGTCGCGGACGGCTGGGCGCGCCGGCGGGCGTACGTCTGGGAGGTCTCGCGCGAGGTCGGCCAGCGCCTCGTGGACGCGCTCGCGCCGCAGCCCGGCGAGACGGTGCTCGAGCTCGCGGCCGGGCCGGGCGACACCGGGTTCCTGGCCGCGCCGCGCCTCCAGCCGGGCGGGCGTCTGCTCTCGACGGACGTCGCGCCGGAGATGGTCGAGGCGGCGCGCGCGCGCGCCGCAGAGCTCGGCCTGTCCAACGTCGAGCACCTGCTCGTCGACGCGCAGGCGATCCCGCTTGCCGACGCGTCGGTGGACGCCGTGCTCTGCCGCTGGGGCTACATGCTCGTGCCGGACCCCGCGCTGGCGCTCGCCGAGACCCGGCGCGTGCTGCGACCGGGAGGCCGCGTCGCGTTCGCCGTGTGGGCGGAGGCGCGCGAGAACCCGTGGGGCACGGCAGTCGGCAAGGCGCTGCTCGAGCGCGGCCACATCGAGCGGCCCGATCCCGACGCGCCCGGCCCCTTCCGCCTCGGCGAGCGGGCACGCGTGCGGGAGCTCGTGCTGGCGGCCGGCTTCGCCGAGCCGGCGTTCGAGGAGGTGGCCGTGACGTGGCGGTACGAGTCGTTCGAGGACTACTGGCAGGTCACCGCGGACCTCTCGTTCCTGCTGCGCACCGCGCTCGGGCTGCTCGGCGAGGAGGAGCTCGCGCACGTGCGGGCGCTCGCACAGGAGGCGCTCGCCGGCTACGCCGACGGCCGGGGGCGGCTCGCCGTCCCGGGCCTGTGCCGGAACGTCGTCGCCCGCGCGCCGGACGCCTGACCGCTCGCGCCGACGTCAGAGGATGGTCTTCCCGAGCGCGCTCGCCACGAGCTCGACCGCGAGCCCGGCCGTCGTGTTCTCGCGGTCGAGGATCGGGTTGACCTCCACGACCTCCAGGGAGGCGGCGACGCCGGCCTCCGCGATCAGTTCCAGCGCGAGGTGCGCCTCGCGATAGGTGAGGCCGCCGCGCACCGGCGTTCCCACACCGGGCGCCACCTCCGGATCGAGCACGTCGAGGTCGAGCGACACGTGCACGAAGCCCGGCCCGGCGACCCGGTCGAGCGCCTCGTGCACCGCCCGCTCGATGCCGATCCGGTCGATCTCGCTCATCGTGAAGACGCGCGCGCCCGAGCCGCGCAGGAGCGCGCGTTCCCCCTCGTCGAGCGAGCGCACCCCGACGAGCGCGACCCGCTCGGGCTCCAGCGCGGGCAGCGTCAGCTCCGGGTGCGCGAACGCGTCGCCGGCGAGCCCGAGCGCGGCCGCGAGCGGCATGCCGTGGACGTTCCCGCTCGGGCTGGTCGCCGGCGTGTTCAGGTCGGCGTGCGCGTCGAGCCAGATCACACCGCCCGCGCGGCCATGGTGGCGAGCGACACCGGCGAGGGTGCCGATGGCGATCGAGTGGTCGCCGCCGAGCACGAGCGGCACGGCGCCGTCCGCGAGCGACTCGGCGACGAGACCGGCGACGCGGGCGCACGCCTCGAGGATCTCGGGCAGGTAGCGCGCTCGCTCGCTCCGCTCCGACGCCGTCTCCGCCGTTGCCGTCTGCACGTTGCCCAGGTCGACGACGGCTCGCCCGAGCGCGCGCAGCCGCTCGTCCAGGCCCGCGTAGCGGATCGCCGAGGGCCCCATGTCCACACCACGCCTGCCCTGGCCGAGGTCGAGCGCTGCGCCGATGACGGCGACGGATGCGAGCGGCGCGGCCATGAGGCGGGAGCCTAGACGATGTCCGGCACCGGTCCCGCTCGGCGGCGGGCCGCCGGGCCGTCTCCCGGAGGCACGATGCTCGCGCCGCTACACTGGCCCCGCGCGGCGAGGTAGCTCAGCTGGTAGAGCACACGGCTGAAAACCGTGGTGTCGCCGGTTCAAGTCCGGCCCTCGCCATTCAGCGCCGCGGCGGGACCGCGGGGAGCGGGCTGGGAGCCCGCGCAGCCAGCTCGGGGCGCTCGAGCAGTCGGCGCCGCCTCGCCGCTCGCCGAGCCCGCCTCGGCTGGCTCGCGGCGCGAGGCGAGCAGAGAGAACAGAAAGAGACGTCCGGGCCGGTGCAACCGCGCCGCGGACGTCTCGCGTGGACCGAGCCTACACGACCCGCCCGCCGGCGCCAAGCCTGCGCACGCGTACGGTCTCGCCCGGCCGGACGCGAAGCAGCGCGGCCGCGTTGCCGCGCGAGATCGCGATCGACATGTTCCGGTAGCTGTCCTCGTACAGGATCACGTCGCCTGGGCGCGCGTCGGCGAACGTCCTGGCCGCGACGGCGAAGTACCGCTCGCCCGCGTGCTCGATCTCGACGCGGGTTCCGGGCACGATGCCGGCGCGCTCGGCGTCCTCGCGGGTCACGTTGAGCACGACGTTGCCGAAGCTGTCGACATAGAGGGTCACGGCGTCGATGCGATCGTCCCGCACGAGCGGCTCGGGCAGATCGAGGCGGACGAGCGTCTCGGGATCGACCGGGGGGCCGAGCTCCGCGAGCGGCACGCCGGCAGCCAGGTGCGCGGCCGCCGGTGCGAACAGGTCGCGGCCGTGGAACGTGCGGGAGATCGACTCGAGCGCATAGGCGGGGTTGGCGAGCTCCCGCACCTCCTCGATCCCGGCCCGCTCGGCTGCGGGCACGAGCAGGCCGTTGTCCGGGCCGACGAACAGCCGTCCCTCGCGGTCCCGCAGCGCGAGTGCCCGGCGCGGCCCGCCCACGCCTGGGTCGACGACGGCGAGGTGGACCCCGATGGGCATGTACGGCAGCGTGTTGGCGAGCACGATCGCTCCCTGCAGCACGGCCTGCGGCGGGATTCCGTGGGTGACGTCGATGATCTCCGCGTCCGGCGTGATCCGCTTGATGACGCCGTGGCAGGTGCCCACGAAGTCGTCCCGGAGCCCGAAGTCCGTCAGGAAGCAGACGAACACCGACGCGAGTCTACGGGCGCTTGGCGGCGGCGCGCACCGCCTCGGCCAGCGCTTCCGGCGCCGAGCTCGTCGCCTCCGCGAGCACGGTGAGGCCCGCCGCTCGCGCGGCCCGCGTCGTCTCCGGCCCGATCGAGACGACAGGCAGATCGCGCCGCAGCGCTGCGAGCGCGCGCGCCGCCGAGGCGGAGGCGACGACCGCGAGGTCGCCGTCGGGCGGCGGGTCCGGCCGCAGCTCACGGGTCCGGTAGAGCGCGACGACGTCGGCGTCGAGCGCGCGCGGCAGCAGCGTGCGCGCTCCTGCTGCCGCGGCGAAGAGGACGCGGCCCGCCGGCCGCGGCAGCTCCGCGAGCAGGCCCTCTTGCGTGGAGACCTCGGGCACGAGATCGGCGCGCCCGAACGCCGCCGCGGTCGCGGCGCCGATGGCGGCCACGCGGCGCGGCTCGCCGCGCATGCGCCTCCGCAGCTCGCGCGCGCCGTTCGCGCTCGTGAGCACGACCCAGTCGTAGCCGGAGACGTCGATCGGCTCGTCGCCGAGCGGCTCGATCGCGATCAGCGGGCACACCGTGACGTCGAAGCCGTCGCGACGCAGGAGCCGGGCGAGCGGCTCGGCCCGCTCGACCGGCCGCGTGACGACGACGCGGGTCACCGCCGCCGCCGAGCCGCACGCCCACCCGCTCGGACGAGACCCGGTGCTCGAGCGCGGCACGCGCGCCCTGGCCGGGACTGGGCCGGGTGCCGGGAGCAGCTGGACGGCCCGCGCGCGCCGGGCTGCTCGCGCTGGACGACGTGCCCGGACGGGACGAGGCCGGGGCGCCGGCGGACGCGCATCGCCGTTTGTCCCGTCCCTAACCCCCACCCACCCACGGGGACTCCACCGTAGCGAGCGATCGCGCACGCACGTGTGCCAGCTTCGTGCCGATTGTGCGCGGGTGGTCGCCGCCGTCCACCGCGGCCGCCGGGCGCCCAGGTGACGCACGGACGAGCCCACTCGTGCGTCGGGAGCCCGTGCGCCCCGCGGCCCGGCGGCTGCCTGATTGCTCGGGCCCGCGCGGCGAGCGCCGCGATGACCGCCCGCTCGCAGCCCCACGAGGGCACCCGCACCGCGGCCGCCGAGCACGGACGCAGCGGCCTCTCGTCGGGTGCGCACGCGCCACTCACGCCGCCCCGGCGCCCCCGCCGCCGGCCGTCCCCGCCCGATCGGCTCCCCCGGCACGGCCCGCACGGGCCGTGGCCGCCGCGACGAGCTCGGCGGCCACGGCAACCGGGTCGCTTCCGCTCCGGCGCTCGATCCAGGCGCCGTGCTCGTCGGCGACGAGCGCCGTGAGCAGCGTGCCGTCGTGGTGGGCGGCGACCGGCGCGAGACAGCCGCCCCCCACCGCCGCCACGCACCGGCGCTCGGCCTCGACCCGGCGGCGCGTCTCCTCGTCGTCCGCCAGCGCGACGAGCGCCTCCTCCCCCGCACGCACCTGCAGTGCGAGCGCTCCCTGGCCCGCCTCGGGCAGCAGCTCCTCGGGGTCGAAGCGACGCCCGGCCTCGCCGCCCAGCCCGAGCCGGTCGAGCCCGCACGCGGCCAGCACGACTGCGTCCAGCCCCCGCTCGCCGCGTTTGCGCAGACGCGTGTCGACGTTGCCACGGAGCGGCTCGACCGACAGCGTCGGCTCCAGCGCGAGCAGCTGCGCCCGCCGCCGCGCCGACGCGGTGCCGATGCGCATCTCGGGCGCCAGCGCCGCCGCGCCGCAGAGCGCGTCGCGAGGATCGTCCCGGCGCGTGTACGCCCCTACCGCCAGACCGTCGGCGTCGCTCGAGGTCATGTCCTTGGCGGAGTGCACGGCGACGTCGATGCGGCCCGCGAGCAGCGCCTCCTCGAGCTCCTTGACGAACACGCCGCGGCTCCCGATCTCGCCGAACGGCTTGCTGCGGTCGCGATCGCCCGACGTCGTGATCGGGACGAGCGCGATCTCCAGCCCCGGCCGCCGCAGCAGGTCGGCCGCGAGCGAGGCCTGCGTGAGCGCCAGCCTACTGCCGCGTGACCCGAGGCGCAGCAGCACGACAGCGGCGATGGGAGACCGTACGCCGATCCACGCAGCCGCGGCCACGCGGCCGCCGCACGCGCAGGAACGTCTCCGGCGCCAGCAACGGCAGCGGCCGAACGCGAGCCCGCGTCACGGCTTCCGACCTTCGTCTTCGAGCCCGAACAGGTGCCGCACCACGTCAGCATAGACGTGTCCGTCCGCGCCGGCGGCCGCCTCCTTCAGCCGCACGGTGGGCAGGTGCAGGAGCTTGTTCACGATCTGCGCCGTCACCGACTCGACCAGACGGCGCTCGCTCTCGGGGAGACGTTCCAGCCGGCCCTCGGCCTTGGCCAGCTCGGCCGCCCGGATCTCCTCGGCCCGCGCGCGCAGCGACGCGATCGCCGGAACGACCTCGAGCGACGCCTGCCACTCGCGGAACCGCTCTGCCTCGGCGGCGACGATCCGCTCGGCCCGCACCGCCTCGCCCCGGCGCCCGACCAGCGACGCCGCCACGACGGCCTCCAGGTCGTCGACGTCGTAGACGAAGCAGCCGTCGAAGGCGGCCAGGGCAGGATCCACGTCTCGCGGCACTGCCAGGTCGACGAACAGCAGCGGCCGGCCGCGCCGCGCCCGCAGGGCAGCCTCGAGCTCGTGCACGCGCAGGACGAACCCGGGCGCGCTCGTCGACGCGACGACGACGTCTGCCGCGCGGACGAGCGCGGGCAGCTCGTCGAGGCCGGCCGCCTGCGCGCGCACCGAGCGGGCGAGCTCGCGAGCGTGCTCGACGGTGCGGTTCGCGACGGCGACGACACGCGCGCCCCGCGAGACGAGGTTGCGGGCGGTGAGCTCGCTCGTCTTGCCGGCGCCGACGAGGACGACGGCTCTGCCGCCCAGGTCGTCGAACACCTGCTTCGCGAGCGCGGCCGCGGCGGCGGGGACGGAAGCGGGGCTCTCGCCGATCGCCGTCTCCAACCGAGCGCGCCGGCCCGCGTGGAGCGCCTGCCGGAAGAGCCGGTCGAGCAGCGGCCCCGGCGCGCCCGCCTCGTACGCCGTCCGCACCTGGCCGAGGATCTCGCCCTCGCCCGGCACCATCGAGTCGAGCCCCGCGGCGACGCGAAAGAGGTGCAGCGCGGCGGACTCGTCGCCGAGCCGGTACAGCACCGGTGCCACCTCGTCGCCGCGCTCGGCGGCGAGCTCGAGCAGCGCCGCCGTGCCGCGCGCGTCCAGGTCCCGCGCCTCGTTCGCAGCGAGGTAGAGCTCGGTGCGGTTGCAGGTGGAGAGCACGACGGCCTCGCAGCCGTCGGCGAGCGAGCGGGCGAGCGCCGCGGCGCCGTCGAGGTCGACCGCGACGCGCTCGCGCAGCTCGACCGGAGCGCGGTGGTGGGAGATGCCGACGAGCGCGAGCTTCACGACGCGAAATGGGTGATCGGCAGGACGACGGCGACGAGCGCGAGCACCGTCACCAGCAGAGCGGCGGCGCGCCGCCCGCGCAGCCCCGTCTCGTGGCGCAGCACGAGCAGCGCGGCGACGAGCAGCCACAGCCCGAGCGTGACCGCCATGGCGGCGTCGAAGGCGCCCGCCCGCAGGCGGGCGAGGCCGAGGACGATGCCGCCCGAGAGCAGGGCGAGCGACACGGCCGCCGTGCGCGCACCGAGGCGGTCGAGGGCGTCGAGCGGGGGGACGCGCAGGCGGAAGAGGCGCGAGTCGCGTCGCTTCAGCCGCCGTTCCTCCCACAGGTAGAGGGCAGCCATGCCACCGGCGACGCTCAGGCCGGCGAGGCCCGCGAGCGTCAGGCCGACGTGCAGCCCGAGCACGAGGCCGGAGTGGACGCCGCGGCCGCTGTCCGTGCCGCCCCCGAGCCACGACGCGAGCAGGAGCGCGGCCGCGGGCGGCATCACGAGCAGGCCGAGCAGGCGAAAGCGGGCGTTGCAGCCCCAGACGAGGTACGCGCCCACGACGAGCCAGACGAACAGGTTGAGCGCGCCCGCCCAGGTCCCCCAGGGGAAGCCGTCCGCACGCAGCGCCTGCACCACGAGCAGCCCCGTCTGCGCGATCCAGCCCAGGCGGACGCCCCAGACCGCCAGCCGCCCGCTCAGGCCCGGGCCGCGCAGCTCTCCCGCGTAGGCGAGCGCCGCCTCCCCGTACGCGAGCAGCGCCGGCCAGACGAGCAGCTCAGCCATCGTCGGCCGTCTGCGCTGCCCGCGGGCGGCGGGCCAGCTCGGCGAGCTCGGCGGTCTCGCGCTCGAGGCGCACGAGCTTGACCGCGATCAGCGCCACCCACACGAGCACGGTCGCGAACACCACCGCGTAGGCCGCCGCCACGTACTTCTCCCCGGAGCTCACGACGCGCCGAGCGCCTCGCGCAGCTCGCGCAGGTGGAGGTCCAGCCGCTTGCCGAGCAGCTCCACCCGGTACATCAGCGCGGCGAGGAGGAGCACCGCCGCCCACGCGACGCAGAACGCGGCGAACATCGTCCCTGTCATCTGAGGCCCGTCGCGGGTGAAGACGACCGGGTGGATGAAGTTCTTCGACAGCCGGATGGCGAGGAAGCTGACCGGGATCAGCGCCACCCCGAACAGCGCGTACACCGCGGAGATGCGCGCACGCGACGGGCCGGGCTCGAGCGAGAAGCGCAGCATGAAGTAGGCGCAGTAGAAGAGGAAGAGCACGAGGAAGAGCACGAGCTGGTCCTCGGACCACACCCACCAGCGCCCCCACGAGGCCTTCGCCCAGATCGACCCGGTGAGGAGCGTCATGGCGCCGTAGATGGTGCCCTGGTGCACCGCCGTGTAGCTCTCCAGGTCGTAGCGTTCCTCCCCCGTCCAGAGCAGGCGCAGGGCCTTCCAGGCGGCCGTGGCGAAGCAGGCGTACGCCGTCAGCGCGAGCGGGACGTGGAAGTAGAAGATCTTCTGCGAGATCCCCTGGTCCGCGTCCTCCGGCGCGACGAAGAAGACGAGCGCGAGCGCCAGCGCCATCAGCGCGGCGGTCCCGAGCGCCAGCGCGGGAACGACGCTATTCCGTGACCACGTACTCAAATGAGGCCCAGGACAGTATGGAGAAGACCCCGTCGTAGAGGGCGAGGAAGAGCAGGTAGCGGCCGCCCTCGGCTGCGATGCTCGCCCCCACGCCGCCGACGACGAGCGGGATCGCGAGCGGTAGGAAGAGCAGCGGCAGGATCAGCTCGCGCGTCCGGCTGGCGGCGGCCATCGCGGACACGAGCGAGCCGACGGCGCAGATGCCCAGATCGGCCAGCCCGACGCCGGCCAGCGCGGTGAGGTCGAGCGGCGCGAAGAAGAGCGCGAACGCGGGCAGCGCCACAGCCTCGGCTGCGACGAGGAAGGCGAGCGTCGCGCACGCCTTGCCCAGCCAGATGGCGCTCCGGTCGCAGGGCGCCAGCACGAGCCCGTCGAGCACGCCTCCCTCGCGCTCCGGCACCCACGCCCGCGCCAGCCCGAGCAGCGCCGTGAACACCAGCGCGACCCAGAGCAGGCCGTAGGCGGCCGCGCCCCCGGACCCCCGCGGCAGGGCGAAGTGGAACACGACCAGCGTCGACAGCACGAACAGGAGCATCGCCGGCAGCGTGTCTCGCGCACGCAGCTCGAGGCGAAGGTCCTTGCGCGCGAGCGCGGCGACGTCGGCCGCGTACGCCGTCATGCCAGGGCGAGCCGCGCCGTCGCGAGCGCCAGCACGCGGCCGGGGTCGTGCGTCGAGAGAACCACCGTGCGCCGTCCCGCCAGCGTCGCCAGCTCGCCGTCGAGCAGGGACGCAGCCGCGTCGTCGAGTGCGCTGAACGGCTCGTCCAGCACGAGCAGGTCGGGCTCGTGCAGCAGCGTCCGACAGAGCGCAAGGCGTTGCGTCATCCCGCGCGAGAAGGAGCCGACCCGCGCGTTGCGCGCCTCCCAGAGCCCGAAGCGCTCGAGCAGCATGCCCGCGCGTTCGCGGCGCTCGGGCACGCGGTAGAGGCGGCCGTAGAGCTCCAGGTTCTCGAGCGCGGTCAGGTCCCGGTAGAGCAGCGGCTCGTGGCCCAGGTAGCCGAGCCGCGACCGCTCCGCCCGCACCTCCAGCCGGCCCCGCGTGGGCGTGGCGAGCCCTGCGAGCAGGCGCAGGAGCGTGGTCTTGCCGCTCCCGTTCGGCCCCGTGACGAGCAGGCAGCCTCCGGTCGCGAGCTCGAAGGACACCGCCCGCAGCGCGCGGGTCGTCCCGTAGCGCTTCTCCACCTCCCGAGCCGTGATCATCGCGATCCGCGTAGCGTGACGTCGCCCGGAGAGCGCGAGGGGCGGACGGCGGCCCCACGGCCGCCACCGCCCCCGGCGGGCGCGCTGCGCGTCCAGTCGCGGCGGCCTCCGCGGCCGCGCTCCCGGCTGCACGCGCCGGAACCGGCGTCGCGAGCACCGTCCGCGTCACGCGCACCCCCACGCGCCCCCGGGGGCACCCCCGGTGCCCTGGAGACACGATAACGAGCGAGCCGGCACCGCTCTGTGCCGGTTCCGTGCCGTGTCTCGACCATCCCCGCCCACGCCCGCAGCGGCGCCCGTCCGGTCACCTGCTCCGCCCGGCTCACAGGCTGTCCACGAGCACGAACACGAAGAAGACGACCGAGATGACGCCGTTGACGGTGAAGAAGGCGGCATCCAGGCGGCGCAGGTCGCCCGGGCGGACGAGCAGGTGCTCGTACAAGAGCAGCCCGGCGACCGCGAGCACGCCGAGCCAGTACGCGACCCCGGCCTCGAGGCCGGCGCCGACGACGGCGAGCGCTGCGACCGTGCCCGCGTGCAGGGCCCGTGCGCCCGCGAAGACGCCGGCCTCGCCGAAGCGGGTCGCCCAGGAGCGCAGGCCCTCGGCCACGTCGTGCGCATGATCGAAGAGCGAGTAGAAGAGGTCGAAGCCCGCCACCCAGAGCACGACGGCCAGGCCGAGCAGCCAGGCTTCCCAGGGAGCCGAGCCTTCCACCGCCAGCCAGGCCCCCACGGGCGCCAGGCCGAGGCAGCCGCCGAGCCAGAGATGACACAGCCAGGTGACGCGCTTCAGGTACGGGTAGATCACGAAGGCGGCCACCGGGATCGGCCACAGCCAGCGAACGACCGGGTCGAGCTGCGTCACGGCGAGCAGGAAGGCCCCGAGCGCCACCGCGCAGAGGACGAGCACGTGCCGTACGGCGAGGGCGCCCGCTGGCAGCTCGCGCGCGGCCGTGCGCGGGTTGCGGGCGTCGATCTCGGCGTCGATGAGCCGGTTCAGCGCCATCGCGAGCGTGCGCGCGCCCACCATCGCAACCGTAATCCAGAGCAGGTCGCGCGCTCGCGGCACGCCGCCCCGGGCGAGGAACGCGCCGGTGTACGCGAAGGGCAGCGCGAACACGGTGTGCTCGATCTTGACGAGGCGCGCGAACAGCCTCGGCAGGCGAACGACGTCGGTGCTCACGTCTGCCGGTGCTCCGAGTCGCGGCTGCCGGCGGCCAGCTCGAGGCCGTGCCGGAGCGCCGGACGGAGCACCTCGAAGCCGTCGCGACACCCGCCGGGCGAGCCGGGCAGGTTCACGACCAGCGTCGACCCCCGGAGCCCGGCGACCCCGCGCGAGAGCAGCGCGTGCGGCGTCCGGCTGCGCGCGTCCGCCCGGATCGCCTCGGCGATCCCGGGCGCCTCGCGGTCGAGCGTCGCTCGGGTCGCCTCGGGAGTGACGTCGCGGGGCGCAAAGCCGGTGCCGCCGGTCGTGAGCACGCACGACGCCCGGCGGCACAGGTCGACGAGCGCCTGCCGGATGGCGTCGGCGTCGTCGGGGACGACCGCCCGCTCGACGTCGAAGCCCGCCTCCGCGAGCAGGCTCGCGAGCAGGTCGCCGCTGGCGTCCGCGCGCGTCCCCGCGTGGACCCCGTCGGAGACGGTGAGCACCGCGGCGTTCACGGCACGGGCTCCTTCGTCTTCGAGACGAGGCTGACGCTCGCGACGGTCATGCTCGCGTCCACCGCCTTGGCCATGTCGTAGAGCGTGAGCGCGGCCACCGTCGCAGCGACGAGGGCTTCCATCTCGACGCCGGTCTGCGCCGTCGTCTCCGCGCTCGCCTCGACCTCGACCGACGCCTCGGCCACGGACAGGCTGACGTCGACGGACGAGAGGGGAAGCGGGTGGCAGAGGGGGATCAGCTCGCTCGTCCGCTTCGCCGCCATGATTCCGGCGACTTGGGCGGTCGCGAGCGCGTCGCCCTTGGGCAGCGCGCGCAGCCGCTGCGCGGTCGCAGGCGCCATCGTCACCGTCGCGCGCGCGACCGCCCGCCGCCGCGAGAGCGGCTTCGCGCCCACGTCGACCATGCGTACGCGGCCGGACTCGTCGACGTGCGAGAGGTCGCTCACCGGCGCAGCGCCCTCCGGCCGAGCGCGACGAGCCCGCGCCGTTCCCTCCAGGCCGCGCGCGTGCGGGCACGCAGGCCATCGCCGTACAGCAGCCCGAGGGCGCCGCGGAAGCCGTCGGCGACGCGGGCGTCGTACGGGAACCACCAGGGCGGCGAGAGGCGCCCGGGGTCGGCGTCCGTGAACTTGACGTGGCAGAGGGCGCGCAGGCCGTCGCGGCCGTGCGTTCGCCCGTAGCCGGACTCGCCACGGCCTCCCCAGGGCGCCTGGCAGGCGCCGTAGGAGTAGGCAACGTCGTTCGTCCAGACGAGCCCCGCCTGCAGACGGGAGGCCACGCGCGCGGCGACGCCGCGGTCACGCGTCCACACGCTCGCGCCGAGCCCGAAGGGCGAGTCGTTCGCTCGCCGGATGCCGTCCTCTGCGTTCGCTATTCTGACAACGATGACGACGGGCCCGAAGACTTCCTCGCGACGCAGGCGCGCGCCGTCGGGCTCCCCCAGGAGCACCGTGGGCTGGTGGAACCAGCCCGGGAGCCCCACGTCGGCGCGGGCGCCTCCCGCCGCGACCTCTGCGCCGGCTGCGACGGCGTCGGCAACGAGCTCCTCTACGCGTGCGCGCCGCTCGGCCGAGATCAGAGGGCCGAGCTCGACGTCGGGATCGTCGCCCCGCCCGAGGCGCAGCGCTCGGGCGCGGGCGGCCAGGCCCTCGACGAACCGCTCGAACAGCCGGCTCTCGACATAGATGCGCTCGATGCCGGAGCAGATCTGGCCGCAGTTGGTGAAGGAGCCCCACAGCGCGCCCTCGATCGCCCGCTCGAGATCCGCATCGCCGAGCACGAGCATGGGGTCCTTGCCGCCCAGCTCGAGCACGACCGGGCAGAGGCGTTCGGCCGCCCGTGCGGCCACCACGCGCCCCGTGCCGGCCGAGCCGGTGAAGACGATCGCGCTGACGCCGCGACAGCGCACGAGCGCGTCCCCGACCGTCTCGCCGTCGCCCTGTACGACCCGCACGAGCCCGGCGGGCGCCCCGGCACGGCGAAAGACCTCCTCGACGAGCGCGCCCGAGAGCGGCGTCAGCTCGGACGGCTTCACGACCGCCGCGTTGCCCGCCGCGACGGCGCTCGCCGCCTGGGTGAACGGGATCGCGAAGGGGACGTTCCAGGGCGACACGATGCCCACCACGCCCACCGGCTCGTAGCGCACGAGGCCGCGCTTGTGCACGAGGTGCGGCTGGCGCAGCGGCACGCGCTCGCTGCGCAGGACGCGCTCGGCGTTCCGTGCCAGCCAGGCGAGCGCGTCCAGCGAGACGAACACTTCCGTCGTGATCGCCTCGACGAGCGGCTTGCCGGTCTCCGCGACGACGGTTCCCGCGACCTCGTCCAGGCTCTCGAGCAGCACGTGCGCCGCGCGGCGCAGCAGGCGGCGTCGGGTCTCGAACGGCTCGACCGCCCAGCGCTCCTGGGCGAGCCGCGCCTCCGCGACCACCTCGGCGACGCCCGCGGGCTCGGTGGCCGCGACGACGCCCACCGGCTCGAGCGTGGCCGGGTTGAAGACCGCGATCTCGTCGCGCAGCGAGGACGGGCCAGCGCTCACGTCGCGGATCGTAGTCGCTGTTTCCACGTGAAAACGGCCCCAGCGCCGGGCGGAGCGGCGCTCGCTCGCCCGCGGAGGGCTCACACGGCCTAGGCGACGAGGGGCGCGGCGGGCTGCGGCACGCCGGCCGAAGGCAGCTCGAGCGCGAACACCGTTCGTCCCGGCCGCGAGCTGGCGCGGATGGTGCCGCCCATCAACTCGGCCAGCTCGCGCGCGATCGAGAGCCCGAGCCCGCTGCCGGGCGCACGGCCCCCCTCGACTCGGTAGAAGCGCTCGAACACGCGCTCGAGCTGGTCGCTCGGGATGCCAGGGCCGTCGTCCTCGACCTCGAGCCAGGCTCGCCCCTCCGCACCGGGGCGCACCCGCAGCACGACCGCCGTCCCGGGCGGCGTGTGCAGGAGCGCGTTGCTCGCCAGCGCACGGCCGACCTGGACGACGCGCTCCTCGTCCGCCGTCACCCAGACGGGCGCGGCCGCCTCCGTCTCGAGCGTGTGCTCCTGGCCCTCCGCCAGCCCGCGCAGCTCGCTCGCCAGCGTGCGCGCCACCTCGGCGAGGTCGACCTCCTCACGCTCGACGCGCAGCCCGCCCGCGTCGACCCGCGAGAGGTCGAGCAGGTCGGTGGCCAGCTTCGCCAGGCGGTCGACCTGCTCGTGCATGGTGCGCAGGAAGCCCCGCCGCGTCTCCTCGTCCAGCTCCTCGTCGTCGAGCAGCTCGAGGAAGCCGCTGAGCGCGAAGAGCGGAGTGCGCAGCTCGTGCGACGCGTTCGCCACGAAGGCGCGGCGGGACGACTCGAGCCGCTCCAGCCGCAGGCGCATGCGCTCGAACGCACGCGCGAGCTCCCCCAGCTCGTCGTCGCCGTCGTCGCGCACGGGCTCGTCGAACGCCCCCTCGGCGATCCGCTCGGCCGCCCGCTCCAGCCGCCGGATCCGTCGCGCGTGCACCGCCGCGGCGCCGCTGCCGAACACGATCGCGACGGCGAGCGCGGCGACCGTCGCGTAGCCCAGCCGCCGCTCGATCACGTGCACCGTCGCGAGCGTGTCGGCGAGCGGCGACGAGAAGAGCACGACGACGTCGTCCGGCCTGGCGACGGCCACCTCGGCGTAGTCGCG
>Ga0070741_10006643_pt1 | contig 24664 bp, 18 predicted proteins | sample Coa_R1_4_FD_66440 | JGI IMG/M metagenome (GOLD analysis project Ga0070741, IMG submission 66440) | Surface soil microbial communities from Centralia Pennsylvania, which are recovering from an underground coalmine fire - Coalmine... | ecosystem: Environmental > Terrestrial > Soil > Unclassified ... | reverse complement strand
GGGCCGGCCGCGGGCAGCGAGCGTCACGAGCTTCGCCCTGTCGAGATCAGTTGCCGGTTGCCGCCCGCTCGATCGCCCTCTCTCTCGCGTCGGTGGCGACCGTCCTCTCGCCCGGCGCCCGCGGCCCGGATCGAGTCCGGCAGAAACAAGCTTCGAGTTGGCCCCGTCGACGACCTCACCTCCTCCGTGCGATCCGGCATCGGCGGGCGGTTGCTTCTGCTCGCATTTCCTGACGTAGGCGCCGGCCGCACGCGTTCAACCCCTTGTTCGCCGTCCCGGCGCGCCTACGTGGAGAAGCGATGGCAGTCGCGCTCGATACCGGTAGCTCGATCGTCGGGCCGCGGGACCTGTACTGCCGCGAGTGCAACTACGGCATCGTCCCGCACCGGCGCCGGCTGCCGCCGCGCTGTCCGATGTGCGGGGCGAGCAGCTGGATCAGCCCGGCTCGCCGCAGCTGGGGGCATGATAGGGGGCGATGGCTTCGAGCCGGCTCGAGCGCGCCGTCGTCGTCGCCGGAGCCTGTGCCCTCGGCGTCCTCGTCTGGCTGATCATCGGCGAGTGGGATCGCTTCACCGACCGTTCCGGTCCGGTCACGGTCGCGTCGCCGGTCGCCGTCCAGACCCGTGAGGTCGCGGCCGAGTCACACGCCCGCGTTCCGACTGCGCCCACCGGCCGGCTGACGCTGACCGCAGCGCGCGGCGACTGCTGGCTGGTCGTCAGGCTCGGCTCGCCGAGCGGGCGCGAGCTCTTTGCCGGGATCCTCGAGGCGTCGCGGACGGTCAGCTTCGCGGGCCGTCGCTTCTGGCTGAGCCTCGGCGCCGCCTCGAACCTCGACGCCCGCTTCAACGGGAAGCCGGTACGCGGCCTTCCCTCGGGGACCGCGACGGTGACGCTCGACGGTCCGGTCGCCAGGCTCGCCGGCTAGCGCCGCCCGTCACGTCGCGCCCGATCGCCTGCTCGAGGATCTGCTGCAGGCCGTCGATCGACCGCTCCATCGAGTAGCGCTCCTCGATCCGGCGACGCGCTGCTTCGCCGAAGCGCCGCGCACGTTCCGGGTCGATCAGCAGCGCGACCAGCGCGGCGGCCATCCCGTCGATGTCTCCCTCGTCGACGAGCAGCCCGGTCTCGCCGTCCACGACCACCTCGGCGATCCCTTCGTGCCGGGTCGAGACGACGGGCAGCCCCGAGGCTCCGGCTTCGAGGACGGCCACCGGCGTCCCCTCGCGATTGCCGTCCGACGCAACCACCGAGTGCTGGACGAAGACGGCCGCCGACCTCAGCTCGGAGGTGATCTCGGCGTGGCTGCGTGCCCCTTCGACGTGGACGCGGCCCTGCAGGCCGAGAGCGGGGATCAGACGTTCGAGCGTCGCCCTGAGCGGGCCTTCGCCGACGACGACGAGGTGCGCCTCGGGAACGGCGGCGGCCGCTCTCGCGAACGCGAGCAGCGTGAGCTCCGGCGCCTTCTTGTCGACGAGCCGCGCCACGCTGACCACCCGGCCCGGTGCCGGCTCGCCGGGCCGGAACTGGGTCAGGTCGACGCCGTAGACGTTGAGGTGAACCTGGCCGGGCAGCGCGCCGAGCGCCTCGAGCTGGTCCTTCATCGGGCGCGAGACCGCGACCACGGGGTGGCCGTCGGAGAAGATCGCCCTGTAGGCGTCCCGGTGCGTCTCGAGGACGTCGTGCTGGTACGCGTCGTACCCGTGGAAATGGGCGACGAGCGGAACCCGCGCACGGCGACAGGCGTCGTGAAGCTCGACCGCGAGCGGCCCCGACTCGGCGAGGAGGACGTCCGCCTGCGTGCGTCGCAGGTGCCGGGCGTACAGGCGGACGCGCAGTCGTCGTGGAAGCTCGGAGAAGAGGCGTGCGTCGACGTCGCGGTTGCCTCCGAGCAGCCGGGCGGCAAGGCGTGCGGTCGCGCGGAGCGGAAGCGGAAGGATCGACCTGCCGCTCTCGGTGCGGTGCGGGAGGTCGCCGTGCAGGACGTGGACGCGGCCGGCGAGCCGCTCCAGGTGGGCGCGGATGAACGACGAATTCGGCCAGGACGTCGCGACGCAGATCCGCGGGCCCTCGCGGTCGGCGAGAAAGCCGCTGCCCGCGCTCCAGCGGAGGCCGAGGGAGCGCTGGATGCGACGTGCGCGTGCGCGCCTGTCCTCGAGCCGGGCGGACGTGCCGGACGGCGGCGGCGAGCCCGCCCGCCGGACGACGGCGTGCACGTAGTCGTCGGGGAGCCAGATCGAGAGCGTCCGCCGGATGGTGAGCGCGCCGCCGACGTCCGCGGCGAGCCGCTCGAGGTCGTCCACGGTCACGTCCTCGTCGACGGGCTGCAGGCGCTCCGGGAACCGCTCGCGGGCGAGCTGCTGCTGGGCGGGCGTCGGGACGGCCAGCACGATCACGCCGCGCTCGTCGAGCAGGTTCGCGAGCCGCTCGTGAACCTGCCCGCGCGAGGAGGCCGGGACGTGCTCGTAGACGTCCAGCAGGAGCACGGCGTCGAACCGGCCGCCGATCTCGTCCTCGACGACGTTCCTCGACTCGAAGCGGACGCGCGGCTCCCCTCCGAAGAGGGAGCGGGCCACGTCGACGAGCCTCGGGCTCAGGTCGGCGCCCAGCACCCGAGCCTGCGGATGGTGGCGTGCGACCTCGGCGGAGGACCAGCCGATTCCGCAGCCGATGTCGAGAACGTTCATCGGCCCGCCCGGGAGCTCCGCGACCGCCAGCCCGATCGCCGCCTCGGCGCGGGGGTTGCCGGACGCGTAGTCGGCCAGCAGCTTCGCGGCGAAGCCGTCGTAGAACGCTGTGGGGTCGGTCGTCACCCCGGCGCGCCGGTCACAGACTCTGGAGGTCGGGGAAGGCGGCCGCCACCTCGGGCGGCGGCGTGTCGTACCACGTGTGCCGGTAGCGAATCGCCCGGTAGCCGCGGCCGATCAGCCGGCGCAGACGCGTGGGCACGAGCCGCCGGCGGGCCTGAGACGCCCGGACGGCCTCGATCGCGGCTTCGGTCTCGACCATTCGCCGGCGGGCGAGGCGGCGGACGGACTCCGGGACGTCGTACTCCTCCGCGACGCGGCGGTAGACCTCGCGCTCGGCCTTGGCGCTGGCCAGGAGGTTGGAGGAGACCGACACCGACCGTCCGCCGGGGAGGCGACGGTAGATGGAGAGGAGCCCGGGTGCGAGCACGCCGCGGAACCCGTGCGCGACCAGCCGAAGCCACATTTCGTGGTCCTGGCGGTTCCGGAGCGAGTCGACGAACGGCCCGACCTGCTCGAACGCCTCGCGGCGGACCATCGCGAGCCCGAAGACGAAGTTCCGGTCGAGGAGCTCGGTGAGAAACTCGATCGGGTCGTCGGGCGGAGGGATCGGCGGCCGCTGCGGCTCGGATGCCGTCGTTCGCGAGATCCGGTGCGTCCGCCGGTCGAGCACCCAGGCATCGGCATAGGCGAAGCCTGCGTCCGGGGCTGCCGCCAGCGTGCGCTCCATCACCTCGAGGTAGGTCGGGAGGTAGAGGTCGTCGGCGCCGAGCAGGGTGACGAACTCGCCCCGGGCATGGGCGATGCCGGTGTTGAGCGCGACCGCGGTTCCGCCGTTCTCCTGCCGGACGACGCGGATCCGCGGGTCGCCCAGCGCCTCGGCGCGCGCGGCCGTGTCGTCCGTCGATCCGTCGTCGACCACGATCACCTCGAAGTCGGGACGCGTCTGCGCGAGCACGGACCTGAGGGTCGACTCGATCGTGTCCGCGGCGTTGTAGGCCGGGACGACCACGCTGAAGGTGGGCGCGAGGTGACTCAACGGCGAGCCACCGCTACCCGGGCGGGGCGGACGGCAAACGTGCGCGGATCGCCGTCTCCGGGAATGAGATGCGGACCGTCGCCGGCCGCATGCACATCTGCCTGCTGACTCGCGAGCTTCCGCCGTTCACGCCGTACACCGGCGGGATCGGCAGAGCCTACGCCGCGCTGGCGCGTGGGCTGGCCGACCGCGGCGTCCGCGTCACCGTCGTCGTTCCGGGGCTCGCCGGCGGCCCGGTGGCGTCCGAGGGGGTCGACGTGCACGGAGTGGAGGCGGACGACGGACGGCCGAGCGCGGTGGGGAACGTCGCGACGGCGTGGCGCGTGAGGCGGGCGCTGGGCGCGCTCGGCGCCGACGTCGTGTTCGCACCGGAGTGGCGCGGCGACGACGCTCCGTTTCCCCTGCTGCCCCGGCCGCGCGGCGTCCGCGTGACCAACCTGACGAGCAGCCTCAGGCAGATCAGGGAGATCACGACGGATACCCGGCGGCTGGGCGACCTCCGCCCTCACCGGCTCGTGCAGGGCCTCCTGGAGCGCAGGCAGACCGAGGCGGCGGACGGCATCGTCGCGGTCAGCAGGGCGATCCTCGCGTGGACCGACCGGCTCTGGGACATCGGACGAAAGCCGACCGCGGTGATCCCGAACGGCATCGACTCGCCGCGGATTCGCCGGCTCGCGGCGGGGCGGGCTCCCGGCGCTTTCCCGCACGACCGGCCGACCGTGGTCTTCGCCGGCCGGCTCGAGGCGCGGAAGGGCGTGCAGGTGCTCGCACACGCGATGCGCACGGTCTGGCAGTCCGTGCCCGACGCGCACCTCGTGCTCGCCGGCCGGGACGGGTCGTGGCGAGGCGGGACGATGAGCAGTCATCTGCGGTCGGTCGCGGGCGAGCGGGCAGACCAGCTCGTCCTGCTCGGCGAGCTCGGCCCGGAGGAGCTCTTCCCGGTGCTCCGCGGAGCCGGCGTCGTCGCGCTGCCGTCGCTCTGGGAGGCGCAGGGGGTGATCGGCCTCGAGGCGCTCGCCGCCGGGGCTCCCGTGGTGGCGACGCGCGGCACGGGGTTCGAGGACTTCGTCCGGCCCGGCGAGAACGGGTTCCTCGTCGAGCCCGGGGACGCCGGCGAGCTGGCGGCGGCGCTGCTGCGCGTCCTGACCGGGCGGGAGCTCCGCGAGCGCCTTGCCGCAGCCGCCCCGCGCGCGCTCGACGACTACGACCTGCACGTGGTCGCCGGCCGCCATCTGGCCTTCTTCGAGGAGCTGCTCACGACGAGAGGACGAGCAACCGGGGCGAGTCGGTGAGCGCCACGTCGACGACCAGCCGGTCGCCGTTCCGCGAGACGACCTTGAAGGCGCCCGCCTGGCCGGTGAGCGGGTCGTCGACCGCGATCTTCCCGCCGAGGCCGGATGTCCCCCGGATCGAGAGCCGGAACCACTCCGGCGGCAGGTCGTAGCGCCGCGGGTCGGACGCGGCCAGGCCCGGCCGGTACGCGTGCATCAGGTCGCGCGTCATCACGTAGAGGGCGATCACGACGCGCCGGTTCGAGCTCTGGAAGGGGAAGAAGCCGAGCACGTCCCGGTCGTAGAGAGCCGGATGGCCCGGGGTGCCGTCGCCTTCGAACTGGACGTGGTCGTGCGTGTCGGAGACGGCTTCGAGGCCGATGGAGCGGCGCTGCGTGACCGGCGCGGACCCCTCCGCCATCGCCTTCGTCAGCCGGCCGAGGGCGGCGAGCGTGGGGCCGCCGTCGCGCGAGCCCGGATCGACGAGCCCCCAGCCCGGGGACGACGCGGCGTAGAAGTACACCCGCGCGGCGCCCTTGCCGATCCAGGCGGTCGCCCACCGCAACGCGCCTTTCGCATGGAAGCGCGGGAGAACCGAGCGCGGGACGTCTTCCGGGTCCATCCCCGCCTCGGTCAGCCAGACGACCGGCGGCGGCGCGCCCGGAGGATGGGTGCTCCGGCCGTGCTCCGTCCCGTAGATCTCGTTCGTGATCGGGGAGAGGTCGCGGATCACGGTCTCGGTCTGGATCCCGCTCAGGAAGTACTCCGGGAAGAACGCGGTGTACGACGGGATGAACGCGTCGTGCCAGCGTCCCGCAGAGTCCTGTGTTCCCTCGGGTTGCCCGAGCGCGTCGACCGGCCGAACCCGGTTGAACACCGCCTCAGCCGGGAAGGTGCGCCGCGGCGGGTAGGGGTGCTTGTCGATCGCGTTCAGCCCGCTCGGGACGTTCGACCCTGCCTCCCACGGGCGCTCGTTCGAGAAGCCGTCGCCGATCCGCACGTGGGGGAGGCCGTGGCTCGGATCACGCACGTAGGCGATCGTCCGCCGCAGGAGCTGCTCCTCGGTGGCTCGTTGGTCGGCCCCGACGCCGGGGACGTAGTAGGTGTCCGCGTCGAGGAAGTCCGAGCCGAAGGAGAGCTCGTTCCACACCTCGACGTCGAACTGATCGGTGCCGAGCAGGGACTTCACCGTGCTCGTCACCAGCCCGACGTAGCGAGTCCAGCCGAGCATCGTTGCTTCGAACGACGCGTCGCCGGGCTTCGTGAACGGCTCGTACCGGAGCGTGCTCCCGTGGTGCGGGCCGGTGGCCATGTCGGCAGGCAACGGCCGGGCGAGCGTCGCGCGGTTGCCGGCGACCTTCGTGATCAGAAACGCGGCCGCCTTGTACTGGCCCGTCGCGTCGAGCCCGGTGCGGCCGGGGACGACCTCGTCGGCAGAGCGCGCGTCGAGCACGATCTCCCGATCCCCCGCGTGGGCGGGCGCGGCCAGCCGCAGGGTGACGTGTCGGAGCGGGCCCGGACAGCCGTGGTTTCCGTTCAGGAGGATCAGGGGGCGCACGTGGTGCTTCTTCAGCGCCATGAGCAGCCGGCGGACCGTGCCGAGATCGGTCAAGTGCGGCGGGTCGGCGTAGGAGACCTTGCACCAGCTGATCTCGAGGCGCGCCAGGTGGATGCCGGCGGCGACGATCTGCTTCGCCACCGTGTCGGCCCGGCTCGGCGGCGGGTTGAAGACGATCCCGAGGCCGTGGAGGAGGTTCTTCGCAGGCACGGTCGCGAGATAGCCCCGCCACGGCTGGAGCCAGTGCGACCGCTCGCCGAACGGGAGCAGGGTCTGCTGCGTGGCCGTGTACGGATCGAGGAGCGTCTGCGCCTGCGGCTCGGCACGCTCGCCCGTCGCTCCGCCGGCGAACGCGGCGAAGACGCCGCCGGACGCCACCGCGAGCAGCACGACCGCCCGCCGCATGAGCCGCCGGGCGGTCATCGTGTCCGGTCGGCGGCGATCGAGACGCGTCGCCGGCCCGGCGCCGAGCGTTCCGCGCCGGAGAGGGCGCCCTCGACGGACGAGAGCGGCAGCGGGCCGCGCTTCCACAGACGGCGAAACGCGCGGTTGACGGGCCTCGCGACCGGGCGCCGGTGCCGCCGTTCCGCCCAGCAGGCGCGATAGCCGAGCCAGAGGCCGTGGAGCGCGTTCACGGGCCTCCGGACGCGCAGCCCGGACCACAGGCCGACCGCCGACATCTCGGCGATCCGGACGAGCGCCGACGGAAGGGGCTCGTTGTACCAGGCGCAGAGAATCACGTTCCGGCGGCCGTAGAGGTCCATCCGGCGAACGTCGCGGGCGGGCGAGCAGTAGTGGTGGATCGGGTCGGCACGGCCGACCCGGACGACCCAGCCTGCGTCGAGCAGGCGCAGGCAGAAGTCGCGCTCCTCGGTCTGGTGGACGAAGGACTCGCGGAAGCCGCCGACCGCCTCGAAGGCGTCCCGGCGGATCGCGGCCGCCGTGCCCGTGAACTCGGAGGTGACGAGCAGCGCGTCGGGCGGGGAGCTCAGACGCGGCGTGGTCTCGTACGCCACGTCGACGTGGGGGATGGCGACGGCGCCGATGCGGGGGTCGTCGAAGTCGTCGAGGGTCTGCTCCAGCGTCCGCGACGACTGGAGGACGGCGTCGTCGTCGAGCAGGACGACGATCGGCGACTGCGCGAGCCGCATTCCGCGGTTGCGCTGGACGATGTAGCCCTTCGGCTCGGGGGAGCGATGGAACGCGACCTCGGGGAATGCGTGCTCGACCAGCTTCGCGGTCCCGTCCGTCGACGCGTCGTCGATCACCACCACCTCGGGGCGGCACGTCTGCAGCAGCGCCGAGGAAATCGCCCGGCCGACCTCCGCGCGGCGATTCCTGGTCGTGATCAGGACCGTGACCCGGCTCACGCTGCGAGCGCCTCCCGGTAGACCTCGACCATCTCCGCGGCCACGGCGCTCCAGCGGAAGCGCTCCTCCGCGCGAGCCCGGCCGCGCTCGCCCAGGCCGTCCGGCTCGGCGAGGACGCCCTCGACCGCGGCGACGAGGCCGGCGCGATCTCCCTCCGGCACGAGCACACCCGCCTCGCCGATCACCTCCGCGAGCGCTCCGCTGTCGTACGCGACCACCGGCACTCCGGCCGCCATCGCCTCGGCCGCGACGCGTCCGAACTGCTCTTTCCAGCCGCTCGTCGTCCGGGACGGGATCGCCAGCACGGCCATGCGCGCGAACGCGGCGGCCAGCTCGGCTGGGGTGCCGGCGCGGACGACCTCGCCGCCGGCCGCGAGCACCTGCGCGCGGAGGGGGCCGTCCCCGACGCAGAGCAGCTGCGGCCCGAAGCCGAGCAGGTCGCGAACACCCTTTTCGGGCGTCAGCCGGCCGACGAATCCGACTCGGTCGCCGGTCGGCCGTACGGTGAAGAGCACGTCGTCGGCGCCGTACGGGACGACGCGGATGCGGCCGCCGAAGCCCCACGACCTGAGTACCGCCGCGGCCTCGCTGCTGCACGGGTAGGCCGCCGCCACGCGGCCGAGCACCCAGCGTCGCATCAGCCTGATCGGCGCCGGGTAGCGCTTCGGGATGTTCTGCGCGGCGAACATCGTCACCGGGAGCCGCCCCGCCGCGCGCACGGCCTGCGCGCCTCCGGGGAAGTAGCACTCCTCGTGGATGTCGACCAGGTCGGGACGAAACTGGCGGACCGCCCGCCCGAGCGCCCGCGGGTCCCAGAGATGCAGTGGGATGCTGTTCTTGTTGAGCAGCCCCGAACGCCAGTGCGGAAGCTCTGGCTCGATCGGCGCCGGAGCCCAGTCCGGGCCGTAGGAGAACGGCGCGACGAGCGCGACCTCCACTCCGACCTCGCGCAGCGCGAGGTCGCGCTGGCGGTGGCGGCGGTCGTTGGCCGTCGGGTAGATGCGGAGGACCCTCACCTCGCCGCCGCCTCGACGATCTCGCGGCAGCGGCTGACGAAGCGGTCGTGCGAGAAGCGGGCGGCATGGCGCTCGAGCCGCGTCGTGTCCCACCGCTCGGCGAGCATCGTCCGCACGACCGTCGCCACCTCCTCGGGCCTCGGCGCGCGGAAGAAGAGCCCGGTTTCCCCGTCGACCACCGTGTCGAGCAGGCCGCCGAACCGCAGCGCCGCCGTCGGCTTGCCGAAGCGCGCCGCCTCGAGGGGCGTCAGGCCGTAGTCCTCGAAGGACGCGACGGTGACCGCGGCCGCGTTCTCGTAGAGCCACCGCAGAGCCGCGTCGTCCACCCTGCCCGTGAAGGTGACGTTGCCGCCGGCGAGCATCCGGAGCCGGTCGCGCTCCGGGCCGTCGCCGACGACCACGAGGCGCTCGCCCGGCAGCAGGCGGAACGCGTCGACCACGGCGTCGACGTTCTTGTACGCCAGGAGCCGCGAGACGCAGAGGACGAAACCGGGCTCGAGGCCGGGCACCGCGTGCCGGGGGCCGTCGGGATCGAGGGCGGGCGGAGGCGGCAGGACCTCGGCATCGACGCCGTACAGCTCGCGAACCAGCCGGGCGACGTGCGTCGAGTTCGCCACGTAACGGGCAGCCGTGCGCACGGCGCGGCGATCCCAGCGCACGAGCGGGTCGTGGAGCGCCCGGGCGGCCAGCCGGACGCTGCGGCCGGCGCCGGCCAGGTACGAGTCGGCCTGGTACAGCCAGCGTGCCGGGGCATGGCAGTAGACCACCTTCGTGCCGGCGACGTCCACGCCGTGCGCCCAGCCGCTCGAGCTGCAGACGACGACGTCGGCCTCGATCCGCATTCGTGACGCGGCGGCGGCGAGGACGGGCAGCGCGAGACGGTGGTTGCGGCGGAACGCGGCGACCCGGTTGAGCGGCGACGGCCGCACCTCTGCAGTCGAGAACTCCGGAAACGTCGTCGCCGGCTCGTACAGGAGCGTGTAGAGGGGAGCGTCCGGGAACGCGGACAGCATCGAGAGCACGACCCGCTCCGCGCCGCCGCGCTGGGTCAGGTAGTCGTGCGCGATCGCGACCCTCATGCCGCAGCTCGCTCGCGACGGTCGAGGACGGCCCGGTAGAACGCGCGGGTCCCGGCCGCCGCGACTTCCGGCGAGAATGCTCGCGCGCGCTCCACGGCCGCCGCGCCGAGCCGGGCGGCGAGCGCGGGCTCGCTCGCCAGCCGGCGCAGGATCCGCGCGAGCTCGTCGACGTCGCCGGGGGGATAGAGGATCCCGTCCACGCCGTCCGTGACGATCTCGGTCGGCCCGCCGCCGGCGGCGGCGACCACGGGCAGCCCGGCGGCCATCCCCTCGACGATCACGCGGCCGAACGGCTCGGGGATCACGGACGCATGGACGAGCGCATGAACCCGCTCGAGCTCGCCCGCGACGTCGCCGGTGAACCCGCGCAGCTCCAGCCGGTCCTCGAGGCCCAGGTCGGCGATCAGGTCGAGAAGCGCGCGCTCGTAGTCGTGCTCGCCGAACAGCGGCGCTCCGAACACGACCGCCCGCTCGGGCCCGTGCCGGAACGCGCGCGCGAAGGCTCGAACGAAGACGTCCTGTCCCTTCCAGGGGGCGATCCGTCCGACCATGGCAACGGTGAACGGCTCCTCGCGGCCGGGCCCTGCGTCGGCCCGGAAGGACTCGTGGCGGATCGGCTCCGGCACGACCGTCACCGGCCGCCCGAGGCCCGAGACCGTGGCGAGCGTCGATTCCGAGTTGGCGATCAGGCCGGCGGTCGCAAAGCGCGCGATCCCGCGGAGCGCCTTCACGGCGAGCGAGGGCAGGTAGTCCTCGGAGATGCGGTCGTGCACGTGCCAGACGAGCGGGACGCCCGCGAGCCTGGCCGCGGGAGCGCCGTAGACGAGCGCCTTGAGCGTGTTCGCGTCGGCCAGGTCGACCTCGAGCGCACGCAGGCGGCGCGCGAGCCGGGCCGAGTACCCGGCGACGGCCACTCCTGCGGACAGCAGCCGTCGTCCGTCCGGCCGGAGCTCCTCGCGCCGGACGAGCCGTGCCTCGTCCGCGAGCGGCAGGACCTCGACGGAGGTCTGCGTCTCGCGGAGCCGGTCGACGAGCGGTCCGTCCTCGGCGAGGATGACGACGACCTCGGCGTCCTCGAGCGCCGACACCAGCTCGACCAGGCTGAGCTCGGCGCCGGAGAGCTTCGCCGAGTGGCCGAGGAAGGCGACCCGCAGCGGGCGCCGCGTGCGTGCGGCGGTCATCGGGTCGCACCGCCGGCGGCCGCCTCCGGTTCCGCTCCGCGCGCGGATGCGCGGTCGACCCAGCCGAGCGTGAGCCAGAGCAGCAGCGCGATGCCGTACTGCCCGCCGTTGAACCACTGGAGGAAGACGATCGTGATGATCGCGAGCGCGCCCAGCGACAGCGCGTCGCGCCTCGCCCGCGCGAGGGCGTACGCGCGAACGAAGGCGATCGTCGCGAGCACCAGGTAGATCGCGAAGCCCGGGAAGCCCGCGGCGACGGCGAGGTTCGAGGGGTCCGCCTCCGTCTGCAGGCCGGTCCCGCCGAACTTGCCGGCCGCGAGCGAGACCGCCCCGGCGCCGAAGCCAGCCGGGTGGGACACCGCCGAGTGCAGCCCGTCCGTGACCAGGGAGAGGTGGATCAGAAACGTCGAGGAGGAGGGATCGAGCGGGTTGGCGAGGCCTTCGGTCTGATGGGCGATCAGGTCGCTGGCCGCCCCGGGCGCGTAGTAGTCCGGCGCCACCCGGCCGACCACGGCCGACGTGGCGAGAATCGCCCCGAGGACGAGCCCGGCGGCGACGCCGGCGGGTATTCGCAGGCGGGCGACGACCATCGCGATGATCGCGGCCGCGGTGAGGAAGACGACGAGGCGGCTCGAGGCGAGCACGAGCGCGGCGCCGAGGAGGCCGACGGCCGCGGCGGTGAACGGCAAGCGGAGGGTGCGGATCCCGAACGCGAGCCAGATCGCGGCTCCGATCGCGACGAGGTGGGCGTACTCCGCGGAGGAGGGAAGGCTGGAGAAGGGCCTGACGGCGGTGCCGACGTTCAACGCCTGGTAGACCTCCTGCACGCTCTGGATCCAGATCCGGTCCCAGCGGGGGAAGGACACGAAGGTCTGGACGAGGCCGTAGGCGGCCACCGGGATCGACACCGCGGCGACCAGCTTCAGCACCCGGCCGAACACGACGTCCGTGCAGAGCGTCCGGCCGAGCCAGAAGCCCGCGGTCGGGACGAGCAGGAAGAGCAGCCCCGCCGCGCCGACCTTGAGGCTGCCCTGCGCGGGGTTCAGGGCGCTGGCGGCGATGATCACCGACATCGCGCCGACGCTCAGGGAGAGGGCGGTCCGGCGAGGCTGGACGCGCGACGCCGTGACGAGCAGGAGCAGAGCGACCGCCGCGGGCTCGACCAGGAGCAGCGGGTCGGACCCGTGCGACGCGACGACGAGCGTCAGGACGCGGCGCACGAACCCGAGGGCGACGAGCCACACGACCACGACGTAGAGCAGCGGCTCGGGGCGTGAGAGGCCGATCGCCGCCGCCAGCAGGACGGCGCCGAGCGTGACCGCGGTCCGCAGCTGCGTGGGCTCGGCCGCCGTGTACGCGATCGCGGAGACCGCGATCGCGACCGCCCCGAGGACGGCGACCGTCCTGCTGCCGCTGCGGGCCGCGGCAACGGCCGCGCTCACGCGAACACCGCCTCGGGGCGCGGAGCTCCGTCCAGCACCGATCGGTACAGGGCCTCGACGGCCTGTGCCGATCGATCCCAGGTGTACTCCGACGCCCGGTCGCGAGCGTGCGTCCCGAGCCGGCGGCGCAGATCCGGGTCGGAGGCGAGCGCGGCGAGCGCCGCGGCGAAGCTCTCCGCGTCGCGCGGGACGAGGAGCCCGGCGCGGCCGTCGCCGAGGAGCTCCTCGACTCCGTTCAGCGCCGAGGCGACCACCGGCAGCCCCGACGACGCCGCCTCGAACGCCGCCAGCGAGAACGTCTCGTACCACGACGGCAGCAGGAAGACGTCTGCGGCCGCGTAGTAGCGCTCCGGGTCGCGGCGTCTGCCGGCGAAGACGACGTGTTCGGCCACTCCGTGCTCTCGGGCGAGGGCGTCGAAGCGACGCCGGTCCCCGTCGCCGACCACGAGCAGGCGCAGGCCCGCCGGCGAGCGAGGCTGCGCGCGGGCGAGCGCGTCAACGGCCAGCGCGAGCCCCTTGCCGTGCCAGTCGCCGCCGACGAAGAGCGCGACGACCTCGTCGGGGGCGATGCCGAGCTCAGTCCGGACGCCCCGTCTCGCCGCTTCGTCCGGCCGGAAGCGGCTCGTGTCCACGCCGTTGGGCGTCAGCGCGGGCGCGATTCCCGGGTAGTTGCGCGCGAGCTCGGCTGCCACCCCGCGCGAGACGGCGCCGAGCCGGCGGACGCGGCCCGGCCGGTAGGTCCAGCGCTCCGCGGCGAGGAAGAGCGCCCGCGCGAGCCCCGTGTTCACCCGGCGAACCAGGGGGGCGGTCGGAGCGCCGAGGCGCCCGACTCGCTCGACGAACCCGGCGGTACAGAAATGGACGCTCGCAACGTCGACGGCGTTGGGAACGATCGCGCCGAGCGTGTGCACGACGTCCGCGCGCGTCAGCGCGAGCCGGACGCCGCCGATCGCGTAGAACAGCGCGAACCGCAGGGGTGCCGGCCGCCGCGGGACCGGAACCCGCCTCCACTCGACGAGCCGGCGCAGGTCGTCGCCGAGGTCGCTCGAGAGCACCACCACGTCGTAGCGGTTGCGGATCCGCCGGACGAGCTCGGCGAAGGCGCGCTCCATTCCGCCTCCGTCGTGGATCCCGTGCGCGACGAGAGCCACGCGTGGACGAGCCCGGTCAGGCACGGCCCATCGCTCCTCGCGTCGCCTGGCGCATCCAGCCGGCCATCACCGACGGCGCCGGGACGAGCTCGCGCCAGGCGAGGCGGGCCGCCCGCCGGTACAGCGCGAGCGACAGCACGAAGACCATCCCGTAGGCGACGGTCGAGACGATCGCGGCGGCCTCGATCCCGCCGTTGGCCAGGAAGAGGGTCAGACCGGCGACGGTGACGGCGGCGGCGACGAGCTGCGCGAGCGCGGCCGTGAACGGCCGTTCGAGCGCGTTCAGCCCGGAGCAGGCGACGCCCGCCCCCGCGTAGAGCACGGCGCCGACGAGCAGGATTCGAAGAGGCCCCACCGATCCCGCGAAGTCCCGTCCGTACACGACGCGCACGGCGAAGTCCGCCGCGATCGCAAGGGAGCCGGCGAAGAAGACCGCGATCGCGAGCGTGGCGTAGAGCGACTTGACCACCGTGAACCGACCGTCGCGTCCGCGCGCCGCGGCGGTCGGAAAGACGATCGTCACCAGGCTCCCGGCGAGGCCGGCGACCATCAGCGAGATGCTGGTCGCGACGCTGTACAGCCCGACGCTCGCCGCGCCGACGAAGGCGGGGAGGATCATCACGTCGAGCCGGGTGTTGACGAGCCCGGCGGTCGACTGGCTGTGGGCGCGGACGCCGTACCAGAGCGTCCGCCGGGCGATGTCGAGAGACGGCCGGCCCATTCCGTGCCGGCCGATCACGCGGACGCCGAGCGCGGTCGTCGCGAGCGCGGTGACTCCGGCCGTCACGCCGACGGCGGCCGACACCGTCAGGGCTCCCAGCAGCCACAGGACGCCGTAGACGAGACCGACTGTCAGCGGCTGCACGACCCGGACCGCGTTGTAGAAGCCGAAGTCCCGGTCGCCGAGCACGACGCCGTTCATCAGGTCGCCCACGAACATCACCAGCAGGGTCAGCATCAGCAGGCGCGCGATCACGAGCGTGTGGTGGCTCTGCGCCGCGAGCAGGTGCGGAAGGAGCAGCTCGCCGACGACTGTCCCGACCACCGCGAGCGGGACGCAGAGCAGCAGCCAGGTCGAGACGAGCCTGGGAGCGTCTGCAGGTCGCCGCGCCTGGTGGTAGGTCGCCGCGGCCACGCAGCCCATCTCGAAGATCCAGGCGATGATCGGCGGGGCGGCGAGGACGGCGGTGAGCGCGCCGCGGCCGTCCGGGCCGAGAACCCGGGCGACCAGCACTCCGGTGACGAGGTTGACCGAGAGCGTCAGCCCCGTCGCGGCGACGGTGACGATCCCGGCGCGGGCGAGGCTCCGCTCGGCGCGCGGCCGGGCCTCGGCCGGCGGCTGCTCGAGCGCTGCCGGGGTCGGCTCCATCGCTAGAACCGTCCGTTGGCGCCGAAGACGGCCGGGATCGTCCTCGCCATCAGGCGCAGGTCGTTCCACAGCGACCACGTGTTGACGTAGACGTAGTCGAGCCGGACCATCTCCTCGAACGGGATCCCGCTCCGGCCGAGCACCTGCCACAGGCCGGTGATCCCCGGTCGCAGGGCGAGCCGGCGCTCGGCCCAGTCGATCACGAACTGGTGCTCGTCCGGGATCAGCGGGCGCGGGCCGACCAGGCTCATCTCGCCGCGCAGCACGTTGATCAGCTGCGGCAGCTCGTCGAGCGAGTAGCTGCGCAGGAACCGGCCGACGCGGGTGACGCGCGGGTCGTCGGGGATCTTGAACATGCGCGGGTCGCCGCCGGGAGCCAGGTGCATGTTCAGGTGCGCGACCTCGTCCTTCCGCGCGTCCGCGTCCGCGGTCATCGTCCGGAACTTCCAGATCAGGAAGGGCCGTCCGTTCTCGCCGATCCTGGGCTGGCGGAAGAAGACGGAGCCGCGCGAGTCGAGCTCGATCAGCAGAGCGACGAGGGCGAACACCGGCGCCAGGGCGAGGAGCGCCACCGCGGCCACGACCAGGTCGAGCGCCCGTTTCAGCGCCCGCGACGACCAGGAGAGGCGCGCCGGAGGAACGCTCAGCAGGGGCAGGCCCTCGACGGCGTGAACGGTCGTCCCGGCCGCGACGACCTCGAACAGCCGCGGGACGATGTCCACCTGCACGCCCTGGTCGGTGAGCCTGCGGACCGCGCGGAGGGTCTCGTCGTACGGCGCGCTGCCGAAGGCGACGATCACGCGCTCGACGTCGTAGCGACGGACGATCTCCGGGAGCTCGTCCGGTCCGCCGAGCAGGCAGAGCCGGTGGAGGTCGGGGCGGCGCTGGCCGGGGTTGTCGTCGACGAAGCCGACCAGGTTGATGCCGTACTCGGGGTGCTGGAGCAGCTTGCGGCCGACGAGCTGCCCGACCTCGCTGGCGCCGACGATCACGCTGTTCTGGACGAAGGCAAGGCTCCGCCTCGCCGCAAAGCGGGCGATCGCCCGCGCGAGGAGGATCGCCGCGATCGCGACCGCCCAGAACGTGATCAGCTTCGACACCTCGAGCCGCGCCAGGCCGGTCAGCCGGGCCGCCACGTACAGGAACCAGGCGCCGAGCGTGATCATGTTCAGCACGGCGGGGGCGTCGTCCGCCGTCGAGTGGTCGGCCCGCTGCGCGTCCCGGCTGTAGAGCCCGTACAGCTTGGCGACCACCAGCCAGCACGGCAGGGTGGCCAGGAAGAGCATCAGCTCCGCGAGCGCGCTGTACCGGCCCTGGAGCAGCTGCTGCTCCGGATACGCGAGTCGCGTGGCGACGTAGGCGAGAATCAGGCCGAGGCAGTCGGCGACGACGAGCAGCCTGTTGAGCAGGCGGGCCCTGCGCGTCGCGATCTCCCGCCCGTGCCGGTCGAGGATCTCGAGCGTGCGGCTGTCGACCGCGTCGGTCGATCCGTTCGCCGTCTCCCGGGTGCCGGCCGGCGCGACTGCCTCGGTGTCGAGCGAGGCTTCGTGGCGGTGCTGGGTGGTGCTCAGCGCACTGCCTCCAGGCGGTCGTGGACCTCGAACCGATCGCCGGAGTAGCCCGCGCCGTCTTCCTTGCCGGAGCCGATGAACCCGAGCACGGTCGCCGAGCTCGCAGCGAGCCGGCGCCGCGCCTCCGCGAGGTGGCCGCGGCGATCGTGGCCGAGCTCGACGATGACGGCGAGTGCGTCGACGTGCATGCTGAGCGCCGCCACGTCGCTCCCCTCGAGCAGCGGCGGCGCGTCGATCAGCACGAGGTCGGCCTCGCTGCGCAGCTGCTCGAGGATCACCCCGACGCCGCGGGTGGCGAGCACGTCGGTCGGGTTCGCGGGCCGGGTCGCGACCGGGAGGAGCTGGAGGGTGCCGCCGAACTCGACGCTGTCCAGCTCCTTCCGCTTCCTGCCCGACTGCGAGGCGGCCTGCAGCGGGATGTTCACGAGGGCGCCGTGGACGTCCGTGCGGCCGAGCAGCACCTCCGTGAGGCCGTTGGCCGGCTTCAGGCCGAACAGCCGTGCGAGCGACGGCTGGCGAAGGTCGAGGTCGACGAGCACGACGTTAAGGCCGCCGCGGGCGAACGACACGGCGAGGTTCGCGACCACGGTGGACTTGACGCCGGGCGTCCGCCGGGACAGCGGCGTGACGAGCAGGACGTCGCCGCCGTGCACGCGGCGAGCGAGGTCGACGCCGGTGCGCAGGGAGGTGAAGGACTCGCCGTAGTCCGAGGTCGGGTCGCTGACCATCACGAGGCGGTGCCGGAAGCGGCGAGGCGGTCGAGGAGCCCAGCCGAGCGCCCCGATTCCGAGCGCGCTGCCGACCCCGACCAGCGTCCGGGCCCGGGTGTCGAGCACGTGGGCGAGCAGGGAGAGGACGATGCCGAGGAGGAGGCCGATCGGCAGGCCGATCGCGAGCGCGCGGACCGGCCGGGGCTGGATCTTCGACGCGTCTGCGGCCGCCTTGACGACCCGCGCGTTCGACGTCTGCAGCGTGATCAGGGACTGGAGCTGCTGCTGCTGGGAGGTCAGGTCGTCGTAGAGCCGGCTGTCGGTCCGGCCGGCGGCCTGGAGCTGCGCCAGGCGCCGGACGAGGTTGCGGTTCGCGCTGACGTACGGAGCCGAGTCGACTGTGTACCGGTAGCGGACGTACGCCTGCGCGTATGCGGTCGCGAGCCGCTCGGCGATCCCGGACCTGTCGTCCCGGACGGTGAAGGTGAGGAGGTCGCTGGTCGGGTCGGCGGTGACGCTCGACGCGCGGATCAGGCCCTCGGGCGTCCGGTCGTCGAGCCCTGCGATCGCCAGGGCACGCCGGGCGACGGTGGGGACCCTGGCCAGCTGCGCCTGCGTCGTGGCGATCCGGTCCGGCTGGGCGTTCGCGTTCGGATTCGCCGTGTTCGTCAGGATCGACGGCACGTTCGCGTCGCTGAGGAGGACGAGCGCGGACGCCTGGTAGCGCGGCGTCTCCCGGATCGCGAGCAGGAAGGCACCCGCGCCGGCGAGCAGGGTGAAGACGACGATCAGCAGCTTGTGCTGATACGAGACGCGTAGGAACTCTCGTAAGGTCACGCTCGAGTTTGGTCTTGCCCGTTGCCAGTTCGCGGTGGAGGCCCGCCGCTCGGCCGTCCTTCCTCAGGGTGGCGCAGGTACCCAGGTCGGCAGAATGAAAACCCGCGGCCGGGCCGGTCGACGGAACCGCCACCAGGTGGCCCGCGACCTCGGCCGGCCGCGCTACCGCGTGGCCTCGACCGCCCGGCGCGCCTCGAGCTCGAAGCGGTTCCGCTCGTAGCCGCGCAGGTACGAGAGCGGCATCCGCACCGGGTGATGCTGCATCTGCCAGACGTGGCAGAGCTCGTGCGTGAGCAGATCCTCGCCGGCGAGCTCGACCCGTTCGCGGAGCACGACCAGGTTCCAGGCGCTGTAGCCGTCGAACCGCCGGAACCACGGCAGGCGGAAGAGCCACGGCCACTCGACCACCCGCACGCGGTCGATCCGCACGGGCTCCGGGTAGAGGGCGAGCCGGTCGAGGCGCGCTTTCGCGCGCTCCAGCGCCCGGCGGGTCAGCGCCGCGTCAGCGGCTCGAGGACGATCGAGACCGTCCCGTCCTGGAGCGGCCGGAACTCGTAGCCGAAGATGCGGCTGCCGGTGTACTGCTTGACGACCTCGAGCTCGTGCTGGCTCATCCGGCCGGGCCTGAGCGGCCCCTTGGACGTGGGCAGCGTCCGGTCGAGCGGTCTGTCGAGCGCTGCCGCCAGATCCTGCCGGCGGAGGAAGATCGCGGTGTTGGTGGCCGTTCCGGACGCGGCCGTCTTCGCCGGCGGGAGGTAGGCGACGACCGACTGGATCCCGGGCTCGTACTTGAACGTGTACAGCGCCAGCTCGAGCGCCTCGCGCTGCAGGAGGGCGTAGCGCGACTGCGACGCCGTGCCGGGGAGGGCGCAGTCGGTCGCCGCTCCGCAGAAGTTGAACGCCCAGCCCGTGGAGGCGTCGTAGAACCGGGCGTCCTGCGCCGACTGTCCGGGCAGGCCCGGGGTGACGGCGATCGCGCGCAGCGGAACCGGTTGGTTCTGGCTCTGGACCTCGAGCGGCGTCGAGAGGACGAGGACGAGCTTCCGGCCGTCGCTGAGCGCGTACCGGCCCTCCACGTGCCTGGCGATCTCGTTCAGGCGCTGGACGCCGCTCTCCTTCGGCTTCCAGGTCGACCAGGTGGGCTCGCTCTTCTTGCCGCCGTCGGCCGTGAGGACGACGAACAGCCCGACCGCCGCGCCGAGGACCCCGGCCAGGATCATGTACGCGAGCCCGAACCTGTGCCTGGGCACGTTCGGCTCCGGCCGCGGGCGGGCGAGCGGCTTCGACGACTCGGATGCCGGCGGGGTTCCTTCGCTCACAAGGTCGGCCATGACGCCTCCTTGGTGAGGTCGATCTTCGGCTCCTTGAGGTTGACCGAGTTGAGCAACTCGACCAGCTCGTCGCCGTAGATCTCCTTCCGCATCACCAGCGTGTCGGCGATGTGCTCGACCGCCTCCTTGTTCTGGAGGACGAGGTTGTAGGCGTTGAGATACGCCTGGCCGAGGATCTGGGCGCCGAGCGAGCGCTTCGTCGGATCGCGCAGGACGGCGGCGATCGAGTCGTGCTGGAAGTCGCCGCTCGCCCGGTTCATCAGCTGCAGCCCGAGTCGCTCGAATCGCTGCATGTATTCGTCGCGCTTCTTCCCGCTGCCGTTCAGCGACACGTGATCGGGCCCCATCCCGGAGACGCCGACCATCCAGGCGGCCCGTCCCGTCGCGCTCTGCAGGTCGCCGCCGACGCCGGTCGCGTTCTCTCCGTAGAAGACGTGCTCGGCTGCCAGCGCGCCCAGCGTCCAGGCGAGCTTGCCCATCTCCTCGTGCTTCCAGGAGCTGAAGCGCTCCTCCTTCTCGAGCGCCTGGTGGTGGCCGAGCGAGCCGGCGCGCATGCGGATCGAGATCCTGGTCGACTCGACGCCCTTCAGGAAGACGTGCGCGTTCGCGGCGTGGCCCGCCTCGTGGATCGCGACCGCGCGGGTCTCCTCGGGCACGTACTCGACCCCGATGGCGGTGCCCGACTCGACGGTCGTCATCGCCTCGACGATGTCCTCGCGCGTGAACCGCTCGCGGCCGTCGTGGTGCGCGTGGGTGAGCGCCATCGAGCAGACCTGCTCGATCATCGCCGGCGAGTAGGCGCTCGTGATCCGCGCGAGCTCGTCGCGAGCCTGCGGCGTGTCCAGCTCGGGCTCGTGCGCGACCCGGTCGAGGTAGAGGTTGAAGATGTCCTCGCGGTCCTTCTTGGTCGGCGTCCGGAACCAGACGTGGCGGCCCATCCGGCCCGGCCGGCGGAGCGCCGGGTCGAGGTGCTCGAGCGGCACGTTCGTCGCCCCGATGAAGTAGATCTGGTTGCCGGTCGGACGCGGCGCCGGCAGTCGGAGCGAGAACCTGCCGATCCGGCGCGGGACGATGTACGAGGCGTCGAGGAACGTGTTGATCCGGTTCGTCCAGAACCGCCGCCAGAACGGCGGGTTGTCGATCCCGTCCATCGTCACCAGCAGCTGGTTGAGCGCGAGCTGGCCCATGCCCCCGAACATGCCGGGGAAGGCGCCGCCCTGGGTGAGGATCCCGCCGATCCGGTGGACCCAGCCGGGGTAGGGCGACGGCCGGGGCGGCTCGCGCTCGGCGAACATCCGGTCGCGCCAGCCGCGGGTCTCGAGCACGAGGTCGCCGCTCGGGTTCAGCGCGCCGAACGGGCCGTAGAACGCGTAGTCCTCGTACCGCTGGCTCGTCGTCCCGGTCATGCTCGGCCCGCCCGCGCCGCCCAGCGACGCGCGCCGCATGCCGACGGCGTCGATCTCGTCGATGAAGACGATGCACTGGCCGCCCCACTTGGCGGCGAGCTTCTTCGCCTTGCGCGCGAGCCAGCGGACGATCAGGGCATCGATCCCGATGAACGTGTTGTGAGTGACGACGAAGTCGTCGGTGACGTACAGCTCGTTCTCCGAGTCGAGCTTGATGCACTGCGCCTGCTTCCGGCCGACCTTCTCGATCGCGACCATCCTGCGCGAGGGCTCCCAGGCGCGCGTCCAGTGCTTCGCCTTGCGCGGCAGCCGGAACGGGTTGCAGCCCGGCCCGAGCGCCACCTGGACCTGCCATCCGGGCGACGCGGGACGGTCGCCGTGTACGGGATGCCGGTACGTCCCTCTGCCGATCCGTCTCTTCGTCGCCGTGCCGCCGAGTGACCGGACGAGGAAGACCACGTCGTCGGCCAGGCGAGGCGAGCTGGTCGCGAAGACCGCCTCGCTCCGTTCGTCCTGCCTGACATAGCCGTCGGTGTCCATCAGTCCGCGCAGGACCTCCAGGCGCGTTTCGGAGCTTGAGAACTTGTACGCGTCGGGCACGAACTTCGTCAGTGCGCCGCAGCCGTACAGACCCAGCGACTCGAGCTTCCTCGTCAGTGGGTTCGGGACACGCCCTCGCCTGCCGGCAGTGAGGTAGTAGGCGTCGGGCTTGCCGGCGTTCTCCTCCGCCCACACGCCGTCGGGAAGGCGCGCCGACGAAGCATGCACCAGCTCGCCCTCTGCGGCGATCAAGGCGGGAGTGGTCGAGGTGAAGCAGCCGTCGCCGAGGAGCACGCCGAGGAGGTACGGGTCGATGGGGAGCTCCTCCTCCTCGAACTCGATGTCGCGAACGAGCGGGATGTACGGGCGGTTCTGGCGCGAGTCGCGCTCGAGCTTGTCCTTGATCGTGGCGAGGTCCTCGACGCGCCACGCCCGGTTTCGGTGCCGGCGCACCTGCCACAGGTGGTCGAGGTCGCACTCCGTCGAGGAGCCGTCCGAGAACGTGACGCGGTAGATGTCCCGCTCGCCCTGCGGGAAGACGCCGACGACGCGGGCCGTGCCGCCTTCGGGGTCGATCACCTCGTCGCCGACCGCGATCGCACCCATGGTCGTCCAGCCCCGGGGCGTCAGGACCTTCGCGTCCAGCGGCTGCGCCTGGGCAAATCCCGAGCCCGGGATCGAGACGAACGGCGAGTTGAACCCGGTCGCGATCGCCTTCGCCAGCATCGTCTTGCCCGTGCCGGGCTGGCCGTGGAAGAGCAGGCCCCGCTCGCGGCGGCCGCCCGCCTTCTCGAACGCCTCGCCCGACTGCCAGAGGTTGACGATCCGCCGCACCTCCTCCTTCGCCTCCGCCTGGCCGCGGACGTCCTCGAGCTTCACGCCCCAGTTCGCGTCGCCGGGCTCGAAGCCGCGGATCTGCGAGATCCCCATCAGCATCAGCGGGCCCATGAAGATCAGGAAGTTGGCGAGGAAGAGGAAGCCGACGAAGATCGCCTGGATCCAGAAGCCCCGGTTGCGGACGGCGTCCCAGAAGCCGTTGCCGAGCGCCTTGGCCGTGCCCTGCCAGGTGACGTCGCCGCCGAAGAGCAGCTGGATCAGGAAGACGATCGTGATCAGGAACGCGACGACGAACGCCGTACGGAAGATGGAGTGCCAGAACCACGCGCGCCGCCGGTTGAGGACGTCCTCCTCGCGCAGCCGGGTGTCGTCGGTGGCGAACAGGCTCGGCCACGGGATGAACCGGCGGAAGACCAGGTCGAGCAGGCCCCGGAACGCGAAGATCGCCCCGGCGGTGGCGACGATCGCCCAGCCGAGGCTGAGGCCGGTGTGCGCCCAGAGATAGAGGAAGGCCGCCGGCGCCGAGATGATCGCGACGACCGTGGCCGAGCGCCGCAACGCCCGCCACTGGTCGCTGAGGACGCGATTCTCCTCCCGGGCTGTCAGCACCGGCGGGTCGACCGCGCCGTTGGCCGCGCTCATTTGCTCAGTTTAGACGCGGTTTTCGCGCCGTAGTCGGCGGCGAGTACGCTCCGAGGAGTGCATGCGCACGACCACGGGGTCGAGGACCGGGCGCTGCTCGCCGGCGCGCTCGTCCTGATCGTCGGCCTGATGGTCGCCGAGCTCGTCGCCGGCCTGCTGGCCGGCTCGCTCGCGCTGCTCGCCGACGCAGGGCATCTGATCTCCGACGCGGCCGCGCTCGCGTTCGCGCTCGTCGCCGCGGCCCTCGCCGCGCGGCCCGCTCGCGGGCCCTGGACGTACGGTTTCCGCAGGCTCGAGATCCTCTCGGCGCAGGCAAACGGGCTGGCGCTGGCGCTCGTCGGCATCTGGATCGTGTACGGAGCGATCCGGCGATTGGTTTCGCCGCCGGAGGTCCGGGGCGGGATCGTGCTCGGCGTCGCGCTCGCCGGGGTGGCGGTCAACGTGGTGGCGACCGGGCTGCTCGCCCGCGCCAGCCGAGAGAGCCTGAACGTGCGCGGGGCGTTCCTCCACGTCGCGACCGACCTCGTCGCCTTCGTCGGCACCGCCGCTGCGGGCGGCCTCGTGCTCGCAACCGGCTGGGACCGCTTCGACCCGATCGCCGGCCTGCTCGTCGCATCGCTCATGTTCTGGGCCGCCTTCGGATTGCTCCGCGATTCGACGCGAATCTTCCTCGAGGTCTCCCCGGCAAACATCGAGCCCGACGAGGTCGGTCGCGCGATCGTCGCCCAACCGGACGTCGTCGAGGTCCACGACCTGCACGTGTGGACGGTGACGAGCGGCTTTCCGGTGCTGTCCGCGCACGTGCTCGTCGCCGCCGGCGCCGACTGCCACCAGGTCCGCCGCGAGCTGGAGGCGATGCTCGGCGCCCGCTTCGGGCTCGAGCATTCGACGCTCCAGGTCGAGCACGCGCCGGGGCCGGTCCAGCTCGGGCCTTCGTTCCGCCGCCAGGCCCCGCTGCGTCGATAGATTCACGCGATGCCGAGCGTACGACTCGAGGGCAAGACTGCGATCGTCACCGGCGCCTCCAGCGGGATCGGCGCGGCCACCGCGCGTGCGCTGCAGGCGGAGGGGATGAAGGTCGCGGTCGGCGCCCGCCGCGTCGAGCTGCTCGATGGCGACTTCGTCCACGAGCTGGACGTCACCGACCCGGACAGCTGCGCGACGTTCGTCGAGGCGGCCGTAGAGGCGCTGGGCGGGGTCGACGTCCTCGTCAACAACGCCGGCGGCGCGCTCGGCCGCTACCCGTTCTGGGAGTCGACCGAGGACGACGAGGAATGGATGCTCGAGGCCAACGTCCACGGCCTGATGCGCATGACCCGCCTGTGCCTGCAGCACATCCGCGACGGCGGCCACATCGTCAACATCGACTCGATCGCCGGCCGCCAGGCCTACGAGAACGCCGCCGTCTACTGCGCGGTCAAGGCGGCGTCCGCGATGTTCAGCCAGGCGCTGCGGGAGGATCTGCTCGGGCGGCCGATCCGCGTGACGGCGGTCGCGCCGGGCCTGACCGAGACGAACTTCTCGATCGTCCGCTTCAAGGGCGACGAGGAGAAGGCGCGCGCGGTCTACC
>Ga0070741_10006642_pt1 | contig 24667 bp, 17 predicted proteins | sample Coa_R1_4_FD_66440 | JGI IMG/M metagenome (GOLD analysis project Ga0070741, IMG submission 66440) | Surface soil microbial communities from Centralia Pennsylvania, which are recovering from an underground coalmine fire - Coalmine... | ecosystem: Environmental > Terrestrial > Soil > Unclassified ... | reverse complement strand
AAGGCAGTCGCCAGACCGGTGAGGCCGCCAATCAGGACAATCAGCGGCAGGCGGCTCTTATGAAATCCAATGGCCTCGGCCGCGGCTTCAATCGGAAAGGGCGAATAGGTATCAATCTTGCGATAACCGTCGGCATACACCTTTTCCGCGGCCTCCACCAACTCGGTGGGAGTTTCAAATTCCGCCAGATAGCCGAAAACGGAGGGATGCTTCATGCGTGCTTCGCCTCCGCATGTTTCACCTCTGCCTCAGGCAGAAGCAGCTTCATCTCTGAAATCGAAATTGCCGGCAGCGTGCGCAGGAACAGCAGCATAAACGTGGTGAACATTCCCAGGGTCCCGATGAAAATGGCCCAGTCATATTTGGTGGGCACGTAATGCCCCCAGGAGCTGGGCACAAAGTCGCGGTGCAGGCTGACTACAACGATAATGAATCGCTCCAGCCACATACCCACCAGAATCACGCAGGAGATGACAAACAGCCAGAACGTGCTGGTGCGGAACTTCTTGCTCCAGAAAACCTGCGGGATGACGATATTGCAGGCAATCAGCGCCCAGTAGCAGTAACGATAAGGCCCGAACAGGCGATTGTTGGTCATGAACCACTCAAACTTGTTATTACCGAACCAGGCCATGAAGGCTTCTACCGCGTAACCGTAAGCCACAATCAAACCCGTAGCCAGCATCAACTTGGCGGAGTTCTCCAGATGGCGCATGGTGATCATGTCTTTCAAGCCGTACAGGGAACGAATAGGAATGGCCAGGATCACGACCATGGCAAATCCGGAATAAATAGCGCCGGCAACAAAGTAAGGCGGAAAGATGGTCGTATGCCAGCCCGGAAGGACTGAAATAGCGAAGTCGAAGCTCACCACCGTGTGCACCGAAAGCACCAGGGGAGTAGCCAATCCAGCCAGAATGAGATACGCAGCCTCATAACGGACCCAGTGCCGCGCCGAGCCGCGCCACCCCATGGCCAGCATGCCATAGATCATGCGCTGCCATTTGCGCGGAGCATGGTCGCGCAGGGAAGCCAGATCGGGAACCAGGCCCACAAACCAGAACAGCAGCGAGACACTGAAGTATGTCGAGACCGCAAATACGTCCCAGATCAGCGGACTGCGGAACTGCGGCCACACCCCCATTGTCAGCGGCACGGGAAAGAGCCAGTAAGCCGCCAGCCAGGGACGCCCGGTGTGAATCAAGGGGAAAAGTCCGGCGCACATCACAGCGAACAGCGTCATGGCTTCAGCAAAACGGTTAATGGAGTTGCGCCACGATTGTTTCAACAAAAACAGAATGGCGGAGATGAGCGTGCCGGCGTGACCAATACCGATCCACCATACAAAGTTAACAATGGCAAATCCCCAGCCTACCGGGATATTGACGCCCCAGATGCCAACACCTTTATAGAAAAGCCAGGCGATCGCCATCAGCATCACGTTCATGATGCTGAAGGTGACCAGAAACGCCCCGAGCCACCATAGCGGCGTCCCCCTGCGAACAATAATGGCGCTGATCTTTTCCGTGATGGTCGCAAAGGTATGGCCCGGTTCGACTACAGGGAACACTCCCACCTGGGTTGCGTCTTCGCCTGGGCGTTGGATATGCGTACTCATGAATGCTCCGCCTGCTGTTTTTCAGATTCGCTCATCAATTCCGGATTGGGATTGGTAACCTCCGCTAGATACGTGGTGCGCGGACGCGTATTCAGGTCCTCGGCCAGCATCCCGTAATTATGCGAGAGCGCCTTGAGCCTGGTTACCCGGCTCTGAGGATCATTGAGATTGCCAAACACAATCGCATCGGCCGGACACGCCTGCTGGCACGCCGTCTTGATTCTGCCATCCGCAATCTGCTGACCGGCCTCTTCCGCCTCAATACGCGCATGATTGATGCGCTGCACGCAGTAGGTGCACTTTTCCATGACACCGCGGCTGCGCACGGTGACATCCGGATTGTTGAGCAGCTTGAATTGCGGCGTTTCAAAGTCGGAGTACAGCATAAAGTTAAAGCGCCGCACCTTGTATGGGCAGTTATTGGAGCAGTACCGCGTGCCCACGCAGCGGTTGTAAACCATATCGTTCAGGCCTTCGGTGCTGTGTACGGTCGCCCCTACCGGGCAAACCACCTCGCAGGGCGCATTCTCGCATTGCATGCACGGCACCGGCTGGAAGTGCGTCTTGGGATTATCCAGGTCGCCGTGAAAATAATGATCGATGCGGATCCAGTGCATCTCGCGTCCGCGGGTTACCTCAAATTGTCCCACAACGGGAATATTGTTTTCCGACTGGCAGGCAACCACGCAGGAGCTGCACCCGATGCAGGAATTCAAATCAATCGCCATGCCCCACTTGTACGGGGTCGTCTTGGAGTCGTATGAATGCTCATCGGGTTTGTACATCGTGAGGCCAGGCGACTTCGACTCGTACGGCTCGAATGCTTTCTCAGAAAATTCCTGTTGGGCGAAGTTGGGGTGCTCCTGGTATTCCTTCAGCGTCGCCGTTCGCACAATTCCCCGATTTTTCCACTCCTCTACGCCCGGCTCGAACTCGACGGTGTGATGAATATGGACCGCGGCAACCTGGTGCGCTTCCCCTGTCACGCGAACATTCACGCCGCTGAGCACTTGAGGATTGTCACTGGCCGAGACCAGGTATGCGTTGTAACCATGCCCATTGCCGGTGCGGCCCGCCCAACTGCGGCCGTAGCCCAGATGCAGGTTGATGCAGTCGTCAGGCATTCCCGGAATGACCCACGCCACCGTTTCCAGCTTGCGGCCGTCCACTTCCAGCTCGACCATGTGATCGCTGGTAATGCCTAATTTCTTGGCGGTATTAAAACTGAACAGAGCGGCGTTGTCCCAGGTGAACAGCGTAATGGGCTGCGGAAGCTCCTGTAACCATCCATTGTTGGCGAAGCGCCCGTCATAAATAACCGGACTGGGGCGCAACACCAGCTCCAATCCTTCTGCCGGCTTGGCCTGCGCCGCGGGAATTGCGGCTGCGCGCGCACTTACCTTCTTCTCAGGCAGCGCCTCACCAGGAATAAAGCCGTCGTGCAATGCCTTGCGCCACCATGCATCGAAGTCTGCGCCATTGTGCTGCGACTTCCAGTACTCCATTACCCACTCACGGCTATTGAGGTCGGGGTGGTCGGTGAACGCACCTAACACCTCGTGCGCAGTCTTGCCGCCATATAAAGGATCAATCAGCGGCTGGATGATGCTGAATGTTCCCTCTGAGGTGCGGGCATCGCCCCATGATTCCAGGTAATGCGCGGCATTGATGTGCCACTGACAGAGCTGCGCGGTCTCATCCTGATAAAGGCCAGTATGCACGCGATAGGGGACCTTCAGCAGAATGCTCTCCTGCTTCCACTCCGGATGCCCATCGCCACTTTCGGCGTGCAGATGCGCGAACTTCAAATCCGCCGGGGCCGTGTAAACCGGATTGCTGTCAATAATGATCAGCACATCAACTTTTTTTGCCTCGATATCGCGCGCCAGATCGTGCAGCGATTCGATATGGCTGGTAAAACCGTCAGGAAGAACCGCGACCGAATCAACATAGGTTACGGTCTTGCTGGTATTTCCCAGAGCGTCGTTGATGGCATGGACTAGCGCGTGCACCGCCGGCGGTTGCGTCTCACCAGCCATGACCAGACTCGTGCCGCGATGACTCTGCAGATCGGCCGCAACTGCATCCACAAACTTGGCGGAGTCGCCCTCCACGGCAGCGCCGCTGCCTACCCCCAGCTTGCCTGCAATCGCCCGCGCCAGAGTTTCAATTTGCGTCGCCTTGACAGGCAGGCGATGGTCCGCCTTTCCGCCAGTAACCGACAGGATGCTCTCAATTGCATACAGCCGGTTAGGATTTCCCTCTTCCACCTTGCGCCGCTTGCCGAAGGCGCCGGCATAACGCAGGAAACCACCGTTGTTGACGGGTGAAAGAAAATCGGCGTCGAGCGAAAGAATTACACCGGCGCTTTCAATCTTGTATTGCGGCCTGAGCGGCTGGCCAAATGCCATTTGCGCTCCCGCGCGCCCATTGTCATGATTCACCGGCTCCCAGACATGCCACTTGGCTTGCGGTAAGGCCTTGAGCACAGTTTTCATCTGGCTGGCCAGCGTAGGCGAGGTGAAGTCGCCGGTAAGGAAACGGAGCCCCGCTCCCTGCTTGGCTTTCTGGGCATTCAGGGGCACTTGCAAAGCAGCGAGAAAGCCTCCCCAGGTTCGCACTTCGCCCATCTCGACAATGGTCTGTGAGCGGTCAGGGTCGTAAAGACCGAGCACAGAAGCCTGCGTAAAAACGTCGCTGCCCATGCTGCCGGCTGGATGCCCAGGGTTTCCATCCACTTTAATAGGACGGCCCATGTCGCTCTTCACCAGCACCGGCCGGGTGAGAGCGCCCAGCGGCATTGCGCTGGCAAAATAAAGCGGCTTGCCGGGAATAACCTCTTCCGGCTGGCGGACGTAAGGAACGATGTATTCCGTCGGCTGCTTGGTGCAGGCGCTCAGCCCGGCCAGCGCCAGGGATGCGCCCATCAGCTGCAGGAAGTTGCGGCGCGAAACGCCGTCAGTCCACTCGGAGGCGTGCCGCGGGAACTCGCGATGCAGCATCTCCTTGAACTCTTCGGTCTCAGCTAATTCCTCCAGGCTGCGCCAATAGCGCTTGCCTTTCGCCTGACTCAGCTTCTCGCGGACTGCAGCCAGATCAAGCTTGCCGGGCTGGGTCTTTGGCGCCGGCGGCTTCAGTCTCTCGTCTTTGCAGTTTTTGCTCATTCAGCTCGTCGTATCCCTGTTCAAATCGAGTGCTCTAGCGATGGCAGGTGGAGCAGCTTGTAAGGTCTGCCACCTTGCGTAAGTTGTATTCCTTGCGCAAAACCGTGCCCATCGCCAACTGATCGGTAAAGATTGGCGTGCTTCCATCGGCAAGTTTCACGGTCACCGGATTTTGCGCGCTGGGCGGTTCGTACTTCATGCTGAAGACCTGATCGCCCTGCTCTTTTCCGTTCACCACAATGGTCTTGGGACGTATATATTTTTCCGGCTCACGATGGCAGCTCAGACACCACTCCATCTGCAGGGAGTGCTCCATGTACATCAGGGGCATCTTGTCCACCTGGCCATGGCAGCTCTGGCAACCGACGCCCTTACTGATATGAATACTGTGGTCGAAATACACGAAGTCAGGCAGATCGTGCACGCGGATCCATTCCAGCGACTTGCCCGTGGCATAGCTCTGCCGCACCGGCTCCAGCATGGGCTGAGTGCTCCAGATCTGAGCATGGCAGTTCATACAGGTCTTGGTAGGGGGAATACCGGCAAAGTTGGAATCTTCTACCGAGGTATGACAGTAACGGCAATCGAGTCCCATGCCGCCGACGTGGTGCTGGTGGCTAAAAGGAGGTGTTTGCACGCGGGCTTCGTGCTGACGGGTAACGTAAGGCGAGCGCTGCAATTCGGCCAGCACCGCACCTACGGTGACCAGAATGAACAGCCCACCCAAAATTGACATCCGCGCCAATGAATTGGCACTGCGATGAAAGATCTGCGCCATCGGGCGAATTATTCCTTGCAGCCCCTTTGCGTCCGGGTCTGCGGTTACAGCTTCTATATATATTTAAGAGCTATGACTGATGAATACGACTACCACTATTATGCAAACTGGTGATTATAGCAGGTGCGGCGAATTTGTCACGACAAGAAATCTTCTGGTTTATTTCGGTGTTCAAAATCTTGCCGGTTCAAAACGGTTCAAACAATTCGATCATCCCAACCGTGCGCAACAACTCTGCGTTTCGGGATAGCCTGAGAACTCCGCGTTCATCAGCCTCTACCTGCGGCGGAATTCATGGGTTCCCAACAGTTACAAACTGAGTGCTGCTCTTCAATTCTGCTCTCCTTGTGCTTTCTCCATGTCTCTGGGTTCTGGGTGGTAAAAAATGCGACCCGGAGAACACGCGCCCGCGCCTTCGCATCTCATTGCAGAGAATCCCTAAGGAGAAAACAATGAACGCATCTGATGTCTTGGTCGAATCATTAATGGATTGGGGTGTCGAGGTAGTTTTTGGCTTACCCGGCGACGGCATTAACGGCGTGATAGAGGCTTTGCGCGTGCGTCAGGATAAGATTCGCTTCGTGCAGTTCCGCCATGAAGAGTCGGCCGCGTTTGCCGCGTGCAGCTATGCAAAATTCACTGGAAAACTGGGAGTGTGCCTGGCCACCTCAGGACCAGGCGGCATCCATCTGCTTAACGGACTTTACGATGCAAAGCTCGATGGCGCCCCCGTACTCGCCATCACGGGATTGCCCTATCATGACCTTATCTGTACCTTCACCCAGCAAGATGTGGAATTAGATAAACTCTTCCAGGATGTTTGTGTCTACAACACCCGTGTGATGGGCCCGACTCACGTGGAGAACGTAACGGACCTGGCCTGCCGAACGGCTCTGGCTTATCACGGCGTCTCTCACATCAGTCTTCCCGCGGATGTTCAGGACCAGGCCGTCAGCGGGCGGCAGCGCTCCAAGCGCAATATTCCTCACCATTCCTCGGATGTGTTTGCCCGCAGCGCCCGCCTTCCCGAACTCGACGACCTGCGGCGCGCGGCCGACATTCTGAATGAAGGCAAGAAAGTCGCCATCCTGGCTGGACGCGGAGCCCTTCACGCCACTGACGAATTGGAACAAACCGCCGATGCTCTGGGAGCGCCTATCATTAAAGCCCTGCTGGGCAAGGCTTGCGTGCCAGATGACAGTCCCTATACGACCGGCACGATTGGATTATTGGGGACGAAAGCGTCGCAAGAGGCCATGGAAAATTGCGACACGCTGTTCATTGTAGGCAGCTCGTTCCCCTATCTGGAATTTCTTCCCAAACCCGGCCAGGCGCGCGGAATCCAGATTGATTCCGACCCCAAGCGCATCGGCCTGCGCTTTCCCGTGGAAGTCGGGTTGGTGGGCGACAGCAAGCGCTCGCTCCGTGAGTTACTGCCATTGCTGAAGCCACGCAGCGATAAAAAATTTCTGCAACAGGCGCAGAAAACCATGAAGGAATGGAAAGAAGTCATGCTGAGCCAGGCCCACCGCATGGAAAAACCCATGAAGCCGCAGGTGGTGGCGCACGAGCTAGGAATGCGTCTCAAGAAAAACGCCATCATCGCTTGCGACAGCGGGACCATCACCACCTGGTGGGCGCGGCATATTTCGGCGCAACGCGGCCAGATGCACTCGCTCTCCGGCACTCTCGCTACCATGGCCTGTGGCTTGCCTTATGCAATTGGGGCGCAAATCGCCTATCCGGACCGGCAGGTAGTGGCTTTTGTGGGAGATGGTGGCTTTTCTATGCTGATGGCAGACTTCGTCACGGCGGTAAAGTATCAACTGCCGATTAAAGTCGTCATCATTAAGAACAACACACTGGGCCAGATCAAGTGGGAGCAGATGGTCTTTCTTGGTAATCCGGAATACGTGGTCGACTTGCAGCCCATTGACTTTGCCGAATTTGCGCATGCTTGTGGAGCCGTAGGCTTTACTTCGGAAGAACCCACCGAGTGTGGTCATGTGATCGATCAGTTCCTGGCCGCACCCGGACCAGCGGTCCTGCAGGCAGTCGTGGATCCGTACGAGCCACCCATGCCGGCCAAGACGACGGTCGAACAGGCATACAAGTTCGCCGAAGCCCTGGTGCGCGGCGAGCCCAATCGCGACAAGATCGCATTGACTGTGCTCTCAGATAAGGTTCGCGAGCTGGTCTAGGCAAAACAGGCGCGCAAAGCAGGCTTGAGCTACAAGCTCAAAATTGCAGGGGCGGCAGCGCCGGCGACCTTGCCGGGCTGCCGCAAGGGCTTCCCGCCCTACTTTCCCACAGCTTTGTTCTCGGTGAGTGCCCCGGTTCAAACTGAGACACTACCTTGCTTTCCTCTCTATCTTTCGGAGCCATTTGATGGTATAAAAACCGCCAGAGGGCTGGCTTCATTGTGGGAATCCAGCCAGGAGGAGCTCCGTGGCAGACTGGCGGACGGGTAAACGGTTCCCGCTGGAATTGAACGCGACGATTCGAGGCGTTAAGACAACCGCCAAACTGGAAGGCAAGACGGCTGATCTGAGTGCTGCCGGGGTGTTCATTCAAGCCGAGGGTAAATTCGAAGTCGGCTCGCCGGTTGAGTTTGATATTACCTTGCCGGCGGAATTTATCGGGGCCAAGAAAGATGTCAAGATTCGTTGCCAGGGCCGTGTGGTTCGCGCCGGTGATCATCCCTTGCGCGGCAACCGCAAAGAGAAGGCGGCGGCGAAAAAGAGCGGAGTGGCTTGCGTGATTGACAGTTACGAATTCGTCCGCAAGTGATTCAAGATCGTCCTGACAGCGAGCTGGTCTCGCGTCGAGCAGGCAAGACGTCGACCAGTAAATATGTTAAAGAAGAAAGAGCGGTAAACTTAAAGTTGACGACACGAGTTGGGAAGACAAGCTCTTCAGAGTCGCAGAGCCAGAAGCGTATGCTGAAGTTGATTCTTGCGGACAATCAGGCCATCTTCCGTGCCGGTGCAGCCAAGGTGCTGGCGGTCGAAGATGAAATCCGCGTTGTTGCCCAAACCCAGAATTATGAGCAAACCCTCATGGCGCTGGAAAAATTCCGCGCCTCCATCCTTATCTTTGCCAGCGCGCTGCACCCCGCGCTTCGGGATGTAATCGCCGCCGTTGACCGGCATGACACCAAACTGGTTGTGGTGGCCGAGAATGGCGAAAACCTGGCCCGCTACGTCACTCGCGGCGTTCATGGCGTTGTCTTCCGCAATGTCACGGGATCGTCCCTGGTGGAATGCATCCGTAAAGTCGCCAAAGGACAGAGCTGGGTGCAGAACGAGGCTCCCGTCGCGGTAAGCTCCGACAATGGGATGGACGATAAAGTAGGCGCCCGCGTGCGTGACCGCCTCACCCCTAAAGAATTAAAGATTGTTTCGTTAATCGTGCAGGGATATAAGAATAAAGAAATTGCCACGCAGCTTGGAACCACCGAGCAGGTCATCAAAAATTATTTGCGCAACGTGTACGACAAGATCGGCGTCTCTGACCGGCTCGAGCTGGCTCTATTTACCATTCACCATCGCATGCTGGCAGAAGCCGCCGCTGCTTCCACTGCTCCGACGAATACTCCGAATTAGCGGTAAAGAAGCATTTAGCACTTAGCCGCTAGCATTTGGCCCTTAGAAATCTTCGCGCTTAACAAACCTACACCCAACCTTCATCGTGGAACAGGATGAACCTGTAATAACTGTGCGTGCGGATTTCCTCTGTCCCTTCGCACGCCGTCACTGCACATAATGTCCCAGGGGCTAAATGCTAAGTGCCAAATGCTGCTCTTTCACGCCGCAACTCCCTTTTCGTCCTTCATCAGCGGCAGATAAACCAGAAATCTTGTCCCTTGATTGGGCTCGCTTTCAAAGCGGATCTCGCCGCCGTGGGCCTGCACAATGTTGCGTGCGCCACTGAGGCCGAGACCGGTGCCCTTGGCCTTGGTGGTGTAATAAGGAGAAAAGATGCGGCTACGGGCTTCCGGAGAAATTCCCACGCCGGTATCCTCAATGGCAACCACGGCCTTGCCCGCTTCCCGTTTGCACCCAACCTTCAGGACACCGCCTTGCGGCATGGCCTCGACCGCATTCAGAATAATATTGCAGAATGAGCGGCGCAGGTCCGGGGCATTGGCCATTACGGGAATGCTGGCCGGCATCTGCATTCGCAATTCGATGCTTCCTCTCGCTGTAAGCAAGGGGCGAGTCAACTCCAGGGCTTCACGCAGGATTTGAGTCACGTTCACGGGAAGCCGTTCGCCCTTGCCGCCACGGATATACTCGCGCATCCGCTGGATAATTTCAGTTCCCCGGCGCACGGCATTGTGAATCATAGCCAGGAAAAAACGGCGATCGCTTTCATTGCCGTTCTTCTGCTGCTCCACCACCTCCGTTGCCTGCGCGATGGTGCTTAGAACGTTGTTGAGGTCGTGGGCAATATCGGCGGCCATCTGGCCGATGGCAAGGTAGCGTTCGGTATCCTCCAGGCGGCGCTGCAGGCTATACAGTTCTGTCACATCGCGAATGACTACTAGAGCGCCGGTGATGCCCTTACCCGAGACCTGCATGGGATGCGCCGTGATGAGCGCATCCATCGGCTCCGTTCCGGGACGGAGGTAAACCCGCTGTTCGTGGTGGATGCTTTCGCCTTTGAGCGCGCGGCTCACGGCAAAATTGGTTTCCTGCAGCGGAAGCCCGTCGCGTTGTACACCCATATTGCGCATCAAAGCGCTGATACTCAAACCGTGAAGATCGCCGCGCTCATATCCGAACATTCTCTGGGCGGCCGCATTGACCTCTGCAACCACTCCATTCTGATCAAAAATGAATACGGCTTCCGGCATGCTCTCCAGCAACACCCTAAGCTCAGCTTGCAGAAAACCGAATGTCTGGCTGCCTTTAGACACAACCTTCCTCCCCGAACATATACACGATAAAAGGAACTTTCTCTTAGATTGGATGTTTTAAATAGAATTTCGGATGGCAATCCTCCGCCGTGAGGATGTTGCTGAGAGCTCAACAGGTCACCGTGGGAACGGCAGCCGATCCAGCTTACATCGGCCTTTCAGCGGTCTTGAGAAGCTCGTTCACAATCGTGACCAACTCTTCCGGATTGACCGGCTTTTCCAGATAAAGGTCAGCCAGGGGCTCGGCAGCCTGGAAAGCCTCAGCCACATAACCGGAAACCACGACCACCGGCATGGAAGAATGATCTTTGGCTGCTTGCACTACCGCGCGGCCATTGGCGTCTCCCAATCGCCAATCGGTTACGACAGCATCGTAGGCATTGTGCTGAAGTTTAGCGATCGCATCCTGGGCTGAGGTGGCGGCGGTAACGGTATGTCCGGCTGCTTCCAGAATGGCGCACTTGAGGGTGACTACGTGCGGCTCGTCATCAACACACAAAATCTTGGCCATATATAAGGGTCCTTGGAGACCCGTGCACGCAAACGGAAAGCGCGTGCTTGGGAGGTTTGCGGCTGCACTTAACGGCCCTGCAGCCCTATTTGGGCTTATTGTTAAGCCTTAGCCAACCAAATGTCAATGGCAAATGAGAATCTGCAGGATAACCTTTGCGAAACAAAGGCGAAATCGCCTCTCAAAATGCCCATGATACGGTTGCAGGATCTACCCCGATGCATTGGAGGCCAGGTTTCCCCGCACGGTGGAAACTGCGGCCGTGCGCTCGAGTTTATCCCAGGAGAACGGCCGCCCATCGATGGCACGCTTCAGGGTCTTGATCAGCACCAGCGAGAACAACTGCCGGTAAGCAAATCGCTGCAGCCACACCTGGCTGAGGAGCCAGATATCTTCGTTGCTGCCCGGATCGTGGCGTTCCAGCGAAAAGGCGATCGCAGACGCGATGAAATCAGTCACCAGAAAAATGACGAAGAACAGCACAAGTTTCTCGAAACTCGCAGGATTGGCGGTGTAAGGATGAAAGTAATGGTCTACCGAATATGAGAATGCGCCAAATACAAACATCAGGTCAATCAAGGGGGAGACCATGGGCAGCAGAATCTGGAAAATTGCGATATTGGGCAGAGCGAACCAGCCTAGCGCACCTTTTCGCCGGAATGCGCCCCGGTGCTTCCACACCGATTGCAGGATGCCGAACGACCAGCGGAATCGTTGCCGCATAAGCCCATTGGCGTTGATTGGGGCCTCGGTAAAGGCCAGCGCCCGGTCTTCATATTGCACCCGGAAACCCTGCTCCAGTAGAGACATGGTGAGATCGGCATCTTCAGCAACTGTTCCCAGTTGATACCCGCCGGCGGCCCGCACCGCCGCAGTGCGCCATGCCCCGATCGCTCCGGGAACCACCGTGACAGCGCCTAAAGCATCCAGTGCACGACGGTCAAAATTCTGGCTGGTGATGTACTCCAGCGCCTGCCAACGTGTCCACAGATTCACGCGATTGCCCACCTTTGTGTTGCCGGCAATGGCGGCCACCTTGGGGTCATCGAAATGCGGCACCAGGTGCGAAATGGCGGAGGAAGCGATCATAGTATCGGCATCAATGCCGATAAAAATCGGCTCGTCGTCGCGCACCTGAGCCAAACCGAAGTTCAGCGCTTCTGCCTTGCCGGCATTTGCCTTGCCCAGCACTGCCACGCGTCCGGCGGCAATTTCACGCGCGAAGGCCTGCTGCGCAACCTGGAGTGTTGCATCGGTGGAACCGTCGTCAATCACGATAATCCGCAGTTTTTCCGCAGGATAATCGGAGCCCAGAACAGAGCGCACTGTGTTCACAATCACCCGCTCTTCGTTATAGGCGGGAATCAGCACAGCCACCGAGGGCCACCTTGCCGGATCGTGAGCCTCCGGCCTTATTTTAGGCTTTCGAAAACGATCGAACACTGCCAGCCCACCCACGATGAGCAGGCGTGAGGTCATCAGAATGTTCCCCAGAAAGAACACGATGACAATAGCCTGATAGAACAAGGCGTAGAGGGTAAATCCGAAGTTATCGACGCGCGCGGTCCAAATCTCGTTTGTGGTCAGGGGAGGCATGACCTCGGCGCGCGTCTTGCCAATCAATTGCGCCACCGGCACAATTTCAAAACCGTGGGCGCGAAGCGCATGGATGATCAGCGGCAGGGCGCGCACGGTTGCCTCGCGATTGCCTCCGCCGTCGTGCAGCAGCACGATATTGGCGCAGGGTGCCTGCGTGCATGAGAGCTGAGGTTGGGTAATCTGCCCCATGACGTCTGCCGTCAGCTCTTCCGGCGTACGGCGGGGCGTTGTGCGCCAGTCATTGGGATCGAGTTTCGCTCCCACCGTGATGTAACCCATATCCTGGCTTAAGCGCAGAGGCTCGACCTGTTCGGCGACATCGGGTTCGGCGTCAATCGAATAGGGAGGGCGGAAAAACAGGGGTTTGATGCCCAGTTTGGCCTGAAAAAGACGCTCGGTGGAATTGAGTTCCAGGCGCATCAGGAAATTCGAGATATTGCTGATATCGGGATGGGTAAACGTATGGTTCCCGATCTCATGTCCTTCGTTGTAAATGCGCTGTGTAATATCCGGGAATTTCTCCGCCTGCCCGCCAATGACAAAAAATATTGCTTTGGCATTCTCCTGTTTCAGAATGTCGAGAATTCGCGGCGTATATTTTGGATCGGGACCATCGTCAAAGCTGAGCGCCACCTGGTTTTTCGAGGCGCCGTACTGGTTAACCACAAAAGGTGTCGGAAATTTGGTGACCGACTCGCTATTCACGAGCTCTGAGTCAGGGTCAACAGCTACGTCACGCCAGCCCCAGTCTGGCGTTTGTTCGATTCGTAAAACTTCACCTTTCCCCTCCAGGTCAACATCCTGTCCCGGGGGAATGCTGCGCAATTTTTGCGCCGCATCGGATTCGCCGGGCCGGTCCCACACCGCCCATAGGGAACCATCTTCCGAGCCCAGTCGCCACAGGGCAAAAGTGCTGATGCCCAATTTGCGCGCTGCCCGCATCTGGTTGAGCGCGGTAACGGCATCCAGAAACCAAACCTCGTGATGGAGATTGGCTTCGTCCATATATCCATAGTGCGGATTCATTGTGTCGGAATCGAAAGCGATGGTGTCATCCGATTCCTGGGCATGCAGCCAGGCCTCTTCTACCGAGACTTTGCTTACATCAGCCAGCGAGGGCGCTTTCGCGCCTTTGCGCACCACCCAGTCGTAACCATAGTTGCCGATTCCGGCAATCACCTTCTGCAAAGGAACATTTTTCAAAGCTATCCGCAGGTTATCCAGATACCAATCCTGCGCTGCGATCGGGCCGTCTTTCATGCCGGGAGAATGCTGGTCATAATCCATGAGGACCAGCCCGTCTGCCTGGGCAGCCAGGAACTGATAATCAAAGTCGGTGTCGTGGGGCGGAAGGTTGAGATAGAGCTTCATTCCATGGCTGTGCAGTTCCTGGGAAAGCTCCTGAACCAGGGCGTTATAACCGGGCTGGGCACTGAGCGGAATCTCTTCAAAATCGATGGAGACCCCGTGATATTGGTCCGTAGCCAGGAATTGGATCAATTCGGCGCGGAAGCGCTTTCGCGCCGCCGGATCATTCAACACCCCGCCAATGCTTGTGAGCCACTGGTTGGAAACCGAATCGTAGTTGTTGACCAGTGGAAATACTTCCGTCTGGGCTTTTTCTTCCCGCAGAAACTGCATCACTTTGTGACGCGGGTCCACCGAATGCACCACGTTTCCCTGGATCACGTCATACATGGTGTTGCTTTCGGTTACGGCCTGAATGTGTCCATCAGGTGTGATGACGTGGAGCCATTCTGGAAACAGGAGATCGATTTGTGCCGAGTATTCCTTCAGGGAAGCATAACTGGCTTCGTCCCAGGGCACGTAAAATGCGGCGCGCACGCCTTCATCGGAATCTGAGTTCAGCACAGTCTGGGAGGATGGCGGGCGGTTTCTTCGAGTGGTTACGGGATGATGGCGCACCCGGCGTCCAGGCTCTTTGAGCGCCTTCAACGGACGCCTCATCTCCGGAAGCAATAAGTTGGTCAGATGCTCGTCGCGGAATAACGAATACGCAAAAAACACCACCACCAGGGTCAGTGCCACCCCAAGTGGATCCGTGATAAGGCGCAGCCGCCTCCACCGCTTGCGCTGGGGATCTAAAAATACAGGTTTCGCCATTCTTTATGAGTGTACCCTTATTATTTTCTCATTGTTTGGCAGTTAAAATTAAGCTATTGACGCAAAGGCCGCGAAGCGCGATATTGCTTGCGTGCGCGAATTGCTGCACCGTCACCTTAAATTCTTTCTAATCTGCAGCCTGCCGGCAATCGGCCTGCGCCTGCTGTTTGCCGTCAAATTCAGGCTGATTGCAGGCGATTCGCTCGTTTACGGCGATATTGCCAAAAACTGGCTGCAACACGGCGCCTATGCCATCAGCACCGCCGACGGGTTGCAACCCACCTACATGCGACTGCCTGGCTACCCTGCATTTCTGGCCATACTTTTCAAGATATTCGGCATGGAGCATTATGGCGCAGCCACGTTTGTCCAGGTATTGATTGACCTGAGCACATGCTTTGTGGTCAGTGCCCTAGCGCTGGAGATAGCTCGCACCCGGAATTCTGCGACCCATAACGAAGACAAAGACCCCTCGCGGATAGAACGTCCGGCTCTCATTGCTTTTTTTCTGACAGCATTTTGCCCATTTTTCATTGTCTACGTTGGGGCGCCACTTACCGAAATCTGGTCCATTTTTCTGACCGCCCTGACTTTATACCTGGCCGTCAAAGGCTTGCGCGCTTTGCTCCACGATTCTGCCGGTTGCTGGAAGTGGTGGTTAGGCTGTGGAATTGCCCTGGGAGTGAATATCTACTTTCGTCCTGATGCCGGCATCCTGCTGGCCATGGCCGGGGCTATTCTGTTCCCGCTTCTGTTTAAATTTCCCAAGCGCACATTTGTTGCTGGAATGATCACCCTCATGACAGTGGTGGTGCTGCTGACGCCCTGGACCGTCCGCAATCTGCGCACCATGCACCGCTTCGAACCCCTGGCTCCTCGTTATGCCAACGATCCGGAGGACTTTGTTGCCGTCGGCTTCTATCGCTGGCTCAAGACCTGGGTAGTTGACTTCATTTCGGTGACCAACGTGGAGTGGCATGTGCCCGGCGAGAAGATTGACATGGATGACCTCCCTTCCCGCGCATGTGACAGCCAGCAGGAGTGCGATCAAACCGAATCCCTTCTTGACGACTACAACCAGGAGCTCGACATCTCACCCGAACTCGACGCGCGGTTTAACCAGCTTGCAGAGCAGCGCATCCATCAACATCCATTGCGTTATTACCTGATGCTTCCGGCCTTGCGAGTTATGGATATGTGGCTGCGTCCCCGGGTTGAGATACTGCCGCTCGACCTGGATTGGTGGAAAATTGACGAGGACGGAATGGATTCATGGATTGCTATCGCTCTGGGGACATGGAACCTGATCCTGCTTGTGATGGCCATCGTCGGCATGTTCCGGACCTGGCCCCGACCCTGGTCGCTCAACGAAGCGACCCTGACATTTGCCCTCTTGACTGGATTTGTTCTGATGCGTTCGTTGTTTTTGACAACAATTGAAAATCCCGAGCCACGTTACGCCCTGGAGTGTTATCCGGTGGTGCTGGCCTTCGCCGGTGCGGCTTTCGTTCGCAAATCACCCAAAAACACCATCTAACTGAGCGGCGAATCTGACATGCGGAACTGCGTGCGAAAGTGCTCGGAAAGCAATTCGATGGCTTGTTTGTTCTTAGCGGGGTCGCTTTGCGCCAGGTACTTCATGGCTTCCACCAATAAGCGCTGACCTTCGATGTAACGCGGGTCGCCGGCCCGTGGTTTTTTGCGCCGCTTGGGATCGGGAACAACAGGAATCGTAAGAACTTTACCCATGGGAAAACTCCATCCAACATGTTAACTCAAGTATAAATAAGTTCAGGGTAGAACCTGCTTCTGCTTGTGCTTTTCAAAACGGCTCTGGTTAACGGTCTTACGGTTTGACCGTTTTAGTATGGCCTGTGGTTTTGAGCGTAAAAACATCGTTCGGCAGATTTTGGTTTATCTTGATATTGCTGTAGCAGGCCAGGTGATAGTCGCTGCTGGGCTGCCAAAACTGCTGCCGGAGGGAGATATCCCGCGGCAGTTCAATCCATAACTCAATACGGGAAAAATATTTCTTGAGCCCCTCTGTTTTCGGCGTGAGCTCCAATTTGCTGGTCTTGACGCCATCAATCATCTCGGAACCGGCCAGCTTTACATCAAATGACTTCAGCAGATCATGGCCCTGACCGCCAAAGCCCAGGGCAAACATGCTTTCTGTCTCAGAACTGTTTTTCTCGAGTGAATGTTCTGTAATCTGATCAATTTTAGGCTGATAAAGACGGATTCTGTTGTCATTGAGCAAGACATATTTAGATTCAGGGCTGTCTGTAAAATCCATCGCCATTTGCAGGCCCTTGCTCGTCCGGCGGAAATAAATTCTGCCTTCCTCGATGGTCAGGTCCTCCACAACCTTCTGATAGTCCTCCTGGGTCACATTTGCTTCCGCCGTATGAAAACCCTTTGAGGCGGCATCCATCTGCGAAAGCACAGATTCCAATCCTGGCCCTCCGGTGGCTTCTGTTGGGGTAGGGCATGGGGTAGGCGGGGGGGCCGGAGCCGCAGCCGGATTGGGTTGGCCCTTGTTGGAATTGGATTTCTTGTTCTTGCCGGTGGATTTCTGGGCCTGCTCCTGAGCACGAGCTTTCGGCGCGCTCGCCGGGGAAGCGCACACCGCCACAACCAGCACAGCCAGGAGGCCAATTGAATATTTCATGGGATAAATCACCGCCTGAGGATCCAAACTCGATAGAGTGAAACCTTACCGCGATCCTTCACCGCTTCATAGCGGACCAGTTCCACATTTCCCGCATAAGGTGCGATGGCATGCAAAAGATCGGCCTTGATTGCATCCGGCTCATTGCCGCCGGCCGCCGACACGGCAACTTCCGAAGCCGCCACTTCAAACACCATGCCGTTCTTTCCATCCGGATATGCAACTATTCCCGTTGGATGCGGAATGCGCTCTGCCGGTTTGTCATTAAAATCAATCTTGAAAGGCGCTATAAAGATAAACAGCAAAATGATCGTGACCATCACATCGTAATGCACGCTGCCACGGGTATGGGTCCACCAGACGTAACTGGAAAGCGTTTGCCAGAACTTTTTCATTTCAGGCGTGCCTTTGACATCCCTACGATTGTAATTGCAACCCTGCAAATCCTCATATCGGGAAAGAAAAAAGGCACACTCAGTGCGCCCTTTTCTTTTCATCGCGATTGAATTTCAGGGCGCTTCGATCAGCTCCATCTTGCCGCTCTTGGTGCGGTGTAGCACCTTGACCTTGCCTTCATTGTCACGGAAGACGAAGACCTCGCGGTCGCGAAACTCGCATTCTTTAATCGCCTCTTCCAGGCTCATGGGAGTGCGCGCCACCGAATCCTGCGACTTCACCACGTGCGCCTCGGCCAATTTCACCGTAGCGGGAAAGGCGTGCACCACCACCGAAACTGCGGTCTTTTCGTCTTTGCCGATGGCGATGCGCTGCACGGCTTGCGAGCCGTTCGCGTTCACGGCGTTCCATTTTTTCCGGGCTGCGCGCTTGCGAGTGCGCCAGCGCGCCTTGTATTTCACGGCCTGCCGGTCAATATGGTCCAGCGCCTGGGAGACAGCGGAGAGCATCTCCGTGGCCTCGGCCATTCCAACAATAGGATGATTGCGTATGGTAATCGTGATCTCGGCTTTGTGGCGGTGTTTTTCGACTGCCAGGATTACGTGAGTATCAAAGTTGTCGCCCAGAAGTTTGCGGATCTTGGAAAGGCCATGTTCGATCTGCTTGCGGATTGCGGGAGTGATTTCATATTGTCTGCCGGTGTACTCAACGTTCATCGAACTCCCTCCTTATGGGGTAATTCGTGTAGGGTCATCGTTTTTATTCTTTTTTTAAACCGGTATAACTACGATGCGCTGAGGCAATTTTTTGTTTTCCCGTCACCTCCCGTAATGCAGATCAGTCTTTCACCCGCCGTTGATGCGTACTGGGGATACGCATGTCTTCCCGGTACTTGGCCACCGTTCTGCGCGTGACCTGAATCCCTTGTGATTGCAGTATGCGTGTGATTTGCTCGTCCGTCAATGGCCTACTTGGGTCCTCGTCCTCAATCAGCTTTTTGACCTTGCGTTTGAGGATGAGCAGCGACATGCCTTCGCCCTCCGGCCCATTGACGCTCTCGCTGAAGAAATATCGCAGCTCGAAGACCCCTTGCGGTGTGTGCGCATATTTGCTGGCCACGGCGCGGCTTACGGTCGAAGGATGCACTCCGATCTCTTCGGCAACATCCTTGATCATCATGGGCTTGAGCTGATCCATGCCGAAATCCAGAAAGTCGCGTTGCCTCCGGATAATGGCGTAACAAACCTTCAGGATGGTTTGCTTGCGCTGCTCGATGTTCTTGATAAGCTGGATGGCCGACTTGTAGCGCTCTTTCACGTAGACGCGCACATCTTTTTCCGCCGCTTCGCGATGCAGGAGTTTCTTATAGGCGGGATTCAGGCGCAACTGGGGCAGGTCCTCATCGTTCATCAGCACCATGTAGTCATCGCCCTGTTTGAAAATTGCCACGTCAGGTTCGATCAGGCGTGCCTGCACAATGTTATAGCGCAGGCCGGGACGCGGGTCGAGGCGCTTGATGTATTCGACGGCCTGCATTACCGCTTCCTGCGGGCGGCCCATCGCTTTGGCAATCTCCTTGAATTCCTTCTTCTGCAGGGCTTTTATATGCTTGCTGAGCAGCGCCTCACAATCGGCCAATAACTGGCGGTTCTCGCCCTCTTCTCCGTTCAGGTCTTCCTCGACCTGCTGATGGTGGTGAACTTGCGCCAGCAGACACTCGCGCAGGTCGCGCGCGGCCACGCCCACAGGATCCATTTGCTGCACGATCTGGATGGCCTCTCGCAACTGTTGCACTGTGAAGTTAGGTTTGGGAGCTGGCATCTGCGCAATTTTGTGGGAAGAAGATTGTGGCGGCGGGGAAATTGCCTGCGCCTTGGGCTCTTCCATTGCTTTTCCATTGATCGCCTGCTCATGAGAGGATGTACCCGACTCGCTTAGCTCCATTTCAGGACTTTCAGGACTCGCGCTTTCTTCCCAAATTCCTGCCAGCTCGCTGCTGCTGAGTCCTGAAAGCTCCTCTTTTTTCCTGGCATCGGTCTCAGACTCGGCTGCTTCCCCTTCAGGAGCAACCACGCCCATCAGCTCATCTTCCGAGGCTGTCAGGTAACCTTCTTCATTCAGGTTGCCAATGACCAATTCGGCGGCTTCGGCCACCTCTTCCTTCAAACGCATCGCCGAAAGCTGCCACATCAGATGGTCGGTTAACGTAGCGGGACGGGAAAGAAAATTCTCAAATGAAGGCTTCTCGACCTCTTCCCACTCTTGCCGGCTGCGATAGCCAGGATCGAGATATTCCTGAAAGTAGGCGCCAAAATCAACTTCATCGAAGGGATCTTTAGCCTCTTCCTTTGGCTCGGTCCGCGGTTCCTCCGCGATTGCGGGTGAAGAAAGCCTGTCGCGGTCCTCCTCGCGCTGAGAAACCTCATCCAGCAGGGGTACGGTGGCTTCAAGTTCCTCTAAAACCGGGTTCTCGACCATTTCCGCCGTGATCATGTCGCGGAGTTCAAGCTTATTCAGCGCCAGCACGCTGACCATCTGCACCAGACCGGGCGTCAACACCTGTTTCTGGCTCAATCGGACGTTTAATCTTGGCTGCAGTAAGACCATGAGAAGAATAGTTGCAGGTTTAAATTACTCCTATTATCTCCCAGTTTGGAAGATAAATTGCACATTATTAAGGAAGTTTTACAGTTTTTTACTCAGTAATTGACGCATCTTGACATTGGGAATGATTTGTCAGGCACGAATTCACTCATGCCGCAAAACATCTGGAATCATTCGGCTCCCGGCCTTACCTTCCTCGCGGTCAGTATTACTAAACCAACGAGAAACTCTCCCCTAAATAGACGCGTTTGACCTCAGGATCGTTGCCGAGCTGTTCTGGCGTTCCGGTGCGGAAGATTCTGCCCTCATTGATGATATAAGCGCGGTCGGTGACCGATAGGGTTTCGCGCACGTTATGGTCGGTAATCAGCACCCCAATGCCTGAAGCTTTTAGATCGAAGATAATCTTCTGTAAATCCAGTACCGCGATGGGGTCAATGCCGGAAAAAGGTTCGTCGAGCAGGATGAAGTTTGGCCGGATGCACAGCGCGCGCGCGATCTCCACGCGGCGGCGTTCACCGCCCGACAGCGCATACCCCTTGTTTCTGCGGATATAGCCGAGACCAAGCTGGTCAATCAGCTTCTCCATGCGCTCCCGGCGCTCGTGCCAGGAAAGCGACTGCGCCTCCAGCACCGCCATGATGTTCTCTTCTACCGTAAGCTTGCGGAAAACCGAGGGCTCTTGCGGAAGATAGCTGATGCGGTGCACCCGGGCGCGCAGATACATGGGAACATCGGTAATATCGGTTCGATTGAGAAGAATGCGGCCCGAATCAGGAGATATGAGGCCTACGATCATGTAAAACGTTGTGGTCTTGCCCGCGCCATTCGGGCCCAGCAGCCCCACTACTTCTCCCTGGTTCATCTTCAGACTGACGCCATTCACCACGCGGCGTCCGCCGTAGGCCTTGCCCAGTTGCTCAGTCCACAGGGTGCTGGTTTTCGCGGATATGGAAGGCTTTTTATCCAATGCGCTATTTTACCCGTGTTTGCGTCACTGCCCGGACCGAAGTTGAGCTTTCCACCAGCACGCGGTCATCCTGGCTGTAAAAAGTCAGCGTATCGCCGCGGACGGTGCCGCGCTCTGCATCGAATAAACTCGGCGGAGCAGAAGAAGTTCCGGTAAGCACATATTTGCTCTGGTTGGCGGTGTAGACCAGCTTTTCGCCCTGCGCATTTCGGTTGGGTTGCTGCAAGTACACGTTGCCCTCGGCAATGGCGTGATCAATCTGGCTTGGCATCTGGGCTTGCATGTTAGAAGCCGAGGTGCCCGCAGATTGTCCGCCCACTGCTGGCGCGCCTTTGGTGCCCTGCGTCAAATAAAGATCCATGCGGTCGGCTTTCATGGTGCCATCGCTCGAAGTCAGCAAGACACTGCCTTCAAAGCGGGCCTTGCGTTCCTCATCGGCATAGGTCAGGCGGTTGGAAGTAACGTGGACCGGGCTCTGCTTTCCGTGCGAGTCAGTCTGTACGAAAACCGATTTCACCTGCGACGCCGCCGTTCCCTGGGCCATCATAGAGCGGCGCTCGCGCTGGAAGTCAATTGCCGGCGCTTCGACAACATTTTCGCCCTGCCACAGGCGAACGTCGCCGGTGTAGTGAGCAACACCGCTGGCCTTGGCGGCGGTCATGTGCCGGGCGGTAACGTGGATGGGATCGCCGGAAGAGAGCATGGCCCCGGAAGGTTGCGGCTTCAGGTTGTTGTAGGTGGTCTTGACCTCGCCGTCGGCGAAGGCGTCGCCCGTGCCACGATTCAGGCGCATGGCCACCGCGGTGGTCTGCATCCTGGCGCCGTTCTTGTCATTGTCAATTACGCGCGGGGAACCGGTAAGATTCAGCATCTGGTCGGTAGGAGTGTAACGGGCGTGATCGGAAAATGCCTGGCGCTCTTCGTCCGTATAATGCACATTGCCCTGCTGCACAATACTTTCGATGCCGTTTTCGTTGGATTTGGAATTAAAGAGCACATCGAGCGCCTGGCTGGTGCTGATCCTGTCGGGCAGGTGCGGAGTGGGATTAGGCGAGACTATCTTCGCATCCGGCTCGCCGTGCAGGGTCCTCATGCGTCCCTGCGGGTCGAAGGTTGCATTAAATTGTCCGGCAGTGACCACCGTCTTGGGCGCATTCGCAGTGCCGCTGGACGCCTGCTGAATCTCAATGCGGGCCGCGCCGCTGGTCACCGCACTCTGAAATATGCCTTTGGCTCCCGTAAAAAGATCTAACGCATCGGTGATGAGTTCAAGCTGTTGCGCGCTCTTGCCCGGCCTGGCTGGCTGATCTTGCCGCAAGTGAACGTTTTCGGTGGCATGAATTTTGCTGGGACGGCGATCGGCGGCAAAATCAATCACCGCCGTGCCCGCCGTGGCGTGAATGGGTTGATCGCCCGAAGAATCGAGCACGACATCGCCATGCAACACCGCGGCTTGCAGGCTGTTGCGCTCTCCCATGGTGAGGTTCCCCTGCGAGGCGCGGACGTCATAAACCTCCGGCGCAGTTTTATTCTCTGCAGGTTTCGCTTCGGTGGCATGCAGTCCGCCTTCGGCCAGCATGTGTTCCACGGTGTTGTCGTCACGCAGGAAGATGGTCAGCTTGTCGCTGTCGAACGTGCTTTGCTTTTCTGCGATGTGCGGCTTTTGCAGCACAGCCTGGCGCGGCACCTTGGTCAAGACGGCATGTTGCGCCACGATGTTGGCCGGGTTGGGTCCTTCGGTCGTGACATTGACCTGCGATTGCAAAGTGAGCGTGCTGCTTTTGGAATCAAGCGTCGCGCCCACGGCGGTGCCGCTGGCCTGCGGCAGGCGAAATTCCACCGCGCCCTGGGTAACCGCGTATCCGCTCTTCTGATTGAAATTCAATCCATGGGTTTTGATGTGCACCAGGTTTTTTAGAATTTGCGGCGGCGCCTGGTCCGGCCCGGATGGGCCTTGCGTATTGTTCTCCAGGTCAATCTGTACGTCGCCCTGCGCAACCACATCACCGGTGGCGGGATCGTATTCAAAATCCGATCCGTAAATCTGGTCGAAGCGGTTGGACTCTTTGCCGTACACAATGATATTGACGTCATACAGTTTGGCGCGCCCACCCTCTTTGTACTCGATGGTCTTGGCGGCATGGATAGTAAATAATGTCCTGCCGTTTTCCGACTTGGAAAAAGTGAATCCTTCCGAGCTGCGCTGAATTTCTACCCCCAGCTTTTGCGGCAACTTGTGCGCCAGCGAGCGGAAGCGATAACGGGCGTACAAATAAAATCCGCTGACCACCAGAAGCAGTCCCACGGCGGCATACAAAAGCCCCTTCCTGATCTGTCGCGGATCTAATGCCATAAAAATATTGGATGAGTTATTGCATCATTGTACTAGTTCTCGGTTCCCAGTTCCTGGTTCTCAGCAAACGAAAAGTTTTATTCAAGACATTTTGTCAGTCCCAGGTTCCCAGTCCTCAACAGATGCATAAGTGCTCAGCCGAGCCCGCTGCGAACGTTCTCAGGTTAACTAACTGGTAATTATTTTGCGGTGAGGCGACATCGTTTGAAGCAGTCCCCACCCTCCCCCATTACATCAAGTAGTTAATGTAACGCTAACCAATATGGAATCAATGATATACCGAAGATCCGATGTAATGGAGGATGTTATGACTCCATCATTAGTCATAGTTCACTGTTTAGTAATCTCTTCTCTTTTCCTATTCAGACTTCTTTCCTATTCAGACTCATGGGGCAAGAACCAGCCCGCTGCCGCCTTCGATCTGGTTCGCGCGGGCAGCACTTCTGCGGAAGTTATCTTCGGTTCAGAGGCAACGAATTTTCAAAGAGCATAAAAGGGGAAAACCCCGCATTCTGAAATGCGGTCAACATTAATGATGCCCCACAATTTTCAAAAGATCAGGATTTGATATCAGAAGCAGTTTTTCGCCGCGGATGGGCGCTGATCAGCGGATCAAAAATATCACGTGAAAGGTTTGTCGATTTCTTGTCATTAAAGTGTGAGAGTCCGAAAACGCAGTTTTTGGGAACAAAAGCTGGCTTTAATTTGTCTTTAATATTGGGCAGGTACTCTGGTTTAATTTGTTGCTGGTTTCTTGGTGAATGGAACCCACTGGCAAGGAGATGGTATGGCAAAAGCTTGGATTGTAAACGTAATCATTCTCATGTTGGCTCCGGTAGTTGTGAACGCGCAAAATTCAGCCTCCCAACTATCGGGGACACAGATTTCAACAGCGAACTCCAGCGATTCGCAGGCGCTTTCCCTGGCGGCGCAGTCGGTGCAGGCGTTGACGGGCGGC
>Ga0070741_10006641_pt1 | contig 24676 bp, 18 predicted proteins | sample Coa_R1_4_FD_66440 | JGI IMG/M metagenome (GOLD analysis project Ga0070741, IMG submission 66440) | Surface soil microbial communities from Centralia Pennsylvania, which are recovering from an underground coalmine fire - Coalmine... | ecosystem: Environmental > Terrestrial > Soil > Unclassified ... | reverse complement strand
GTAGAGGTAGAGGTCCTCCACGTCGTCGAGGTCGACCTGGTCGGGCCGGCGCTTCGCCGCCCGGTACTGGTTGATGTAGGTGTTGGTGAGGATGCGGTAGAGCCAGGCCTTGAGGTTCGTCCCCTCCTTGAAGCCCTCGAAGCCGCGATAGGCCCGGAGATACGTCTCCTGCACGAGGTCCTCGGCGTCGGCCGGATTGCGCGTCATCCGCAGCGCGGCGGAGTACAGCGGCCCCATGTAGGGCATCGCTTGTTGGGCGAAGGTGGACGGATCGGCCAAGGTCGCGGGAGCCTACTGCCCGGCCCCGGACACGACCCAACCGGTTTTGCGGCTGCCGGCGCTTAGAACTGCACCCCTTTCCCCAGGGCGCCGTCGACCAGCAGGTTGGTGCCGGTGATACGGCTGGCGAGCGGGCTGGCCAGGAACACCACGGCGGCACCGACCTCCTCCGGTGTGCCGAAGCGGCCGGTGGGATTGAGGCCCATCATCATCTGGAACAGCTCGGGCATGCTCTGTTCGGCCTGCGCCCAGAACCCGCCTTCGAAGTAGGTGTTCCCGGGCGAGACGGCGTTCGCTCTGATGCCCTTGGGCGCCAGGTTGTAGGCCAGCGAGTGGGCGTAGTGGATGAGGGCGCCCTTCATGACGCCATAGGCACCGGTGAAGTCGATGTCCCGGCCCGACACGCTCGATATCAGCGTGATGGAGGCGGCGTCGCTGCGTTCCAGATGGGGCATGGCGGCGTCGACGAGTCGGACCGAGTGCATCACGTCGACGTCGAAAGAGGTCTTCCAGTTCTCCTCGGCCAGCCCGGCCGAGATGGCGCTGACATTCGCCACCACGGCGTCGAGGCCGCCGAGGGCATCGGCGGCGTCGGCCACCCATGCCTGCAAGGCCGATCCGTCGGCCACGTCCAGGGCCCGGGCGAACGTCCGCACGCCCTTCTCCTCGATCGACTTGGCCGTGGCCATCACGTCGGACTCCGTCCGGGCGCAGAAGGCGACGTCGGCGCCCTCGTCGGCGAAGCACTCCACGATCGCCCGTCCGATGCCCTTGGTCCCGCCGGTGACCAGCGCCCGCCGCCCCCGCAGCTGCAGATCCATGCCCTGCCCTCCCCCTGTCTCGAACGCTTCCGGCAGCCTATGGTCCGGGGTCATGGCGACGCACGAGATCCGGATCAACCGCCAGCTGCCCTTGGCCGCCGAGCCCCACACCGGCCACAACCGCTGGCATCCCGACATTCCGCCCGCCCTGCGGTGCGAGCCGGGGGACGAGGTCGTGCTCGAGACCCGGGACACGTTCGACGGGTGCTTCGACCGGTCCTCGACCGGCAAGGACGTCGAGTCGGCGGACTTCGGCCTCGTCCACCCGCTCACCGGTCCGGTGTTCGTGGACGGGGTGCGCCCCGGCGACCTCCTCGTGGCCGAGATCCTCGAGGTCGCCCCGGAACCGTTCGGGTTCACCGCCCAGGTGCCCGGCTTCGGGTTCCTGCGGGAACGCTTCACCGAGCCCTATCTCGTGCGGTGGGACCTGGCCGACGGCTGGGCCACGTCGGACGACATCCCCGGCGTCCGCATCAAGGGAGCGCCGTTCATGGGCGTGGTCGGCGTCGCGCCGTCCCGCCGGCTCTTCGCCGAGGCGGCGGCCCGGGAGGCGGAGCTGGCCGCCCGGCGGCCCGACGATCCGGTGCTCCTGCCCGACCCCGCCGGGGCCGTCCCGGCCGAGCCCGCCATCGCCGCCGAGGCGCTCCGGACGATCCCGCCCCGGGAACACGGTGGCAACGTCGACATCAAGCAGCTCACCGCCGGAACCCGGGTGCTGCTGCCGGTGTGGGCCGACGGCGCCCTGTTCTCGGCCGGCGACGCCCACTTCGCCCAGGGCGACGGCGAGTCGTGCGGGACGGCGATCGAGATGGCCGGCACCCTGCGGGTGCGCCTCGACGTCCGCCCGGGGCAGGCGGCCGAGCGCGGCATCCGGACCCTGTGCTTCGAGCGCGACGACCCCGGCCCGGCGGACGGGTCCGCTCCGCCGTCCCGGTACTTCGCCACCACCGGCATGTGCATCTCCGGCGAGGGCCGCAACGAGTTCGAGGACGTCACCCTGGCCGCCCGCAACGCCGTGGCGGCCATGATCGACCACCTCGGCCACGAGTACGGCTACAGCCGCCAGCAGGCCTACGCCCTCTGCAGCGTTGCCGTGGACCTCAAGATCAGCCAGGCCGTCGACGTTCCGAACGTGATCGTCTCCGCCTTCCTGCCCCTCGACATCTTCGACTAGAAGCGTCACCTGGCTCGGTCGCAGGCGCACCAAGGAGCCACGAACCGGTCTCGACGGCCGTGTTTGCCGGCCGAGCGCGCCCGGGCGCGCCGGCGACCGGCCCGTGCGGGCGACATCCCGTGACGGGCACCGGCCTTGTCGTTCCAGACGCTTTCCGCGCCGTCGGGCCGCCCTACTGCGGCCCGCTCTGTGGCCTTCGGCTCAGCTCGCAGTTGCCCCGACGGGGTCGCTCCCCGCCGGCAGCCAGACGGTGTCGAGCACCGGCATGGGCGCCTCGCCCAAGGGCTTCACCGTGCCCAGATCGGAGACGTCGATCAGCCCGAGTTTCCGGTGGGGGCCGGCCTCGACGACGAGCAGTTGCTTTCCGTCCGGTGACCAGGCCCGGGGGACCCACCCCGCCAGGTCGTGCCGCTCCCCGGTGTCCGGTTGGAGCAGGATCGTGACGTCGCTCGTGTGCCGAGAGAAGGCCATCCAGTTCGTCGCTCCCCAGAGGAGGTACCGGGTGTCCATGGCGGGCGGGGACATTTCCCGCCGCTGGCCCTTGGCGGTGAGGATGACGAGGGCGCGGTCGACGGGTTCGAAGCCCGGGCGGGTCCGTGAGCGCTCGACGAACGCCATCGCTCCACCAGGTCCCCACGACGTACCCCCGAACTCCGTCGCGGTGGCAACGACGGTGTCCTTCTTGGCGGCGGGATCCCACACATGCAGGCGGTAGGGATCCTCGTCCTGGACCGGCGGCTCCTCGTAGAGGAGGCGGCAGTCCGGCGCAAGCACCGGATAGAAGTCGTGCGGCGTCCCGAGACCGTCCACCGGGCCGAAACGGCCCTGCCGGAAGCTCTGAAGGTGATCGTCATAGCCGACCTCGGGCTGGGCGGCGGCCACGACAACGGTGGTCGAACAGGCACCGATGGTCGTGACCCGCCGGACCGGCGTGAGGGCCTGCAGGCGGGGCGGTCCGAACGTCAGCTCGTAGAGACCGGCGTCCGCTGAGTTCTCGCCACCGAGCGAGAGGAACCGCCCGGGTGGCCCGGGGATCACCGGTGTCGGGGCGGTGGTGGTCGTGGTCGCGGCGGCTGAGGACTCCGTCGAGGGACCGTTGCGGGAACACCCGGTCAGCCCGACCGCGCCAATGACGACGGCGACGGCGATGGCGTGGCGGAGCTTCACCGGCAGATCCCCGTGGCAGTGGCGCAGTGGTGCGTCCAGTACATCTTCATGAGAAAGTCGTCCGGCCTGACGTGCTTCGACGACGGAAATTCCCAGAGCCCTTCGACGACCGAGCCGTGGTAGTCGGACGACCCGGTCGGGCTGCCGTTGCCCCCGCAGTGCGGCTCGCAGGCGTGCTCCCACCAGCCGTTGACGCCGTTGAAGGCGAAGCGGTCCATCTCCTTGTCGTGCTGCGGCGGGCGGAAGGAGCCCTTCAGCATGTGCTGCGGCGTCTGGGAGATGCCGCCGGTCACCTTGATCGGACCCCCGGTCTCGAACCCCAGACTCACCGTGTAGTTGGCCGGCGTGGAGCCCACCTGCCACTTCTGGCCGATCCTGTAGGTCGAGTCGTCCTTGTAGGCGATGCCGGGCCCGGCCTTGGTCACCCGCGACCCGTTGTTCGTGTCGGCGCCACCGATTCCGCAGATGAGCCAGCGCTGCATCGCATCGTTACCGGAACCGCCGCGGGAGGTGATCTCGGAGTACGGGAAGAACAGGGCCTGGGCCATGTCGTTGCTGCCCCGGTAGCGGGCCTCCCACCGGTCATAGGCGCGGAATCCCGGCGCATAACCGTCGGAGACGCAGCTGAAACCGTGGCCGTCATCGGCGGCGGCCCGGAACCGGCCGTTGTCGACGGTGTGCTCGGCCGTGGAGACGACCTGGCCGGCGGCGTCGAGCACCGTGTCGCTGATCAGCGACTGGCCACCCGGCAGCGCAGTGGCGGAGTTTTCGATCGTCTGGCCGGGCTGGTCGCCGTCGGCCGTCCCGGCGGAGGCCCCGGTCGGGAGCAGGAGGGTCACGCTGAAGAGGGCGGCGACGGACACGACGAGGAGGGAACGACGGGACATGGCGGAACCTCCGAGAGGAGACTAGGCACCGGCGGCCCATCCGGTGCAGCAACCTTCGAAACGCCGTCCGACCGCCACGATGACGCACAAACCGGAGGATTCGCCCAAAGCGGTTGAGGCGCCACGTCAGGCGCGAATCTGTGTACCTCGGGACGCAGGCGGGTCCGGGGTCTCTTGGACGATGATCTGCATCCGTTCTCGCCGTCCTCGGTCGAAGCCGATGGCACGTACGGCCCGACGCGACGTGCCCTGAATGTGCCATGGGCATGAGAGAAGGGGGCGAGCCTAACCGGCTACGCCCCCTCTGACCTGCCCTTTTGTGGAGCCCGAGGTCGGACTTGAACCGACGGCCTGTGCTTTACGAGAGCACTGCTCTGCCGACTGAGCTACTCGGGCGAGTGCCGTCGAGATTAGCCGGGGGCAGGGACACGAGGAGGTGCTCGAGCAGGAGCGCCTCGTTGATGGCGGTTCGGGCCACGATGACCTGGCGGGCCTCCGCGCAGGCGTCGAGGGCGGCGACCGCCCGGGCCGCACCGGCCACCAGGGCGTCGCGGTAGTACCACTCCAGGGCGGTGACGACCTCGGCCAGGGCGTCGGTCCGGGCCCGGCGGGCGGCCCGCTGTTGGCGCTGCTCCAGGTCGCGCCGGAGGCGACGGGCCAGGCGGTCGGGATAGCCGGCCTCGGTCAGCTCGGTCTCGAGGGCCTTGGCCTCCTGTTTCTGGGCCTTCTCCAGGCCGGCCAGCGTGTCGGTGAGGACGGCCTGGATCGCCTCGGCGCCGAGGGCGGCGGCGGCGCCCGTCCCGTCGAGCGAGGCGGCGACCTCCACCGCCGCCGACCGCAGCGGAGCCCACGGCCCGGCCAGCGCCCGGGCCCGGTCGAGGCGGCCGGAGGCCAGCCGGGCCGCGGCCGCCGCCGCCCCCGGCTCCACCCCCGAGGCGACCAGCGCCGCGGCGACGTCGGCGTCGGACAGGGCGGCGAAGTCGATCCGCTGGCACCGGGAGCGGACGGTGGGGAGCAGCTCGTCGGGCGCCTCCGACAGCAGCACGAAGTGGGTGCGGGCCGGCGGCTCCTCCAAGGTCTTCAGCAGCTTGTTGGCCGCCGGCTCGTTCATCCGGTCGGCCTCGGTGAGCACGATCACCTTCCGTTCGCCCTCGAAGGGGCTGGTGAACGCCTCCTTCACCATCTCCTCGACCTGGTCGACGACGACGAAGGTGCCGGCCGGCTCGACCTCGATCACGTCGGGGTGGCGGGCGGAGCGGGCCCGCCGGCAGGCGTTGCAGGCGCCGCAGCCGCCGTCGGGGCAGACCAGGGCGGCGGCGAAGCAGCGGGCCGCCTCCAGCACCCCCGAACCCCGGGGGCCGGCCAGCAGGTAGGCATGGCTCGGCCGCTCGGCTGCCCGCCGCAGCCGGGCCACCGCCTGCTCCTGCCCGATCACCCCGTCCCACACGGACCGGGAGGATAGGGCGCCGCCGCTCCGCACGGACCGGCGTTCTTCCGGAACACCTGTCGTTCCCGAGGAACGCCGAATCAGGCGAGGAGCGGCCCGACCGCCGCCCAGACCTGCTCGGCGACGACGTCCTCCGGCGCCGACCCGTCGAGCACCGTCCAACCGAACCGCCCCGCCAGTTCCCGGTAGGCGGCCAGCACGGAGGCCCGGAAGGCGTCCGGCTCCCGCTCCATCCGGTCCTGCGGTCCGGCCCGCCGGCCGGTCGCCGTCGCCGGGTCGACGTCGAAGACGATCACCAGGTCGGGTTCCAGCCCGCCGGTGGCCCAGGCCGACAGTCGGGCGACGGCCTCGACGCCGAGGCCCCGGGCCACCCCCTGGTAGGCCAGCGACGACGGCACGAACCGGTCGCTCACCACCACGGCTCCCCGCTCGAGCGCCGGACGGATCACCCGCGCCACGTGCTCCGCCCGGTCGGCGGCGATCAGCAGCGCCTCCGTCCGCGCATCGAGGTCACCGCCACCGAGCACCAGCGACCGGATCGCCGCCCCCACGCCGGTCGCCCCCGGCTCCCGGGTGGCCACGACCTCCCGTCCGAGCGCCCGCAGCCGCGACTCGAGCCGCTGTGCCTGCGTGCTCTTCCCGCAGCCGTCGCCACCCTCGAGCACGATGAAGACGGAGCTAGTGCCCATTGCTGGGGTGGTTCTCCCGCCCCCGGCCCCGCAGCATGTCCCGGCTCACCACCGCGCCGGCCGCCAGCGTCATCAGCCCGCCCAGCCAGAACGTCAGCCGCACGCCGGGCACGGCGATGCGGACGCCGACGTCGATCACCCGGTGGGGGAACAGCGCCCCCGAGATCTCGTTGAGGAGGCCCGAGATCCACGGCGCCACCGCCAGCGCCAGCAGGAGGCAGAAGCGGATGATCGTGTACAGCGTGGCGAACATCCGGCCCCGCAGGCTGTCGTCCACCCGCTCCTGGATGACCGTGAACCCCGAGACGTAACAGGTGCCGGCGAAGAGACCGAAGACCCCGGCCATCACCACCGCCACCGTCAGGTTGGCGAACGACGTGACCAGGATCAGCCCCGCCCCGGCCCCGAAGAGGGCGGTTACGAACACCGGCTCGGTCGGGAGGCGGCGGACCGCCACCGACAGGGCGAGGACGCCGAGCGCGGCGCCCGTCCCCATACCGGTCATCAGCAGGCCGAACCCGGCCGCCCCCGAGCCGAGCACCGACTTGGCGTAGATCGGGCCCAGCGGCACCACCGCCCCGCAGCCGACGAGCCCGACGCCCATCCCGAGCATGACCGAGCGGACGGTCTCGTTGCGGCGCAGAAACCGCTGGCCCTCGACGAGCTCCCGCCACGTCTGGGTCCAGTCGATCCGCTCGTCACCACCCCGCCGGCCGGGCAGCCCCGTGAGGGTCCAGATCAGCGCCGCCGAGCCGAGGAAGGTGACGGCGTCGGCCCACAGCGCCAGCGACTCCTGGTTGACCTGGAGCCGGTGGAGGGCGTGGAAGTGGCCGAGCCAGGAGGCCAGCCCGGCCAGGGAGGCGAACAGCGCCGAGCCGACCGGGAACGTGCCGTAGGCGGCGGCCATCGACAGCGAGTTGGCGGCCGCCAGCTTCTTCTCGGGCACCAGGTTGGGGACGGAGGCGTCCTTGGCCGGCGACCACAGCAGCGTCAGGATCTCGAGCAGGAACGACGCCAGGAACAGGCCGAGCAGCGTGTCGACGAACGGGAGCGTGGCCACGACGGCCGACCGGCCGATGTCGCAGACGACCATCGTCCGGCGGCGGTCCCACCGGTCGACGAGGACGCCGCCCACCGGAGCCAGGAAGAAGCCCGGCAGCATGCGGGCGGCCATCACGAGGCCGACGGCGGCCGAGCTGCCGTTCGACACCCGGGCCGCCAGCGCCACCACCGCCACCAGGCCGATCCAGTCCCCCAGGCTGGAGATCACCTGCGCCATCCACAGCCGGAAGTAGGCGGACGAGCCGAACACCCGCCAGGGGGACGGCGGGAGGTTGCCCGAGTCGGGCTGGCTGGGGACGAAGGGCGCCGGTTCGCTGGTCGACAAGGCGCCGATCAGCCTACGAGGAGGAGCCGCCCCTCTTCGTGGACTTCGACGCCTTCGTCGCCTTCGCCGCCTTCGTGGTGCTCTTGGCCGCCGTCTTCACCCCGCCGGCGGCCTTGCGGGCGGGGCGCTTGGCCGGCCCGGCGGCGGCCCGGGCCCGGAGCAGGTCGACCGCCTCCGCCAGCGTCACCCCGGCGGGGTCGGCGCCCTTGGGCAGCGAGGCGTTGGTGGTCCCGTCGGTGACGTAGGGCCCGTACCGGCCGGCCAGCAGCTTGATCGGCGCGCCGTTGTCCGGCGAGACGCCGAGCTCGGCCAGCGGCTCGGCGGCCTGCCGGCCCCGCCCCCGCTTGGGCTGGGCCAGCAGGGCCTCGGCCTCCTCCAGCGTGATCGTGAGGAGCTGCTCCTCCGAGCTGAGGCTGCGGGTGTCGTCCCCCCGCTTGATGTAGGGGCCGAAGCGCCCGGGGGTGGCCACGATGTCACGGCCCGCGGCGTCCTGCCCGACGACCCGGGGCAGGCTGAGCAGCCGCAACGCCTCCTCCAGCGTGACGGTGTCGGGCGTCATCGTCTTGAACAGGCTGGCCCGCTTGGGCTTCTTCTTCGAGCCCTCTTCCTGCTCCCCGAGCTGGACATAGGGCCCGTAGCGCCCGTCGCGCACGGTGACCTCGAGCCCGGTCGCCGGGTCGGCGCCGAGCACCCGGCCCTCCTCCGGCCCCCGCTCGAGCAGCTCGGCGGCCATGGTCGGCGTCAGCTCGTCGGGAGCGATCCCGTCGGGAAGGGGCGCCGTCTGGTCGCCCCGGGACAGGTAGGGCCCGAAGCGGCCGACCCGCACCACGATCTCTCGCCCGTCGCCGTCGGCGCCGATCGGGATCGTGTTGACCGCCCGGGCGTCGATCTCGGGAACCTTCTCGTCGACGAGCGTCCGCAACCCCACGACACCGTTGCCGAAGTAGAACTGCCGCAGCCACGGCACCGACTCCCGCTCACCCCGGGCGATGTCGTCGAGGGTCTCCTCCATGCGGGCGGTGAACTCGTAGTCGACGAGGTGGGCGAAGTGCTCCTCGAGCAGGCGGATGACGGCGAAGGCCGTCCAGCTCGGGACGAGCGCCGCCCCCTTCTTCCAGACATACCCCCGGTCCTGGATCGTCTGGATGACGCTGGCGTAGGTCGACGGCCGGCCGATCCCCCGGTTCTCGAGCTCGGCCACCAGCGACGCCTCGGTGTAGCGGGCCGGCGGCTGGGTGGCGTGCCCGGCGGCCTCGAGCCCCCGGTTGGCCACGGCCTCGCCCTGCTCCACCGCCGGGAGCCGGGTCTCCCGGTCCTCCAGCTCGGCGTCGGGGTCGTCGGAGCCTTCGACGTAGGCCCGCAGGAAGCCGGCGAAGGTGATCGTGCGGCCCGAGGCGGAGAAGACGGCGGCCTCCCCGGCGCTGGAGTCGGCCGCCAGGCGGAGCGACACCCTCCGGCCCCGGGCGTCGGCCATCTGGGAGGCGACGCAGCGCTTCCAGATCAGGTCGTAGAGGCGGGCGGCGTCGGCGTCGACCTCCCGGGCGACGTCCTCCGGGCGCCGGAACCGGTCCCCGGCCGGGCGGATCGCCTCGTGGGCCTCCTGGGCGTTCTTGACCTTGCGGGTGTAGCGGCGGGCCTTCTCCGGCAGGTGGTCGGCGCCGTAGCGCTCGGTGATCTCGGCCCGGGCGGCGGCGATGGCCTGCTCCGAGAGCGAGACCGAGTCGGTCCGCATGTAGGTGATGTAGCCCGCCTCGTAGAGCTTCTGGGCCAGGCGCATCGTGCGCTCGGCACCGAAGCGGAGCTTGCGGCCGGCCTCCTGCTGGAGCGTGGACGTCATGAACGGCGGGTGGGGCGACTGCTTCCAGTCCCGCGACTCCACCGAGGAAACGCTGAAGTCGGCGCCGGTGAGCCGCTCGACCAGCCCCCGGGCGGCAGCCTCGTCGAGGAGGGCGACGGTGCCGGCGGCGGCCGCCGTCAGCGCGCCGGTGGTGGGCTCGAAGTCCTTGCCCGTGGCCAGCCGCTTCCCGTCGAGGCTGGTCAGCGTGGCCCCGAACGTCAGGCCCCGGGCCTCGAACGTGCCCTCGAGGTCCCAGTAGCCGGCGGAGCGGAAGGCCATCCGGGACCGTTCCCGTTCCACCACCAGGCGGGTGGCGACGCTCTGCACCCGGCCGGCCGAGAGCCGGGGCGAGACCTTTTTCCACAGCACCTCGGAGATGTCCCACCCGACCAGGCGGTCGAGGATGCGGCGGGTCTCCTGGGCGTCGACCAGCTTGCGGTCGAGCTCCCGCCAGTGGTCGACGGCCTCGGTGATGGCGGCCCGGGTGATCTCGTGGAACACCATCCGGCGGACGGGCACCCGGGGGGAGAGCACCTCCAGGAGGTGCCAGGCGATGGCCTCACCCTCCCGATCCTCATCAGTGGCGAGATAGACCTGGTCGGCGTCTTTTAAGAGCGCCTTCAGCTTCGTGACCTGGGCCTTCTTCTCCGGCGGGACGATGTAGAGGGGCTTGAAGTCGTTGTCGACGTCGACGCCCCAGCGCTTGGCCCAGGGCTCGTCCTTGTAGGCCGCCGGGACCTCCTGGGCCTTCCGGGGCAGGTCACGGATGTGGCCGATGCTCGACTCGACGGCGAACCCGGAGCCGAGAAACCCCGCGATGGTCTTCGCCTTGGCCGGCGATTCGACGATCACGAGGGGCTTGGGCACGGTTCCTCCAGCTCACATTGGGGCCGGTTTGGCCCGCCAGGGTGCCAGACGGGGGGCTCGGATGCCACGCGGCTCCGGATTATGGTGCCGCGACGTGGAGAAACACATCATCGAGACGTTCGGGACGGCCGGTCTCCTCCTCGCCATCTTCCTCGAGTCCTGTCTGGTCTTCTTCCTTCCCGGCGACACGCTGCTCTTCACGGCCGGGCTCGTGTCGTCGCTCAACGGGAAGGGAACCTACGACGTCCGCCTGAACCTCGCCGTCATTCTCGTCGGCAGTTTTGTGGCCGCCTTCGCCGGCAACCAAGTGGGCTACGCCCTCGGGAACCGGGTGGGCCCGGCGCTGTTCAAACCCGAATCCCGCCTGTTCAAGGCCGACTACGTCGAGAAGGCCAACGACTACTTCGAGAAATTCGGCTCCCGCACCATCGTCCTCGCCCGGTTCATCCCCGCCGTGCGGACCTTCGCCCCGATCCTGGCCGGCATCGGCAGCATGCGGTACCGGACGTTCGTCGCCTTCAACGCCCTCGGAGCCCTCCTCTGGGCCGTCGGCGTGACCCTGCTCGGCTACACGCTCGGGAAGACCGTCCATGGCATCGACAAGTACCTGCTGCCGGTGGTCGTCGTGATCGCGGCGGCGTCGGTGGTGCCCGTCGCCTTGGAGGTCCGCCGCAACCGCCGCCAGCGGCAGCCCCGTCTCCCGCTGGACTGAGCGACTACTTCACGGCCCGGAGCCGGGCCGGGGGGGCGAGCCGGGCCCGCAGCGTCGGGATGTCGAGCGCCGGGCGGGGGTACTCGGGCGCCATCTCGGTCAGGGTTTCGAGCAGCAGCCGCCTCACCGCCCAGTTGCGGTACCACTTCCGGTCGGCGGGCACGACGTACCAGGGCGCCTCGTCGGCGTTGCTGCGGCGCAGCATCTCCCGGAAGGCGTCCTCGTACTTCGGCCACCGGGCCCGCTCGTCGAGGTCGCCGACCTCGAACTTCCAGCGCTTGTCGGGGTCGTCGAGCCGGGCCAGGAGGCGCCGGCGCTGCTCCTCGTGGGAGATGTGGAGGAAGCACTTCACGATCGTGGTGGCGTTGGCCGCCAGGCCGGCCTCGAAACGGGCGATCTCGACGTAGCGGCGGTCGATCTCGGCCCCCGGGAGCCCACCGTGGACCCGAGGGACGAGGACGTCCTCGTAGTGCGACCGGCCGAACACGCCGATCTCCCCCGGCGCCGGCAGCGCCCGGCGGATGCGCCACAGGAAGTGGTGCCGGGCCTCCTCCTCGGTCGGCTTCTTGAAAGAGGTGATCCGGCAGCCCAGCGGGTTGACGAGCCCGATGACGCGCTCGATCGTGCCGTCCTTCCCCGACGTGTCGATGCCCTGGAGGACGAGCAGCACCGTCCGGGCCTTCTCGGCCCAGAGCCGCTCCTGAAGGCCGGCCAACCCATCGGCGTCGGCCTCCAGCGACCGCCCCGCCGTTTTCCTGCCCTTCACCCCGGGGTGGCTGCCGGCCTCGCAGCCGGCGAGCGGGTCGACGAGGTCGGAGCGGGCCCGGAGCAGCTGGCGCAGGCGCATGGGGAGCCATTGTGGCCCGTCCGTCGCGAAGAGGCCCCGGGGGTGTCCCGGGGCCTCTTCGGCGGAGCGGTGTTGCCGGCGAGCGGGAGGCGTCAGGCCTTGGCGCCCGCACCGGCCGTGGCCGGGGCGGCGACCGGGGCACCGGCGTCCATCGCCTCGCTCTTCCGCTTGGAGAAGGCGACGGCGACGATCAGCACCAGCAGCGCCACGCCGGCGATGGTGAACCGGGCCGGGTCGTTGTCCCGCAGGTTGATGATGGCCGGCAGGATGAGCAGCGAGATCAGGTTCATGACCTTGATCAGCGGGTTGAGCGCCGGGCCGGCGGTGTCCTTGAAGGGGTCGCCGACGGTGTCGCCGATGACGGCGGCCTTGTGGGCCTCGGACCCCTTGCCGCCCTCGTGCCCGTCCTCGATGTACTTCTTGGCGTTGTCCCACGCCCCCCCGGCGTTGGACAGGTACACCGCCATGAGCTGGCCGGTGAGGATCACCGCCGCCAGGAAGGCGCCGAGGGCCAGATAGTTGATACCGAAGCCGATGATGACGGGGGACAGCACGGCCAGCAGCGCCGGGGTGGCCAGCTCCCGCAGCGACGCCGCGGTGCAGATGTCGATGACGGGGCCGTAGTCGGGCCGCTTGGTGCCGGCCATGATCTGGCCGTCGGCGAACTGGCGGCGGACCTCGTGGACGACGACCGAGGCCGAGCGGCCCACCGCTCGGATGGCCAGGGCGGCGAACAGGAAGGCGATCGAGCCGCCGATGAGCAACCCGATGAAGATCTTGGGGTCGGCCACGTTGACCTGGGTCTCGGCCGCCCGGAAGAGCTTCGTGCCCACCAGCGCGCCGGAGGCGTCCCTCAGGTTGAGCTCCTGGCCGATCGTCTCGATGAAGGCGGCGAAGAGGGCCACGGCGGCGATGACGGCGGAGGCGATGGCGAAGCCCTTGGTGACCGCCTTGGTGGTGTTCCCCACGGCGTCGAGGCTGACCATGATGCGCTCCGGCGGACCGTGGAACTCGCCCGACATCTCGGCGATGCCGGCGGCGTTGTCGGCCACCGGGCCGAAGGTGTCCTCGGAGACGACGACGCCGGTGGTGGCCAGCATCCCCAGCCCGCACATTGACACCAGGTAGAGCGAGAACTGGAGGTTGCCGTTGCCGAGGGCGATCGAGACGCCGAGGGCGATGGCGATCGAGATGATGGCGTAGACGGAGCTCTCGAGGCCGACCGCCGTCCCGGCCAGGACGGTGGTGGCCGGGCCGGTGCGGGCCGACTCGGCGATCTCCTGGACGGGCCCGTAGTGGGTGCCGGTGAAGTACTCGGTCAGCTTGCTGATGGCCGTGGCCAGCACGAGGCCGACGCACACGGCGGCGAAGCATTTCCAGCCGGCGTTGGCGTGGTCGTTCTTGACGTAGCCGAAGGCGACGATGGCCGTGCCGATCACGGTGAGGATGGCGGCGACGAAGAAGCCGCGGTTGATCGGCTTCATGGCGTTGGTCTCGCCCTCTTTGGCCCGCACCATGAACACGCCGACGATCGAGGCCAGGACGCCGATGGCCCGGGCGGCGACCGGGAAGATGAGGCCGAGGGCGGGGTTGGCGCCGATCGACTTGAAGGCGGCGACGCCGAGGATGATGGCGGCGACGAGGGTGACCTCGTAGGACTCGAACAGGTCGGCGGCCATACCGGCGCAGTCGCCGACGTTGTCGCCGACGTTGTCGGCGATGGTGGCCGGGTTGCGGGGGTCGTCCTCGGGGATGCCCGCCTCGACCTTGCCCACGAGGTCGGCGCCCACGTCGGCCGCCTTGGTGAAGATGCCGCCGCCGACCCGGAGGAACAGCGCCAGCAACGAGCCGCCGAAGCCGAACCCGACCAGGATGGCCGAGCTGGTGTTCTGGAAGATGGCGATGATCGTCGTCGCGCCGAAAAGGCCGAGGCCGACGGTGAGCATCCCGGCCACACCGCCCGTCCGGAAGGCCACGGTCAGCGCCCCGGCCATCTTGCCCGACCGGGCGGCGGCGGCGGTGCGGACGTTGCCCCGGGTGGCCAGCGTCATGCCGAGGAAGCCGGTCAGGCCCGACATCGTGCAGCCGGCGAGGAAGGCCAGCGTCCGGAACAGGCCCGACTGGACGAACGACAGCGCCTCCCCGCCGCCCGGCTTGACCACCTTCACGGAGGTCAGGAAGACGATCACGGCCACCGGGACGAGGATGACGACGATCGTGCGGAACTGGCGCTTCAGGTAGGCGAGGGCGCCCTCCTGGATGGCTTTGGCGATCTCGATCATCGTCGGGGTGCCCTGGTCGGCGGCCAGGACGCCCTTGGCCAGGCTGAGCCCGACCAGCAGGGCGAGGATGGCGGTCACCCCGGAGAAGGCGAGCATGAGCCACTCGCCCCCGTGGAGGTGGAAATCTTGGTAGCCCCCTTCGGTGGCAAAGAGGAGCGGGGTCATGCGATGGGCCTTCCTTTCACGGGCGCGCGGCGACGGAGCGGCGGCCGGGTAACAATTTGTGACATGGTAGGCGGCCGGAGCCGCCCAGCCTGGAATCGCCCCCGCCGACGAGTCGGGACGGCCTCAGCCGGGCGTGCGGTTCTCGACCATACCGTCGCCGCCCGCCCCCCGGGCACCCTTGTCACCGGCTTGCGCCGCTCCGGCCGGCGCCCCCGGCGGGTTGGGGCCGCCGACGGGCGGCGCCCCTTTCCCCGTCCGCACGTGGTACGGCACCGACGTCACCACAACACCCTCCCGGAACAGCAGCCGGCCCTTGAGGAACAGGGCGGTCTGGTTGTGGAGGATGTGCTCCCACCACCGCCGGACGACGAACTCCGGGATGAGGACGGTGACGATGTCGTTGTCCCACCGGGCGTCGATCTCGTCGATGAACTTGAGGATCGGCCGGGACAGCTCCCGGTAGGGCGAGAAGATGATGTCGAGCGGGGTGTCGATCCCGTGCGCCGTCCACGCCTCCTCGATGCGCTCCTGCTCCTCCTCGTCGGAGACGACGGTCACGGCCACGAGGTGGTCGGGGTTGAGGGAACGGGCGTAGGCCATCGCCTCCAGCACGCCCCGATGGACGCCGCCGACGAGGACGACGACCGTGTGGCTGAGCCGGGGCGGGCGCCAGTCGTCGGGGACGGCCAGCGACGCCCGCACCTTGTCGTAGTGGCGCTTGATCCCTTTCAGCAGCACGACCAGGCAGGGGATGACGATGACCGGCAGCCACGCCCCCTTGGTGAACTTCGACACGGCCACGATGACGAGGACGATGCCGGTGGCGATGGCGCCCACGGTGTTGATCACCATCGACCGTTTCCAGCCCGGCTCGTGCTCTCGGCGGTGGTGCTGCACCATGCCCCACTGCGAGAGGGTGAAGGCGGTGAACACGCCGACGGCGTAGAGCGGGATCAGCCGGGTCACCTGGCCGTTGACCACGATCAGGAGGATCGAGGCCAGCACGGCCAGCGTCAGGACGCCGTTGGAGAACACCAGCCGGTCGCCCCGGTTGAAGAGCTGGCGGGGCAGGAACCCGTCCTTGGCGATGATCGACGACAGGCGGGGGAAGTCGGCGTAGGCGGTGTTGGCCGCCAGGGTCAGGATGGCGGCGGTGGCCACCTGGAGCACGAAGTAGAAGACGTTGTGGCCGAAGACGTTCCGGCCGAGGAGGGAGAGGATCGTCTCCTTCCCCTCGGGCTGAAGCGTGGGGTGCAGCCGGTGGACGAGCAGCGACACCCCGAAGAACGACGTCCCGAGGATGGTGGCCATGGCGATCAGCGTCGTGGAGGCGTTCTTCGACTCCGGCCGCTGGAAGGCCGGCACGCCGTTGCTGATGGCCTCGATCCCGGTCAGGGCGACGGCGCCGGAGCTGAAGGCCCGCAGGAGGGCGAAGAGCGTGATGCCCTTCAGCACCGCAGCCTGATGGGTCACCTCGGCCAGGGCGGCGTGGTCGACCGGGATCGGGTGCAGATGGCCGGTGAAGGACCGGAACAGGCCGATGATCAGCAGCAGGCCGAGCATGATGATGTAGAGGTAGGTCGGTACGGCGAACGTCCGCCCCGACTCCTTCACCCCCCGCAGGTTGGCCACGGTGATCAGCGCCACGATGACCAGGCACAGGGGCACGGTAGCGCCCTGGAGGCTGGGGAAGGCCGACGTGATGGCGGCGACGCCGGCGGCGACCGACACCGACACGGTCAGCGTGTAGTCGGTGAGCAGCGACGCCCCCGCCACCAGCGACGGGGTGGTCCCCAGGTTGTCGCGGGAGACGATGTAGCTCCCGCCGCCGTTGGGGTAGGCGAAGATCGTCTGGCGGTAGCTGAAGGCCACGATGGCCAGCAGGACCACCACCACGACGGCGATCGGGATCAGGTCGTCGAGGGCGGCGAGCCCGCCCAGCGGCACAAGGACCCGCAGGATCTCCTCGGTGGCGTAGGCGGTGGAGGAGATGGCGTCGGAGGAGAAGACGGCGAGGGCGATCTTCTTCGTCAGCCGCTGGTGCTCCTGCTCGGCGCTCGAGAGGGGCCGCCCGACCAGAAGGCGCTTCAGGGCCTGGTACACAGGCGCCATCCTGCCATTTGCCGGACAGGCTCGCGAAAGCACGCTGCGTTACGATCCCGCCCGTGCACGTCGTCGTCGTGGGTTGCGGCCGGGTCGGGAGCGAACTCGCCGGCACGCTCGAGAAGGAGGGCCACAGCGTGGCCGTCCTCGACAAGAACGCCAGCGCCTTCCGGCGCCTCCCCCCGGGGTTCGGGGGCACGAGGGTCGTCGGGTTCGGCTTCGATCGCGACCATCTGCTGGAAGCGGGGGTCGACCGGGCCGGTGCGCTGGCGGCGGTGACGAACGGCGACAACTCGAACATCCTGACCGCCCGGATCGCCCGGGAGAACTTCGGGATCGAGCACGTCGTGGCCCGCATCTACGACCCCCGGCGGGCGCTCATCTACCAGCGGCTGGGCATCCCGACGGTGGCGACGGTGAGCTGGGCCACCGACCAGGTGCTCCGCCGGCTTCTGCCCGGCGAGGTCAAGGCGGACTGGACCGACCCGAGCGCCAAGATCTGCGTCGTCGAGCGGGGGCTGCCGGCGTCGTGGGCGGGCAAGAAGCTGTCCGGCCTCAACGAGCCCGGCCGCTTCTGGCTGACGGCCGTCACCCGGCTGGGCTCGGCCCGGATCGTGACCTCCGACATCGTCGGCCAGGAGGGTGACATGGTCACGTTCACGGCCGCCACCGACGCCCTCGACGCCCTGAGCGAGCGGCTCGAGGGCGGGAAGGAAGGGCACTGACCGATGCGGGTGGCCATCGCCGGGGCCGGCAACGTGGGCCAGTTCATCGCCAACGACCTCGCCGAGGGCGGGCACCAGGTCCTGATCATCGAGCAGGACCCGGGCGTCGTCAGCCGGGCCGCCGCCAGCCTCACCGGGCCCCGGGGCGAGGGCGGCAGCATCGAGTGGCACACCGCCGACGCCTGCGAGGTGACGTCGCTGCGAGAGGCCGACATCGCCGCCGTCGACGTGGTGGTGGCGGCCACCGGCGACGACGAGGACAACCTCGTGATCTCGCTGCTGGCCAAGCAGGAGTTCGCCGTCCCCCGGGTGGTGGCCCGGGTCAACCACCCCAAGAACGAGTGGCTCTTCAACGAGAACTGGGGCGTCGACGTGGCGGTGTCGACGCCCCATCTGATCCTGGCCCTGACCGAGGAGGCGCTGTCGGTCGGCAGCCTCGTCCGGCTGCTGCAGCTGGAGAAGGGCCGGGCCCGGCTGGTGGAGGTCACGCTGGCCGCCGACTCCCCCGTCATCGGCCCCAGCATCCGGGAACTCGACATCCCCCGCGACTCGACGTTCGTGGCCGTCGTCCGGGAGGACCACGTCGTCGTGCCCCGGGGCGACACGGTGTTCCAGGTCGGCGACGAGGTGATCGCCCTGGTGACCCCGGAGTCAGAGGACGAGATCCGCCGGATCCTCACCGGCAAATGATCCTCGGGGGGCTCTGCCCCCCGAGGACCCCCCGAACTGCGTGGTGGCGCCTTCGGCGCCCGTCCTCATGTTCCGACCGGTGCTATTCCGCCCTCCGGGCGGGCACCGGTCGGCGGCCCTTCGGGCCGGACAGGCACTCTGGGCTTCCCCCGAAAGTCCCCAACCGTTTGGTGGCGCCTTCGGCGCCCGTCCTCATGTTCCGACCGGTGCTATTCCGCCCTGCGGGCGGAAAGGCCGCGGCTCACGGGAGCAGTTCGTAGACCGGGTTGTACATGAAGACCCGGTTGTGGAGCGGGGCCACCATCCCCTCCACGATGAGGCGGCGGCCGGGGTTGAGGCCGGCGATCTTCTTCCGGCCGAAGAACACGGCCGTCAGGATCCCCCGGCCGTCGGTCAGGGCGACCTCGAGGGACGGAGCCCCGGCCCGGGGCACGATCCGCACCGACGAGACCTCGCCGACGCAGCGCGTCACCGTCCGGGGCTGGATCTCGTCGATGGAGGAGCAGCCCTCGAGCTGCGAGCAGAACTCGACCAGCTTCTCCCGGTCGTCTTCTTCGACCGGCTTCGTGAGCCTGCTGACGAGGTTCTTGAGTGCCACACCTCGAGGTTACCTTCGACCTCGCCGTGGACGCGATCGAAGCCCTGGAGAAACTGGCCGCCGACCCCGAGGTGGGCCAGCGGCTGACGTGCCTCGAAGTGCTCCCCGGCCGCCCGGCCCGTTACGGCGAACCGGAGCGGCCGCTCCACCCCGAGGTGCGGGAGCGGCTGGCGGCCCGGGGAGCGGAGCGGCTCTACGTCCATCAGGCGGAGGCGATCGACCGGCTGCGGGCCGGCCGCAGCGTGGCGCTCGCCACCGGCACCGGTTCGGGCAAGTCACTGTGCTACCAGGCCCCCATCGCCGAGTCGGTGCTGGCGGGCCGGAAGGACACCGCGCTGTTGCTGTTCCCGACGAAGGCACTGGCCTACGACCAGCTCCGCTCGCTGCGGTCGTGGCTGGTGCCGGGGATGCGGGCGGTGGCCTACGACGGCGACACGCCGGTGGAGGAGCGGGCGTCGCTCCGGCGGACGGCCAACGTCGTGCTCACCAATCCCGAGATGCTCCACACCGGGATCCTGCCCTACCACCACCGCTGGGCGACGTTCCTGATGCGGCTCCGCTACGTCGTCGTCGACGAGCTCCACACGCTGCGGGGGATCTTCGGCAGCCACGTCGCCCATCTGCTCCGCCGGCTCCGGCGGGTGTGCCTCCACTACGGCTCCGAGCCGGCCTTCTGCTTCGCCAGCGCCACCATCGGCAACCCGGCCGGCCTCGCCGCCGAGCTCTGCGGCCGGCCGGTCGACGCCGTCGACGACGACGGCTCGCCCCGGGGACCGAGGGCGGTGGCGCTCCTCGACCGGCCGATGGTCGACCCGGAGCTCGGGCGGCGGGCCTCGGCCACCACCGAGGTCGGCGGGCTGCTGGCCCACCTGGTGAGCCAGGGCCTGCGGACGATCGCCTTCTCCCCCAGCCGGCGCAGCGCGGAGCTGGTGGCCCGCCAGGCCCAGCGCCAGCTCGACGGCTCCCGGTTGGCGGAGGCGGTGGCCGCCTATCGCGGCGGGTACCTGCCGGAGGAACGCCGCCAGCTGGAGGCGGCACTGTCGAACGGCGAGCTCCTCGGCGTGGCGGCCACCAACGCCCTCGAGCTCGGCATCGACGTCGCCGGGCTCGATGCCGTGATCCTGTCCGGCTTCCCGGGCACGCTGGCCTCCTTCTGGCAGCAGGCCGGGCGGGCCGGGCGGGCGCTCCAGCCGTCGGCCGCCGTCCTCGTGGCCGGCGACGACCAGCTCGACCGCTGGTACCTCGACCATCCCACCGAGCTGTTCACCCGGCCGCTGGAGCCGGCGGTGATCAACCCGACGAACCCCTTCGTCGCCCGGCCCCACGTCGGCTGCGCCGCTTACGAGCTGCCGCTCTCGCCCGACGACCCGGTGCTCTCGTCGGGCGGCGCCCTAGGCGACGCCGTCGACGACGCCGTCCGGGAGCTGGTGCTGGCCGACGCCCTCAAGCCCCGGGCGGGGAAGATGTACTGGGCCCGGCCGGAGCCGCCCGCCCCCAAGGTCGGGCTGCGGACGGGCTCGTCGGTCGAGTACCGGCTCTACGAAGCCGACTCCGGCCGGCTCGTGGGCACCGTCGACAGCGCCCGGGTCTTCCACATCGCCCACCCCGGAGCCATCTATCTCCACCAGGGCCGCCAGTACCGGGTCGAGCATCTCGACCTCGACGACGCCTACGCCCTGCTCCAGCCGGTCGAGGTCGACGAGTACACCCAACCCCGCCACGACATCGACATCGCCGTCACAAGCGAGGAACGGTCCCGGCCCGTCGGCCGGTCGACGTTGCATCTCGGCGGGGTGGAGGTGACGACCACGACGGTGGCCTACCAGCGCCGGCGCATCGGCAGCGGCGAAGTCATCGAGACCGTCGACCTCGACCTGCCGCCCCGGCGCCTGCCGACCCGGGCCGGCTGGTACACCGTGCCCGTCGAGGTGGCGGTCGGCGCCGGCCTCGATGCGGTCTCGGTCCTGTCGGCCGCCCACGCCGCCGAGCACGCCCTCATCGGCATGCTGCCGTTGTTCGCCATCTGCGACCGGTGGGACGTCGGCGGTGTCTCGATGGCCGTCCATCCGGCCACCGGCGAGCCGACGATCTTCGTCTACGACGGCTACCCGGGCGGGGCCGGGATCGCCGAACTGGCCTTCGACGCCGCCGACCGCCACCTGGCCGCCGCCTGCGACGTGGTCGTCCACTGCCCCTGCGCCGCCGGGTGCCCGTCCTGCGTCCAGTCGCCGAAGTGCGGCAACTGGAACGAGTACCTCGACAAGGCGGCCGCCGTGGCCCTCATGCGGCCGATGCTCGACGGCCGCTGACGCCGCCGCCGAGCCGTCCGGCTACTCGGTCTCGAGGGCCTTCGCCTCCGCCGCCGCCCGGCGGCTGGCGTAGAGGGCGTGCATGGCGAACACGAACAACAGCAGGCCGCCGGCCAGCGGGATGAGCAGGTGCCGGGTGTCGGCGCCGCCGGCGGGCTCGGGCAGCCCGACCAGCATCCGCCCGCCGTCCGCCCCGTCCTCCTTGTCGTCGCCGGCCGCCGGCTTCTTGTAGGGGAGGGAGGAGGCGAACCCGGTGTCGGGCCCTTCCGACTCGTCGAGCGTGGTCGACGGCGGGGTCGGCTGCCCGGGCTTGGCGGCCTGCGGGGCGATCGGGCTGCCGAATGTCACGCCCCCCGACTTCACGCTGCCCGGCGCGCCGGGCTGGATGGGCGAGACCAGGGCGCCGCGGGGGGTGTCGGAACCCGCCGCGGCCGAGGCCGGGGCGCCGGGGGCGGCCGGGCTGCCGGGAGGCCCGGCGGCGGAGCCGGGCCCGGGCGTCGCGCCGGGATCGCTCGGGCCGGCCGGCGTGCCGGTGTCACCGGCTGCTTCGGCGGGGGGTTGCGTGGTGGTGGTCGTGGGCTCGGGCCGCTTGGGAGCGGACACGATGATCTGCTTGGGATCGGCCGACGGGCCCGACCACGCCGACTGGATCGTGTCGCTGCCGCTGCCGGCGGCCCGGAGCGCCGCCACCTGGTAACGGTAGGTCCCGGGGGCGGAGAGGTTGCGGGTGAAGGTGGTCACCTTGGCGCCGGCCTGGCCGACCGTCTTCCACGCCCCGTCGCCGAACCGCTCCTGGACGACGTAGCTGGTGATGTCCGGCTCGGGGTTGGGCTGCCACTGGATGATCGCCTGCTTGGTGTTGTCGGCCCAGCCGAGGTGGACGTTGCGGGGGGCCGACACCGGGTTCGAGACGATGACGTTGCGGTCGTCGTGGCGGGGGGGTGGGGGCTGGTTGCTGTCGTTGGAGAACATGCCGCCGCTCCTGGCCCCGCCCTGGGCCGAGACCCGGACGACGTAGGGGCGGTTCTGGGCCGGGCCGCCGTCGTCGGGATAGGCGGTGGTGTCCCACACGCAGTCGATGTTGACGTAGGCCGGGGACCCACCCTCGGCCCGCTCGCACAGCGTGCCGAAGCCGGGGTAGTCGGACCCGTCCGGGGCGAGCGCCTCGACCGACCAGCTCTTCACGCCGCCGTCGAAGGCCACCCGGGCCTTGATGTGGACGGACTGGCCGGCGAGCTTGGCGCCCTCCTCCGGTGACTGCCACTGGATGAAGGAGGGCTGCTCGCTGCTGCCCTGCGCCAGCGCCCGTCCGGCGGGAAAGGCGACGACGCCGAGGGCGAGGCCGGCCACGCCGGCGAGAGAGGCAACCTTGCGCATGGGGCCTCCGATGTTCATTCCATGTCCGCCTTGACGACGAGGCGCTGGCGGGCCGAGCCCTTCGGATGGCAGGTGGTGAGCGTCAGGGTGTGGCCGGGGGTCTGGGCGATGACGCTGTAATCGGTGTTGGCCACCACGAACGGTGGGCGGCTCACCCGGTAGACGTGCTGGCCGATCGGGGTCTCGAGCACGATCTCGTCGCCGGGGTGCAGCCGGTCGAGATCGGCGAAGGGCTTGCCGTAGGTGGTGCGGTGGCCGGCGATGGCCACGTTGCCCTCCTCACCGGGCAGCGGGGTGTTGGGGTAGTGGCCGGCGCCGGCTCGCAGGGCGCTGGCGCCGGTGCCCTCGACCACCACGGTGTTGACTTTGATGGCCGGGATGATGATGCGGGTGAGGGCGTCGCCCTCCCGGGTCTGTCCGGCGGCGTAGGCGGCCCTGTTCTCCGGGCTGCGGAGCTCGATGGCGAGCTTCGACTGCAGCCGGCCCTGCATGAAGTTGGTGGCCAGCGGAAAGGCCAGCAGGCCGATCGCCAGCACGGCGGCGACGATCGAGATGCCCGAGAGCATGCGGCGGGCGGCGGGCCGCGTCCGCAGGGAGTCGAAGAAGAACCGGGTGCCGTCGTGCAGCCGGGCGATCGGGCGGGCGGCGAGCGGGCGGTCGAGGGAGGTGTCGGTCACGGTTGGCTCCCCAACTCGGAGAGAGGACGGCTCCGGGGTCGGGACTTCATTCGTCCCGACCCCGGATACCGGTGTTACTAGGTGGTGTAGCAGATGCTGGTGTGGTTGGGGCGGATGCCCCTCGGTCGGGCTAGCGACGGCGGCGCCGAATGATCGTGCCGGTCCCGAGGCTCACACCGAGGAGAGCGGGGATCGTCGCCGTCTTGAAGGGCAGACCACCGGTGCGGGGCAGGGCCGGCGCCGGGGCGGGAGCGGCCGCCGGGGTCTCGGCCGCCGCGGCCCGCTGACGCTCCACGACCTGACCCATCACCTTCGTCCCGCCGGCCTGGGCCACGGTCTGGGCCAGGGCGAGGCGGATGCCGGGCACGTCTGTCTTGTTGCCGAGGCTCAGGCCGGTGGCGCCGGAGATCGGGGCCAGCACGGTGTCGAGAGCGGCGTTACCGAGCAGGGAACCCAGCTGGAGGCCGGGCACCAGGTTGTTCAGGCCCTTGAAGAGGTGGATGGTGACGGCGGCGGACTCTTCCTTCACGCTGCCGTCGGGGAGCTTGGTCTCCTTCGGGGTGCCGACGGAGATCTCGGTGCAGAGGGCGCTCACGGCGCCGTCGCAGAACAGCGTCACGTTCTGGCCGGGGGCCAGCTCGATGAACCCGGGACCCGACTTGATGCCCAGCGTGCTGGTCAGCGTGTCGAGCGGCTTGACGCCGGCGACGCCGATCTGGCCGAGGCCGAGGGTCGGCAGAAGCTCGCTCTCGATGCGGACGAGCGTGTTCTTGGCCGAGCCCACGCCGGACGCCTTGTCACGGTCGTAGGTCACGGAGGCACCGGACTCGCCGGTCGTGATCTTGAGGAGCGGCGGGAGGCCGACGCCCCGGAAGGCGGGGAGGACCTCGATCGTGCCGCCCTGGGCGATCGACTCGGAGGTGAAGTTGGTGGCCGTGCCGGTGTTCTTGGCGATGGCGTTGCCGATGTTGATCCGGAGAAGGTCGGCGTTCTCCAGGTTGTTGACGACGTCCTTCACCGTCTCAGAGGGCGTGAGGGTCGGCAGGACCACGCTGCCCTGGCCGAGCAGGCTGCCGAGGAGGCCGTTGAGGGCCGTGACGGCGGTCTTGGCCGGAGCGTCCGTGGCCTTGAGCAGATCACCGACCGGGGTGGCGGCAACCGTGTCGAGGACGGGCTTCAGCGCGTCGAGCGCCGGCTTCAGGATCTGGGTGGCGTTGAGCCGGAGGCTCGCCACGGTCCCGGTGCCGATCGCCTCGAAATTCGAGACGTCGCCCTTCGTGCTGGCCTCACCGCAGGCAGCCTCACCGACGAGAAGGGCTGGGAGACCGGCGCCGCTGAGGGCCTCGCCGAGCGGGGGCTGGTAACAGGCCCGGCCGCCGTTGGCGGGCTGGTCACCCTGGGCCGCGGTGATGGCGGTCTTGGGGCTGAGCAGCGTCCCGATGCCGGAGGCCTTCTGGTTCAGCGTGTTGTTGACGACGTTGGCCGCGCTGTCGGCCGACGCAATCCCAAAGGTCAATTGACGGCCTAACAGGGAAAGGTCAAGCGCTTGGGCACTGGCTACGCCGCTGAACTGATCGGTCTCGACCCGGGTAACAGCACCATTCGCTGCGGGCGCGACGACAGCTGCGAGCACCAG
>Ga0070741_10006640_pt1 | contig 24683 bp, 28 predicted proteins | sample Coa_R1_4_FD_66440 | JGI IMG/M metagenome (GOLD analysis project Ga0070741, IMG submission 66440) | Surface soil microbial communities from Centralia Pennsylvania, which are recovering from an underground coalmine fire - Coalmine... | ecosystem: Environmental > Terrestrial > Soil > Unclassified ... | reverse complement strand
CGCACGCAGGAAACCTTGCGCGCGAGGTTGCCAAAATGACCGGCGGAGGAGGCGGCGGGTCGGCGGGGTTTGCACAAGCGGGCGGAAAAGATCCCAACAAACTGCGCGAAGCGATGGAAAAAGCGCCTGAACTTTTGGCCGCCCAATTGAAAGAAGAATGATTTCAGCCATCACAGCCTCGATCAGTTTGCTGCAAACCGACAGGTCGTCCATTTACATTCCGCCGCCGGAATCACGCTTCGCTCTGCTTGCGCCGATCGCGACGCTGCCGCCGGTGCTTTTGGACAAAACGGGCGACTATGTCGGCATCGCGCAGACAACCGCCCAATCAAAGGGGTTGCAGGCACGCATTCTTTGGATTGACGGAACCGCCAACATCCCACGAATCAACTCGGAAGAAAAGATCGTGGCGCTCGTCAAGCAGATCAAAACCGCTGGCTTCAACACCATCGTGTTCGATGTCAAGCCGATCGTCGGCTACACGCTGTATCCAAGCAGATACGCGCCGAAACTTACCGAATGGAAAGGTGAAAAACTTCCCAGCGATTTCGATCCGCTAAAAGTTATGGCGCGCGAAGCGAAGGCAAACGCCATTCCGCTCATCGTGAGTTTCAACGCGTTCAGCGAGGGCCACCGGCTGACGAAGCAAGGATTGGGATACGAAAACCTTGAATGGCAGACGGTTTTGTATGAACCCGTGCCGTTTCTGCGATGCGCCGCAGGAAGATACAAACTGGAGCCGATCCCGAATCAGCTTCCTGCCAACGACCTGACGATCGGCGTGTTCACCTCGCGCAGCGCGGTGCCGAAATCGGGCGCTATGTTCGGCGTCGTTGTGGGAGCGAACGGGCTCGTCATATCGAGCCTCGATGCTGATTCGCTTGCCAAAGACACGCCCGCCATCCCCGCGGGCGGAAGTTTGATGCTGGGCTATGGGCGGGCGGCAGATTATCTAAGGCAGAACGTTCACGTCGGCATCACTGTCGGCATAGATTCCGACGTTTCGTGGGTTCCCATTTCGCAGCGTTCAGAAGAGCAGATTCCGCTGATGGTCAATCCCAACAATCTTGAAGTTCAAAAGCGGCTTCTCGACATGGTGCGCGAAGTGCTCACGAACTACGATTTGGCGGGATTGGTTTTCGATGATCGGCTTCGCTATGGCGGAATGAACGCCGATTTTAGTTACCGTTCGCAGGCGCTTTTCGAAAGATACATCGGCAAAAGCATCACTTGGCCCGACGATGTTTTCAAATACAAGCTCACTCCATCGCTGCAAAAAGGAATCGTCGTGGGCCCGTATTTCGACGCCTGGATGGTGTGGCGGGCGATGGTGCTGCGCAACTGGGTGGCTCAAGTGCGCAACGTGATCAAAGAAGTAAGGGCCGACGCTCTGTTCGGAGTGTATGCCGGTTCTTCATTTGGAACTTATCAAAAGTACGGCGCGAACTGGGCCGATTCAAAATTCGATGCGGGCTTCTGGTTTTTGACCAAAGAGTATAAGCAGACCGGGTTTGGCGGACTTTTGGATTTCTTCATTCCTGGATGTTATTACCCAACGGCAACGATTGCCGACGCGCTGGCCGCAGCCGAACCCGTTGGCAACACAATCGAAGCGGCAGGACAACTTTGCAATCGCGCCGCCCGCGATCAAGCGTGGTGTTATGCGGGGATCATGCTCAGCCAGTTCGCCGATCGTCCCGAAGAGTTGAAAAGAGCGCTTCAAGCGGCATGTGCATCCACGCAGGGTGTGATGGTTTTCGATCTTTCGCACGACATGCAAAAGTTTTGGCCAATCTTTCAAGATGCGTTCCGCTCTCCTGCGCAGGCGCCTCACACCGTAAGCGGTCTGCTGGAAAAAGTCCGGCGCATGCGTCTGGATCGCGACAAAAAAGGACTGGTTGATCCGCCCACAATCATCAACAGCGGACTTCCGGGGACCGGAATGTGAACGGCGGGTCCGTATCGGTCATCGTCGTAACTTACAACAGCCGCGACGACATCACCGCGTGCATTAATTCGATTCCCGATGCGTGCGAACTGATCGTTATTGACAACGGCTCAAAAGACGGCACCGTTCAAGCCGTACAGAATCATCCTCGGAGCCCTGTGGTCATTCAAAACGAAACTAACTTTGGATTCGGGGCCGCAAACAACCAAGGTCTTAGGCTCGCATCGCGCCCGTTCGCCTTGCTGCTCAATCCCGATGCGTTCGCACACCCTGGCGCGATTGAACGTTTGGAACAGGTGATGCGTGATCAGCCTGAAGCGGCTGCGTGCGGAGGAAAACTGCTCAACCCCGACGGCTCCCTTCAGCAATCGGCGTGCCGAGAGCTCACGCTGTGGGCAGTGTTTACCGAACAAACTCTGCTCGAAAAACTTTTCAACACATACTGGATATCGGGCAGATTCGCGCAAAGCAACGAACCAGTGCGCGTTGCGCAAGTGATGGGTGCATGCCTGATGATGCGGCGTTTCGATGGTGAGTTTGCGATGTTCGACGAACGGTTTTTTCTGTATTGCGAAGACACGGAACTGTGCAAACGTCTGGCCGAAAAAGGCCGGATTCTTTATGTCCCGGATGCGGTATTCACGCATCGGTTGGGAACATCTTCGGTCAAAGATAGAGCGCGCGCGGTGCGGATGTACAACCGGGGCAAAGAGATGTATTTTAAACTCCACCATGGCGCATTTCAGGCACTTATCTGCTTCCTGCTCGACAGGTTTGGAGCGCTGCTGCGATTGGCGATCTGGATTCTGGCGTCAGCGGGTTCTCTGTTCCTGTGGAAGGCGGCGGTGTCGAGAGTTCGGGTCTTCGCGAAGGTTTTATTCGGGCCGATTGATCCCTACCGGGCTTCAACCGGGCATAATTAGCATCTGTGTTCGATTCACTCGCAAGCGCGCTTTCTGGTGTTTTTGGTCGTCTTCGCAAGCGCGGCAGACTTTCGGAATCCGACGTTGACGAGTTTCTTCGCGAAATCCGGATTGCGCTGTTAGAGGCCGACGTAAATCTTGCCGTCGCCAAGCAGTTCATCGCGCGCATTCGCGAAAGAGCGGTGGGCGAACACGTGATCGAATCGCTTACTCCCGATCAAACCGTTCTCACCATCATTCATTCCGAACTTACACAGCTGTTGGGAAGCGAGCCGGTGCGATTCAACTGGAGCCCGTCGCCTCCGACGGTCATCGTGTTATGCGGGCTGCAAGGCTCAGGCAAAACCACCACTGCCGCGAAACTTGCGGTTTGGCTGAAAAAGCAGGGCAAATCGCCGATGCTCGCCGCTTGCGATCTGCAGCGTCCTGCCGCCATCACGCAGCTGAAAGTTCTTGGCGACAGCATCGAAACCCCGGTCTTTGCAGATTTCGATTCGAAAGACCCGGTGTCGGTGGCTCGGCGGGCGAAACAGGAGTGTTCGCGGCTTTTCCGCGATGTGTTGATTCTCGACACCGCGGGCCGGCTCCAAATTGATGAGCCGCTGATGCAGGAACTGGCGGCAATCAAAACCGAACTCCGGCCCGATGAGGTGCTGCTGGTCGCCGATTCGACCACCGGTCAAGAGTCCACCCAGATCGCCGAGCGGTTCGACGAGCGGCTATCTCTCACCGGCCTGATCTTTTCGAAAACGGACGGCGACACCCGCGGAGGCGCAGTGCTGAGCATGAGGGCGGTGACCGGCAAACCCGTCAGGTTCGTCGGAATCGGCGAGCAGACCGACGCTTTGGAGCCTTTCATTCCCGACCGTTTCGCTCAAAGAATCCTCGGTTTTGGCGATATCACAGGGCTGCTCGAGAAGGCTCAGCAAGCGATCGAGCCCGATTCGGCGGTCAGACTCACCGACCGAGTCCGGCAGGGCAAGTTCGACCTTGAAGACATGCTTCAGCAACTGCGGGCAGTGAGGAAGATGGGTTCACTCAAGTCGGTGCTCAAACTTTTGCCGGGGGCTCACTCCCTTCCCGATGAACTTGTGGACGGGGTGGGCGAGTCGGGCATCAGCCGCATCGAGGCGATTCTTTTGAGCATGACCCCCAAAGAGAGGCGGAATCCTGATATACTTGACGCCTCGCGGAAGCGGCGCATCGCGGCCGGGTCGGGCACTTCGGTGCAAGAGATCAACCGCCTGGTCAAGCAGCTCGACGAGATGAAGCGTCAGATGAAACATCTGACCAAAAAGGCGATTTTCGGCAAGAAAAAACGCCGATGAAGATCTGGTGATACAAAAAACGTGGTTCGAATTCGATTAGCAAGAATGGGCGCGAAGGGACAGCCGTTCTATCGCATCGTGGTAACTCCCAGCGAGTCCGCCCGAAACGGGCGGTTCGTTGACCTGATCGGGACGTATGACCCGCTGAAAGACCCCGCCGAAATCAAGGTAGACAGGCAGAAAGCGCAAAAATGGCTCGCGGACGGAGCGAAAACTTCCGAAACCGTCGAACGGTTATTGAAACGTGAAGGGATCGAGTTTCCTTCGGCAAACGGAAAACCCCGCCGCAAACCTGCCAAGCCGCGTGTGAAACATCCGAAGCCGGTAAAACCGAAAAAGCAGAAAGCAGCGGTTGCGGCCGAACCGGCTCCAGCCGATCAACCCGCCGAAAGTCAAGCCGCGCCGCAGCCCGAACCAGCGGAACAGACTGAATCATGAAACCTGACTACACGAACCTGGTGAAATATTGTGTCGAGCGTTTGGTGGATGAACCCGACAGCGTAAGCGTGGATTCGCGCACCGACCGCAGCGGCGCATACATCAATGTTACGGTCGCCCCAAACGATGTGGGCAAAGTGATCGGACGCAACGGACGAATCGTGAACGCGCTGCGAAGCCTGGTGTCCTCGGTCGGCGCCAAGCAGCGGCAGCGGGTGTACGTGAAAGTCGTTTCCGACTAACGTTTTGTGCGCAAACGAACTTTCGCGCCGAAGACACCGCAATCTCCCTTGATTTCGATCGGCAGGGCCGTTGGAGTGTTCGGTCTTCGCGGGGCGCTGAAGGTTAATCCCAACACCGATTTCCGCTCCCGATTCGACCCTGGCACCCGCGTGGTGATTGCAGGAAGCCAGCGGACGATCGTTTCGGCGCAGTGGCACAAAAATCAAGCGCGGATCCGTTTGTCAGGGGTTGAAACCGTTGAACATGCCGAGCGTCTGGTGGGGCAAGAACTGTTTGCAGACGAACAGTTTGTTCCGGAATTGGGCGAAGGAGAGTATCGTGTCAGCGACCTGATAGGCGCGCGTGTGGTTACCGATGAGGGCAAAACTCTCGGCGTTCTTGATGAGGTGATCTCCGGTCCTGCAAACGACGTTTTTCGAGTGGGCGAGTATCTGATTCCCGTCGTTGACACTTTCGTGCTGAATGTGGATGTGCCCCACAAAACGATCACGGTTCGCGTGATTCGAGGCATGGCGGGGCTGGGAGCAAAGAACCGAAAACGATGATGCGGGTGCAGTTCGCGACGCTTTTTCCTGAAACCGTGCTTTGCGCGGTGCGATACAGCATTCTTGCAAGGGCGGAAGCCAAAGGAGTTGTCACTTTTTCGGCGGTTGACCCGCGCGGATTCGCGACGGACGCGCACAAAAGTGTTGACGACGAGCCTTACGGCGGCGGGCCGGGAATGGTGATGAAGCCGGACGTTTGGGCTGCGGCACTCGATTCGATCAAAACCGAACGGTGCGCGATCGTTTTTCCCGACCCGAATGGCAGAATCTTTCGGCAGAGCCATGCGCTCGAGTTGTCGGCGCAGAACCATCTGATTTTCGTTTGCGGGCATTACGAAGGGTTCGATGAACGGTTTGTTGAGGCGTATGCAACGCACCGTTTCAGCTTGGGAGATTTCATCGTTACGGGCGGCGAGCTGGCGGCCGCGCTCATGGCAGACGCGATCGTGCGGTTGATCCCCGGAGCCGTGAAGGAGGAGTCGAAGGATCAGGACGCGTTCTCGGACGGCCTGCTCACCAACCCCCAATACACGCGCCCGGAAGTCTGGCGCGGCGTCCGCGTGCCCGCCGATCTGCTTTCGGGCGATCATGCCAGAATTAGGAAGTGGAGGCGGGCGTGGAGGCTGCGTGCGACCCGCGAGCGCAGGCCCGACCTGTTTTCGCAGGCCCCGCTGACATCCGAAGACCTCGACCTGCTAAAATAGCGTTTCCTACCCCCAGTTAGAGGTCAAGTTTATGTCGAAGAACGCCATCTTGGAAAGCGTCGTCGAGGCGTCCAAAAAGAACGAGATCCCGCGGATTTCGCCGGGAGACACCGTAAAAGTGCACGTACGGGTTCGGGAGGGCGGCAAGGAGCGGCTTCAGCTGTTCGAAGGCATCGTGCTTGCGAACAAGCATGGGGGGATTCAGCAGAGCATTACCGTGCGCAAGATCAGCCACGGGGTGGGTGTGGAGCGGACGTTCCCTCTCCATTCGCCAATGATCGCAAAGATCGAACTCATTCGGAAAGGCAAAGTGCGCCGCGCAAAGTTGTACTACCTTCGCGAAAAAGTCGGCAAAGAAGCCCGGGTCGAAGAGGCGCGATAGCGAATGCTTTCGCTTCTGGCGCAGGCGCAGGAACCGACCGACGGCTCGCTCGCCATGTTCGTCGAAAAGCTTGCGCGGCTTCCTTTAGCAGCCATCGTGATCGCGTGCGTGTTGTGCACCCTGATGAGAGCGGTCTATTCCCGCTATCTGAGCAGCGATGAAAACAGAGAGTTCCAGCCGGTTTCATTGGCAGCGGCGATCGCCGCAGTTGTAGGAATTGGAATCTGGTGGGGGGTTTCGGGAAGCTGGTTTGTGCTGCTTGCGATGGGTATCGTGGTGGCGTTCGCAGTCTTATTCGTTGGAGCCTCACGCCGCGATCAGGACGCTTACAATTCAGTTTCATTTTGGATGCCCGCGGGTTTGGTTTTCGGTTTAAGTTTGTGGTGGGGAATCACCGAGCATCCGTTGTGCTTCATTTTGGGAATAGCGCCGTTGGTGTTTGCTGCACAAATCTATTTCGGGCGGCCGGACAGAGCGGCCCGATTGATGCACGATCTTTTTGATGCCGTGATTTATGCGGGCATCGTGGTATTCATGATTCTGCGCCCCTATGGAATCCAAACTTTCAGAATCCCGTCGCCTTCGATGGTCCCAGGTCTGCAAGTCGGCGACATCGTGATCGTGGATAAGTTCACGTATCGTTTTCGGGGCGAGCCGCAGTTTCAGGATCGTGTGGTGTTTCGTCCGCCCGAGCGTGCGCTCAAACTTGCGGGGCATACCGACCCGAACACCGACTATGTGAAGCGGTGCATCGGTCTTCCGGGCGACAAGATCGAACTGAAAGACGGCGTTTTGTATCGTAACGACAAGATGGTGGATGAGCCGTACCTTCGGAAGGAGCCGGGAATCAACAGCGGTGATTTCAAACTTGTGATGTATAAGGGAAGTTTGATTCCGATTCGAAGAAGAATCGCCGAATACACGAACCAGGGCTCGGCGGACGAATATACGATTGACCCGGCAGATTACGAATCGGTGTGGAATCTGCCTGCCGAAAAAGTTCCGCAAGGGTTTTATTTGATGCTCGGCGACAACCGAAGCGGCTCCGCCGACAGCCGGCTTTGGGGTTTGGTGCCCCGCGATCAGATCGTGGGCAAAGTGTGGTTTGTGCTGTTCAGCCCGCGGCGGATCGGAATATCCGACGCGCCAGAAGGTTAACTCACATCGGTCTGCATCATTCGACTGCGTGACTGTTCGACTCCCGATTTGAGCATCGCGTTGTCCGGCGATTCCAACTTCGGATCGGCATCCAGTATTTCGATGGCTGCGCTCCGCGCCTCTTCGAGCAGCGCACCGTCTCTAAGCAGATCGGCCACGCGCAGCTCGATCGCCCCGCTTTGGCGCGTTCCAGAAAGGTCTCCTGGACCCCGGATGCGAAGGTCCTCTTCGGAAATCTTGAAACCGTCGTTTGTTTGCACCATCACGCTCAGCCTCTGGGCCGAGTCGGGAGTCACCGGAGCGCCGATCAAAACGCAGTAACTTTTCTTGCTTCCACGGCCCACGCGGCCTCGCAGCTGATGCAGCTGAGCAAGCCCGAAACGATTCGCATCCTCGATCACCATGATCGTGGCGTTCGGAACGTCTACGCCAACTTCGATGACGCTCGTCGCGACCAATACTTGGGTTTCTCCAGAGCGGAACGCTTCCATCTGCCGCTCTTTGTTTTTTGACTTCAGTTGCCCGTGAATCAGTCCCACCTTGAATTCCGGAAACACCTCGGTTGAGATCTGTTTGTAAAGGTCTTCCGCGGCTTGCATCTGCATCTTCTCGCTTTCCGACACCAAGGGACAAACGATGTAAACCTGAGCACCCTGCTGGAGCATAGCGCGCACGCCCTCATAAACTCTGGCGCGTTCGTTCGGCTGCTTCCAATGGGTTTTGATGGGAGTTCTGCCTGGCGGCAGTTCGTCAATCACGCTCAAATCCAAATCGCCATAAATGGTGAGAGTCAGGCTGCGCGGAATCGGCGTAGCGCTCATCACCAACACATCGGGTGCGACGCCTTTTCTTCGAAGCGCTCCGCGCTGCATCACGCCGAAGCGATGCTGCTCATCAATCACCACAAGTCCGAGCCGGTCGAAATTCACATTCTGTTGTATCAGCGCATGCGTTCCTACCGAAATGTGCGCATCTCCGCTGCCGATGCGTGCGATCGCTTTCTTTTTCGCGCGTGATTGCTGCTTGCCGACTAACAGTTCGACCTCGATTCCGATGGGTTCGAAAATCTGTTTGAGATTCGCGGCGTGCTGTTCGGCGAGAATCTCGGTCGGCGCCATCAGCGCGGCTTGAAAGTTTGCGCGGACGGCAGCAAGCATTGCCGCTGCCGCAACGGCGGTTTTTCCGCTGCCCACGTCGCCTTGCAAAAGTCGGTTCATCGGATGGGGGCTGCGCATGTCGGCAAGGATTTCGTCCAAAACTTTTTTCTGCGCGGCTGTGAATGTAAAACCGCATGCCCTTTCGATTTCGGTATGCAGATCGCTTGCGATTTCAAAACCGATCCCTTCTTGCAGCCCTCGTTCGCGGTTGCGCATGCATTGGGCCAACTGCAGATAAAGAAACTCTTCGAACACCAGTCTGCGCCGCGCGCCGATCCGTTTTTCTTCGCTTTCGGGAAAGTGTGCGTTGCGAATCGCCGCCCTGCGCGACATCAGTTTGTGCCGCTTTCGAATTTCGAGTGGCAGAGTTTCGGGAAGGGCGTCAACCATTGTGAGGGCGCTTTTCACTGCCCTGCGAACCATCTTCTGGCTCACACTTTCCTTCAGCGGATAAATCGGCGTGATGCGCGCAAATTCCGCTTCGCTGTCTTCGGAATCCACAATCTCCCACTCGGGCGACTGCATCTGATAGCCGTATTCGCCGCTTTTGACCTGCCCATATGCGATGATTTCGGCGTTTCTGCCGCTGAGTTTCGTGGTGATCCAAGGCTGGTTGAACCAAACCAGACTGAGCGATGCAGTGCCGTCGGTAACGATTGCCCGAATGATCTGCAATCCGCGGCGCTTGGGAACGTCCACGTCAATCACTTTGCCTTTGACCGTTGCCCAATCGTCCGCACGCAATGAACGGATCGGCACGAAATTCGCGCGGTCTTCGTAGCGGCGCGGAAGATAATGCAGAAGATCATCAACGGTTTTCACGTCGAGTTTTTCGAGCGCCGCCGCAAGTTTCGGCCCCACGCCCTTCAGGAATTTAATCTCGGTGGTAAGCGAATACTGCGTCTGCACGTTCATAAAACTTTCCGCAACACAAGTGTGCCATCGGATAGACGTTCGGCTTCCCAATGTTTTGGCAGATAAGTTGTGGAGTCGGACTGAACGATCAGCAAAGGTCCCTGCACGATTCCGCCCTGGGGAATTGCGTGTCTTTGGATGATCGCGCTGCCCGACGGCTCGGAAAATGACGGTTGTTGCGCCGGCGGGAGAGGCTCCGGATCGCGCTCGGCGCGAACGCGGGCTGCGACCCACTGAATATCTGCCCGTGCATGCCGTGCGCCATAAACCGCTTGATGCTCGCGCTCAAACCCCTCGCAGGTGCGCTCAAAACCATCGTCTGCGCAAACTGTCAGTTCATATCCTTGTCCTTTATATCGCATATCAGCGAACGTAACAATCCGATCGGGCGGGCACGCCATTTCGGCTTTCACTTTCTGAATCAGACCCTCATACACTTGGTGCCACGATTCCGGCGTGTGGGTTTCGATCACTGTTGCGCTCGCTTCTTGAACGATCGGAGCCAACAGCAGACCGTATGCCGAAAACACTCCTGGAAACTGCGGAATGAGTATCTCACGAATGCGCAGCTCGTCGGCAACTTCGCACGCGTGCAAGCCGCCTCCACCGCCATAAGCCACCAAGCAGTACTCTTCTGGATCGCGTCCACGTTCCGAACTAATTTTTCTAATCGCGCGGGCCATCTGCGCGACCGCCAGTTCGATGATCGCGTTTGCCGTCTGTTCGGCGCTTGCTCCCAAACGGCTTGCAAGCCCGCCGATGGCGTGAAACGATCTTTCGGGAATCAAACGGCCTGCCAGCCCGCCGGAATATAAATCCAACGCTAATCTTCCCAGCACGACGTGGGCGTCGGCGATGCACGGAGTCGAACCGACGCCGTAAAACGCAGGGCCCGGGTCAGCGCCCACGCTTTTCGGGCCCACTTTCAGCGCTCCGGCCTCATCCAGTTCGGCAATCGAGCCGCCTCCGCAGCCGATGGTGTGCACGTCCACGCGCCGGAGCCTGCAAGGCAGGCCGCCGATGTCGCTCAGGTTTGTATACAGCGGATCGCCTTCGATAAGCGTTACATCGGTGCTTGTTCCACCCACGTCGAAGGCGATGGCTTTAGTTTTGTTGTGCGTTTTTGCGAGATGCGCGGCCGCGGCCGCTCCAGCCGCGGGTCCGCTTGTCACACTCAAAATAGGCTTTTCAATAGCCGAACGGATCGGCATGATGCCTCCGCCGCTTGTCATGATCGAAATCTGATCGGCAGGGAACGCGCGTTCAATTTCCGAAAAGTACGCTTCGATGACGGGCGCAATGTAGGCGTTCAGCAGCGTAACACATCCGCGTTCGTATTCGCGGAACTCTGGCGATACCTGGTGCGAGAGCGATACGTGCTTCATCTGCAGCACATCTTTCACCTGCGATTCATGCATAGGGTTTGCATACGAAAACAGCAGGCAGACCGCGGCGGACTGATACCGCAGTTTGATTTCAGACAAAGCGTGCGCGCCGCAGGGCTGCAGTTCGATTCCCGATGGGCCGATGCGGCCGGTTACGACGAAACAGTCTTCGCGCGAAATGGGCACGGGTGGAAGAACCGGTTCGAGCGCATAAATATCGGGCCTGGTTTGCCGCCCGATAAACAGCAGATCTTTGAATCCTTCATTCACGATGAACGCGGTTTTCGCTCCGCGGCGTTCCAAGATCGCGTTGGTGGCGACTGTCGTGCCGTGAATGATGTTTTTTGGTCCGGGAATGTCGAGCAGACCTTTGCGCATGGATTCTGCCGGGTTGTTTGGCGTGCTGGGGATTTTGAATATCTGCACACCCGAAGGATGCGCAACCACAAAATCGGTAAATGTGCCGCCGGTGTCAATACCGATGCGGATCATCGCAGAATTTACAGCGTGCCCGACAGCCTGCGCGACATGTCGAACGATTCGATGATGTTTGTCAGCGTTTTCTTCAACTGTTCTTGGCTGAGCGTGTCGGAACTCAACTCAAGTTTCAGCAGCCAGTTTTGCCCAAGAACGAACGCATCGAACGCGACGGTTTTGGCAGAACCGTTTTGCGATGCCGACCACGTTCCAGAAAGGTACTGCCCGATGGGCAACAGTTTTTTGGGTTGCGCAGCGCGCACCGTTTTGGGAACATAAACGGAAACCTTGAGTTTCGCCTTGGCTTCGGGTTCGATGGAAGCGATTTCGGCGGGCATGTCCACCCGGCGCGCGGCTTGAAACGCCGAGGGAAGCCTCAAGGTGAAGAATGCGTGCAGCTGAGCGTCCCGAAACCCAACGGTGTGTCCGCCCGACGGAGCCGAACGCGGATGGGGAGCCTGACTTTCAGGCTGAACAACCGCCGACCCGCATCCCAAAAAAGCGAAAACCGCTCCCAAAACCCACCAACAACCACCGTTCATCCACCTCATTCTACTGCTTATACGGAAGAACCCAGGCGTTCGAACGAGCCATAATTGAAAAAAGTGTCACGGAAGAGACTTCTCAGCGGCATGCAGCCGACCGCAAGCCGCCTGCACCTGGGCAACTACGAAGGTGCGCTGAAAAACTGGGTGAGGCTCCAAAACGAATATGAAATGTTCTGCTTCGTTGCGGATTGGCACGCCCTGACCACCATGATCGAAAAGACCGAAAACATTCGCGAAAACTCCCTTCGCGTTGCGGCAGACTTTTTGGCGGCGGGCATTGACCCTGAAAAATCTACTGTATTCTTGCAGTCGGCGGTCAAAGAGCATGCCGAACTGTACGTCCTGTTTAGTATGGTAACGCCGTTGGGCTGGCTGGAGCGCGTGCCGACGTTTAAAGAGAATCGGGAAAAACTTTCGGGTGAAGCAGAAGCGAGTCATGGACTGCTTGGGTATCCCGTTTTGCAGGCCGTAGACATTCTGATTTATAAGCCTTATGGTGTGCCGGTTGGAAAAGATCAGGTGCCTCATTTGGAAATTACGCGCGAAATTGCGCGAAGGTTCAACTATCTGTTCGGCGATGTGTTCCCCGAAATTCAAAACGTTTTGAGCGACACGCCGCTGTTGATGGGCACCGACGGCAGAAAAATGAGCAAGACCTATGGCAACACCATAGATCTTTTCGAAACGGACGAAGAAACAACCAAAAAAATCAAAACCGCATATACCGATCCGCTGAAAATTCACAAAAACGACCCAGGTCACCCCGAAGGCTGTTCGGTTTTTGCTTTGCACGCGGTGTATAACAAGCCGAATGCAGCGGTTGTGGAAAAGGAATGCCGCGCGGGCGAAAGAGGGTGCGTTTCGTGCAAGCAGGAATGCACGTCGGCGCTTTTGGAAACGCTGGCTCCGCTGCGCAAACGGCGCCAGGAGATCGAATCCGATCCTCGCTCTGTGGAGAATGCCCTCAAGAAAGGCGCAGAACGGGCGCGTGAGGTTGCGTCGCAAACGCTGGTCGAGGTGCGCAAGGCGATGAAACTCTCATGATCCGCGCAGTTTATTTTGATCTCGATGACACGTTGTGCGCCTACTGGTCGGCGTCGCGTTCGGCTCTTTCGCAGGCGTTCGAAGAGCACGCTCTGGACGTTCCAGCCGCGTTGCGTTCGTGGCGCGAAGTGTTCAAAACGTTTTCAAAAGAGATTAAGACTGAAGAGTGGTACGCGCGTTACTTGGAATCAGGCGAGCCGACGCGCACCGAGCATCTGCGGAGAACGCTCGCACATTTGGGAATGCCCGACGAAGAGTTGGCTTCGTCGCTCAGCCGGCGATACGCCGAATTAAGGTCGCAATTTTTGGGGCTGTTTGAAGATGCGATTCCGATGCTCGAACATCTTCGCGGTCGGTATCGGCTCGGAATCATTACGAACGGGCCGACAGACGTTCAGCGCGATGAACTGGCGCAGTTGCGAATCGAACGGTATTTCGATCAAGTTTTGATCGAAGGCGAGGTGAAAGCCGGAAAGCCCGCGCGCGAAATCTTTGCGGTCGCGGAACGGTTTTGCAATCTTTCGGCAGATGAAATGCTGTTTGTCGGCAACGCATTCGAGCATGACGTGCAAGGTGCGAAGGCTTCGGGATGGCACGCCGTGTGGCTCAACCGCGGCAAGGAACTTCCTGTTGAAACCGGCCCAAGGCCCGATGCTGTGATCCGCAACCTGTATGAGTTGTGCGGCTATCTGCATATCGCGATGCCCGACGGCGACCTTCCGCAGGTTTCCGAATCCCGCGTTACGAATTGGCGGTGAGGGTTCCGTAAAGTTCGGGTCTGCGCGCGTTCCACAAATCCATTTCATATTCGCCAGGTTTCTGCACCACGCGTTTGCTGCGCGCTTCGAAAAGGTCGCATTCGGCCTCGATGACCGTTTCCTGATCGTGTTCTGCGCTCGCAAGGATTTTTCCACTCGGAGCGATGATTTTGCTTTTGCCGATGAACCGAAAACCGTTTTCTTCGCCTGCGCGATTCGCGGCCGCAATGAACACGTGGTTTTCCACGGCCCTTGCGGGGCAGATGTAATCGCTCGAAGGCTGCGCGCCTTCGGGCCAGTTCGTGGGAACGCAAATCAAGTCAGCGCCGCGAAGCGCATAACTTCGGGCGAGTTCGGGAAATCGAATGTCAAAACAGATTGCAATCGCGACGTTTCCGAACGGAGTTTCGAATATCGGCGCGTCACAACCCGCCGTTACGAAGCGGTCAATCCCCAAAAACGGGATGTGCGTTTTGCGATAGATGCCGATACGTCCATTTGGTCCGAACAGCGCGGCAGAATTGAAAACCTTTTCACCGTCGAGTTCTGCGAATCCCACAATCGCATACGAGCCTTGATCAACGAGAAGCCGCTCGATTTGTTGCAGCGAAGCGTGGGTTGAAGGAATCGAAATCTGTTTCGCCTCAGCGTCCGAACTCACGCAATAGCCCGTGAGGGCGGCTTCTGGAAACACGATCAGATCGGCGGCAGAAACGGAGGTAATCTCGCAAATCCGTTCTGCGTTGGCGCCGGCATCGCCAAACGTTGGAATGAACTGCGCGCACGCGATTTTCATTACGGTTCCAGCCACAAAATCGGATCGCCTTCCTGCAGCACGTTGCCGTCTTCGACGGCGAAACTTTTGATGACGCCCGCGACGATTGCTTCGACAGGGTTGAAAACTTTCATCGCTTCTATGATGCCGATGATGTCTCCGCGTTCGATCCGGTCGCCTTCTTTAACGTATTCCGGCTCATCGGGGCTTGGCCGGCGATAAAAGATTCCCGTAAGGGGCGAAGGCATCGGAACTCCTGCTTGCGGCCGGCTTGGTGGCGGCGCGCCGGCGATGGAGACTTGGGTGGTTCCTGCCGCTTCGCGTCGGATTTCGATTTCGTTTTCTCCTTCGCGAACGGTGATGGCAGTGAGGCCGTGCTTGTCGAGCAGTTGGGTGAGTTCGTCAATCTTTTTCGCAAGGTCTTTCATGTGGGGCGGGCAGTGGCGCGGACGAAGGGATTCGAACCCCCGACCCTCAGTTCCGAAGACTGATGCTCTATCCACTGAGCTACGTCCGCGCGGGGAGAGATTGTACCGGGCTGGGCTTTATCGTTCAAAATAGGGAAGTCGGGGCGTAGCGCAGCCTGGTTAGCGCGCTTGCCTGGGGGGCAAGAGGTCGCGAGTTCAAATCTCGCCGCCCCGACCATGAGACCTCAGGCGCTTGATTTTCGCGGCAGGATATGCCTATAATAGGGATTCGTGTGGCCCGCGATGGGCCCCGTTCCTTGAAAATTGGATACGCAATCGGCTCTATAAAGACGTTCCGGATGGCCTTCGGGCCATCATTCAACACTTGACCGTCCCGGCTTGCCGGGACAAAAGAAAGTCAAGATCAAACAAAACGATAACTCACGGAGAGTTTGATCATGGCTCAGGACGAACGCTGGCGGCGTGCTTAAAACATGCAAGTCGAACGAGGCAGCAATGCCTAGTGGCAGACGGCGGAGTAATACATAAGCAACCTGCCCCGAAGACCGGGATAGCCCCTCGAAAGAGGGATTAATACCGGATGTGGCCATTGGGGGACATCCCCTGATGATTAAAACGCGCAAGCGGCTTCGGGAGGGGCTTGTGGCCTATCAGCTTGTTGGTGGGGTAACGGCCTACCAAGGCGGCGACGGGTAGCTGGTCTGAGAGGACGATCAGCCCGACTGGGACTGAGACACGGCCCAGACTCCTACGGGAGGCAGCAGTTGGGAATCTTGCACAATGGGCGAAAGCCTGATGCAGCGACGCCGCGTGGAGGACGACGTCCTTCGGGATGTAAACTCCTTTTGCCAGGAAAGAACAATGACGGTACCTGGTGAATAAGCCCCGGCTAACTACGTGCCAGCAGCCGCGGTAATACGTAGGGGGCGAGCGTTGTCCGGATTTACTGGGCGTAAAGGGCGCGTAGGCGGTCTGCTAAGTCAGAAGTGAAATCTCCAGGCTCAACTTGGAAACTGCTTTTGATACTGGCGGACTCGAGTAGTGGAGAGGTGATTAGAATTCCCGGTGTAGCGGTGACATGCATTGATATCGGGAGGAATACCAACAGCGAAGGCAGATCACTGGCCACTCACTGACGCTGAGGCGCGAAAGCGTGGGGAGCAAACAGCATTAGATACGCTGGTAGTCCACGCCCTAAACGATGGATGTTAACGATCAGGGGTATCGACCCCCTTGGTCGTCACAGCTAACTAGCGTTAAACATCCCGCCTGGGGACTACGGCCGCAAGGTTGAAACTCAAATGAATTGACGGGACCCCGCACAAGCGGTGGAGCATGTGGATTAATTCGATACAAACCGAAGAACCTTACCCAGGTTTGACATCTAGGGCAAGCCTGTGAAAGCAGGGCCCCATCCCACAAGGATGGCCCGAAGACACCTGTTGCATGGCTGTCGTCAGCTCGTGCCGTGAGGTGTACGGTTAAGTCCGCCAACGAGCGCAACCCTCATCTTGTGTTGCCATCAGGTAAAGCTGGGAACTCACGAGAAACTGCCGGCGTAAGTCGGAGGAAGGTGAGGATGATGTCAAGTCAGCATGGCGGTCACGCCTGGGGCTTCACACATGCTACAATGGGCGCAACAAAGGGCAGCAATATCGCAAGATGGAGCTAATCCCAAAAATACGCCCTCAGTTCAGATTACAGTCTGCAACTCGACTGTATGAAGTCGGAATCGCTAGTAACCGCAGGTCAGCTATACTGCGGTGAATACGTTCCCGGGGTTTGTACACACTGCCCGTCAAGTCACCCGAGTCGTCTGCACCCGAAGTCCGTGGCTCAACCCTCGTGGAGAGAGCGGCCGAAGGTGTGGGGGGTAAGGGGGACTAAGTCGTAACAAGGTAGCCTTACCGGAAGGTGTGGCTGGATCACCTCCTTTATAGGGAGTAGAACACTTCTACTAACCATCTTCACTCACGAAAATGGTTTATCCCAGGTCGATCTCGTCCCGGCGTGCCGGGATCGAGGTTTTCCAAAATGAACGCTTTACACCCGATGCGTATCTGATTTCAGGGCTCAAACGTCAGGAGTTTGAGGAGAGACTATGGAGATGAAAATCACCATCTGGCTCGGAAGGTTTGTTGCCTGCGTTTTGTGCGCTTTTGCTGTTCACGCAGGCATTGCGCAAATCCCCAATGTGCCGCACCCGGACAAAGTGCCGCCAGACGGTTCGACAGCGGCGAACCCCACAATCTTTCCGGTTGGTCTGCAATGGAATGCCGATCATTCTCGTTATGAAGCGAACGGCGCAATTTGCTTACCACAACCTCCTCTAATTTACAACGAACAGGGACAGCTCCAAGGCGAACTCGGTATCTACTGGGATTCGAATTGGGGTGGTGGCGTGTAGAACTGGCCGGGCAATGGCGTTACGCACAATTTTGACTTTTGCAGAATATTTCAGGGCCTGGCTCCAGGCGAGACGGCTACGGTTAGCGCGTGGGTGCTTTACGAATACAACGGAGAGATCATTTGGGATGAGGAGTATTGGTTCAAGATCGTCGTTGGCGGCGGGCCCATAAACGTTGACGTGCTGCAAAAGTCGACCGGGTTGGCGAATGTGCCGTTTGTTCGCCACATTCGACCGCCAGACCAAATTCGACCTGAAACGCCCGACGGTGCGTTCCCTTGGTATCTTGATGACTTCGGCTACGATCCGTTCTACTACCGAATCAACATGGGTTATCACCCCGCTGGTCTACAGGCAGCGAACGCCTTCAAGGCTCATGCGGAATGGACCCAGCCAGCGTCTGTCAAAATTCGGTATCAACTGACGAACAAAGGCGTATTCGTCAATCCCGACCCCGATCTTGAGGTCTTGGGAAGTGGTCGAAACCCGAGACTCACCAAACCGTTTGAAGGAACGAAGAATGCTCTCATTTCATGGGACGGACAGACGGGCAACGAGGGTGACACGGTGCTAACCGGAACGTACTACTATGTCGCCGCAGACGGAACAGAAACTCCGCTGTGCGATGACCAGACGCCGCTGTACAGGACTGCAAACCCGCTCTCATACGAAGACGAACTTATCCAGTACCCCGACAAATACTGCACGTTTCGATCGCACCGACCCAACGCTTTAAGCGCGTACACCGATCATGTCGTCACTGGCCCGCCAGCGAATCATCACCTATATCAGGTACTTGACATGGCAGGTGAAGGATTTCCCGGTGTTTGGGTGCAGGAGAGATTTTGGTTCTACGTTCCACCAGATGCATGGACTAACGACCAATACCCGTTGGGTTATCTTTGGACAACACAACGAAAGGGTTATGCTAATGGCGTCGGCAGTTTTGTCACCGCGGCATATAGTGTGCACGGTGTTTTTGATACTCCTGACGACCTTGTTTATCACGACCAATTAGTGCTTGAGGGCCACGAGTACTTCGCCGCCACTAACAAGGGCGCGAGGCGTGAGAACGGTGTTCCGTATCCCGTGCGTCTAATTCCGGGCACGCAGACTTGGGTGTACGTGGGAATGTATATCATAATTGATGGCACTTACACGATCACCATTAATCCTCCAAACGGCGACCAGGCACCGACGGGACAAAAGAGTGATTCGACAAAAAATGGAGGATAAGGAGTTAAGCAGATGATTACAGAACTCGCGCTAACACTGTTGACCTCGGGATTTCAAGACAAAGGGCAGTACTATCCGAAGGCAGACATACTCATGATTGCCCGCAGCCTTGATTATGCGGGGACATTTACCCGCAGATGCGAACAACTGGACGAGGTCATAGTTTTGAATAAGTACCGATTCCGCCCTGTTTTGACGGTCCGAGGTACACCTCTTTCCGGCGACTTTGAGGCTGTGGGAATTTCAGACATCAGACCGGCGACGAATCGGTACAAAAGAGAGAGTCTCTACATGATAGCGCTAACGCGACCTGACGCGAGCGGGACTCTCCCTGGATTCTCGGAGTGGCGTTATCGACCTGAGCGCGAGGATCAGCTCGCACTGGCTGACTTCCAGCCTTGCCAACTGCCGGAGGCAACCTATGAGCTGGTCGGTAATACAGAAAAACAGAGTGTCACCCATATCTATGCTCGCGCGTTCCAGGCCAGCCAGAACGCAGATTACTTGAATCTTATTTCGACATCAGGCAAGGGAGAGCTGCAGTTTTATACCGACTCCATTGAGCCGATCCTTTTGCGGGCGGCGACTGGAAACGATGTTCTGCGAGCGAGAGTTCTGTGGACCTCTCAGGCAGTTGGCAAAGTGGATCGGCGCGAAGAATTGAGAACTTTGGTAGGAAAAATTGATCGCGAGACCGAAAACGTGGATGCTGACCTTCCACCGTTTCCAGCTGCATTCTCTGATGAAATCGATTACCTCCAAACGATGCTACATGCGCGCACTACGGCGTTTCGAGTTGCTGCCATCAACGCCTTTGAGGTCAAGCCTGAACGCAGAGACCTGATAATTTCAATGCTCGGAGATTCGAAGAAGCGTGTGCGCTACTACGCGATCAAGTGGCTTTACAAACTCCACGAGGAAGGTGCGCCGCAACCGAAGTGCGGCGCAAACGAAACAATCGAGAACGAAGCGGAAGTCATCGCGTATTGGCGGGGAAGGTGAACGACATCTGCGCCGACAACAGCGATAGGAACTGCATCGAGGAGAATTGAATGAACGAGCCAAGCGCAAGAGTTGCCTCGCCAGCAGCACAAAGGATTTGGAAAGTCACGAGCCGGGGCATGGACATACCTTCGGTACGATTATCACTGGATGACCTCAAAAGTTGGCAAGCTTAATTCGTGAACAGGCAATTATTGCTGTCGAAGCACAGTTGAAGTCCAAGCCGGTTCCCGATGACAGCGACGAAGTCCGTAAGATGGTCGAGGAGTGGAAGTCTAATCCAGTGAAGATTGCAGTCAGCGGCGCGAGCGGTGAATTGTACGCATCCATGGGCTCGGGGATCTTTGATCACATGCCGGATGGGATTGAAAGAGTCGAGCTGACGACCGAGATTCAGGATGGCTTTCCAGAAAACCACCTGACCGTGAGGCTGGACTTTCGCTCGACTCCGGCGATGACCAACTACAATCCCTGGGATTTGGCAACGCCAAATGACAGCCTGTTTATCTGTACCGGCCCAGACAGCACTTGGACGAACGGTGCCTTCACTGCAATCAGGGAGTTCTTTGACAGACGACGCCTCCCGTGGCAGTTTTTGCATACAGTCTTCTTTTACAATCTTGCGGGCTGGCTGATCGCGATGCCCGCCGCTATGTGGGTGGCGTATCGAATTGACTCCCGCTGGTTGTCCCGCTACACGGATGTAAACCCGGCTCTCAGAATTTCAGTGGTGGTTTACTGCACGCTGCTGGGATTCCTGATGTTTAGGCTATTGCTGCATTGGATAAGGTGGAGTTTTCCGCGAGTTGAGTACGAAGGTAGACCTTCGAAGTGGCAAAAGACTCTTTCCGTTGCTGTTCTGTCGGCGGTCTTAGTGGATCCGATTTGGAGTTTGCTTTCAGGCCTCTACAAACTGATCATTTCCATGTGAAACAAGGGCCGCATCCCACAAGGATGGCCCGAAGACACCGGTTGCATGGCTGTCGTCAGCTCGTGCTTTGAGGTGTACGGTTGCGGAAGGACGCAGAATGCCAACACAAAACGATGCTTTTTTTCGTAATAAACCCGAATCACTGGTTGAAAAAGTGCCGCCAAGAACACTATAGGCAGGTTCTCTGAATCAGCCCCAATCCGACTCGCTTGCAACGGCAAACTGGGCTGCGCGCAACCGCGATGCGATCCTGCGGCTTGGAGGGCAGAAATGAACCGCCGCGCTTAGTCTGCAAGCGAAAGGAGCGCGTCGAGATCGAGCGGCTCGGTGACCATGGCAATGCGGCCGTTTTCACGGGGCCATTCGGCTTCGGGTCTGTCCCAATACAGTTCGATTCCGTTCTCGTCGGGATCGCGAAGGTAAACCGCTTCGCTTACGCCGTGATCGGATGCGCCGTCAATGTGCACTTGATGTTCGAGCAATCGCTTTACCGCAATGGCGAGCGCTTTTCGATTCGGATATAGAATTGCGAAATGATAGAGCCCGGTTGATCCAGCGGGCGGCGGATGTCCGTTGCGGCTGTGCCAAACGTTCAACCCCACGTGATGGTGATAGCCGCCCCAGCTTAGGAAAGCGGCCGAATCACCATAAGTTTGCTGAAGTTCCAAGCCAAGAATTTCCGTATAAAACTGAACCGCACGCTTCAGGTCGGAAACTTTCAAGTGAACGTTCCCAATGATAGGGTGATTCTGCATCGTTATGAGCGTACCTCAGGCGTCATTTTTCGCCGGTCTTTTTGAACTGCGATAACAGCCGTTCCAACTGGGCATAACGTTCGTTCACCCAAGGCTCTTCGTTTGGCAATCGGAATCCCGGCTCACGCCGAAAATCCACCGGGCAGATGATGATCGTTCGGTTTGCGGCGGGCACAAGCTGCGCGATTCCATAAACCTGTTCGATTGCGTCGTCTCCAATCGCGATGCACCCAATGGACACGGCCTTGCCATGCACGAAAATCTCGCCGCCCATTTCGCTGCGCTCGAGCTTGGAGTTCAAGATGTCATCCTTGTTTGGATAATCCACCAAGATGGACAGGTGATAGGCGCTTCGAGGGTTCAGAAACGGCAATCCGTATACGCCTTCGGGCACTTGACGATCGCCTTCTTTTCGCTTTGGGCCAAGAGTGCCGCTCGCGGCCAGAATGGGAAACTCACGGATCATTTTGAAGCTGCCGGTTTGGTTGGCGACCCAGATTTCCAGCAGACGTTCGCGCTTCAGAGCGATGAGCGTCAACTTCGCTGGGGGCCAATGAATGCCGAGTCGTCGGCCGTCATCGGCCAATTGAGCAGCTGCGCGGACGCTCCGCGCCACACGCTCTTCGCCCGGAATTTGGCGTTTGAACAGAAGCCACCAGCAGAACACCGCGGCCAATAGCAACAGCGCAACCGCAACAGTTTTCATCGCAGATTTCGGCGGTCAGACGGGTGCGGCCCGCCATGTTGAAGTATATTCGAGAAAGCGAAAACCAACGGGCGGCGTTCGATACGATTTGTTTCGACGAGGCGATCGGATTTGTGATTCCGATTTCGATGTGTTTTGGGCTTTCTGCCTGGTGGTACACTTTCGCGTCCAGATTTCCAGGTTGAAGCATGGGGGGAGATAGGTGGCACAGCAGATCAACTTGAGTCGTGGCTATTCGCGCGCGATTCCGTTTCCAGGTCAGGTCAAGGTCCGCGGACGGCTGCTTTTGCTGGCTTTTTTGGAGTTTAGTTATCTGTTCATTTTGCTGAGCGTCATGGCGGGCTGCGTCGTTGTCGGTTTTTTTGCGATTAGGTTTCTTGGATTCGGGGTGCTGTATTTTCGGGCGATCATTCTCATTTCATTGGGTTCGGTGTTCGTCACTTGCGCTGCGGGGCTGCGAGTGTTTCGTGCGCCGCGGCCGCGCCTGCATTTCAAGGCGCACGCCGACCATTATCCGCTGCTTTGGAATTTGGTGAAGGAAGTCGCTTCGACTCTGAGAACAAGAATGCCGAATGAGCTTTACTTCGACCCGAAGGTGATCGCGGGAGTGCGTGAAGAAGGAGGGTTTTTGGGAATCGGACGGAAGCGCCAGTTGGTGATTGGTCTGCCTCTATTTTACTTTCTGACTGTTTCAGAATTCAAGGCTGTGATGGCGCACGAATTCGCCCATTTTATTAATGCCGACAGCTGGCTGGTGGCGTGGCACAAGCGCGCTTCGGACCGCGTTTTGTCCGTTTGGGATGCCGCATCAGAGACCGGCGGCCGATCGTTTTTGAGTGTGATCAGCATGCTGTATGCAAAACTGTTGTTGAACGCGATGCCAAAGATCACGGTGCTGCAGGAGTTCGCCGCCGACGAGACAGCCGCCGAAACGTATGGCGCTGCCGTCACCATCTCGGCCCTTGAGAAGTGTTTATATTGGTCGGTTTTGCAATCGGAGTTTGTTCGACTTTATTTTCATGATGCTCTCAATCGGGGCGACAATGTGTTTCAAGCGTTCAAACATTTTGCGAAAAGCGCTGACGAGGCGGGTGCGTTCCGGTCTGTCATTGATGAAGCGCTTGCCGTTCTTCCCGAGCCGCACGATTCCCATCCCACGTTGAATGAGCGAACGGTGTTTTGTAAACGGTGCGCATCGGCGAACCTGCCGAAGGATGATCGTTTGAGCTTGGTGTTGATGCCTGATCTCGCGCGGGTGGAATCCGACCTGCATAAATGGCTCGCGGCGGAACACCGGTTGTGACTACAGCGCTGGTTCGCGGCGGAGCACAATCTGCACCGAAACGGTTTCAAACACCAGTTCTTCGCGCTGGTTATATGTGCTTGTGCGCACCCGGATGACGCCGCGGGATGGATTCGACTTCGATTCGCGCTTTTCGATCACCTCGAAAACCGCATGCAGTGTGTCTCCCGGCAGAACCGGTTTGGGCCACTTCATAGATTCGATTCCAAGGCCGACCCATCCTCCAGCGAGCTGCAGGTCTCCGGTAACGCGGAGGCGCATCGTTAGTGCGGCGGTGTGCCATCCGCTCGCGACCAGGGTTCCAAAAACCGACTGCCTGGCGGCTTCGGGATCGGTGTGAAAAGGCTGAGGGTCATAGCGCTGAGCGAATTCGATCACCTCGTGCTCGTCAACGGTGATCTGCTTCGAGCCGTAACTCTTGCCGATTTCGAGGTCTTCAAAGTACAGCAGTTTTGAAGAGTTTTGCGTTTTCACGAATCTCCTTCGATGCGGAGATTGGTGTCGAGCGGCCTGTCAATCGGCTCCCACATGAAAAGAGAGTTGAAATCTTTTTCCATGGCCGAAGAGCCTCGGTTATAAGGACCGCACGCCTGGAAATACCAATCATCCGAAATCGGCTGCAAACAAACCCAATATCTGCCATGATCCAACCCGATGTTGAGCCCTTCGATGCGCACTTCTTTGCCCACATAAGGCTGCCGAAAAATTAGTTCTGGAAAAGCAACTCTAAACGTCGTTACCGTAACGTCACCGCTCTCGGCAGCGATCAGTTTGCCCGGGCGTCCGTTGTCGTCCGCATAAATCCAAACTTTTGCGCCTATAATTGGGAAAATGCCGAGACCGATATACCTTCCCGAAAGCGAATGAATCGTGACGGGCTGATCGAGCGTCACGTCGTCCGCAACTCTGAAGTCGTAGTTTTGGCCGTACCAGTAGCTTCCGCCGAAACAGTTTCCATAAGACCAGGTGTATTGATTCCTGAGCGTGTCGTAAATGATCGAGCCGAATGCGAATTGTGAAATGAGTGCAGTCAATAACAGTTGCGTCAGGCGTTTCATTATCAGCCTCCTAACACGCGAGTTTTGCATAATGACGCCTCAGATTTCTGCTTTTGCGCTTGAGGGCAGTTCAGGTTTTTGGCATGTTTAGCAGAATGAACTGCTTTTCTTCTGGATTCCAGTCGTTCA
>Ga0070741_10006639_pt1 | contig 24685 bp, 21 predicted proteins | sample Coa_R1_4_FD_66440 | JGI IMG/M metagenome (GOLD analysis project Ga0070741, IMG submission 66440) | Surface soil microbial communities from Centralia Pennsylvania, which are recovering from an underground coalmine fire - Coalmine... | ecosystem: Environmental > Terrestrial > Soil > Unclassified ... | reverse complement strand
CCGACTTTCTTGTAAGTGGGACATTGGGCGAAGGTCTTATGCTGGCAATAGAAACACTCCCCGCAGGGGCTGTGATGAAAAACGATGACGCGGTCTCCGGGCTGGAATTCGCGGACATTCTGACCTATGGCGGCCACTACCCCCGACGTTTCGTGACCAAAGATACGCGGAGCGGAATGCGAGCCCGTTGCAATCTTCTTCAGGTCCGTCCCGCAAACTCCGCAGGAGTGCACGCGGACCAGGATCTCTCCGGACCCGATTGCTGGCACCGGAACAGTTTCCATACGAACGTCGTTAATGCCGCGGTACACAGCGGCCTGCATCGTGGCTGGAATCGAATGCGGAGGGTCTTCGACCGCGTACTGTCCGGCTATGCCCATGGAGTGAAGTTAGTTGTTAGATGATCATACCAGCAGGACAGGATTCAAGGGGAGCATGGGCGTGAGCGATCCCCTGCGACGCCACCAGCGCTGGATCCTCAAAGCCCTGATGTTGGGGCTTCCCTTTCATGCTATTCTTCGCAAAACTCAGGCTCATAGGATGGCCCGTGCTCCGAGAAGTACGCCTTGAAAACTACGCGGTAATCGACAATCTGGCAGTCGAGTTCGGGCATGGGTTGAACTTGCTGACAGGTGAAACAGGTGCCGGAAAATCCATTCTCATCGATGCCCTGGCGCTTCTGTTGGGCGAGAAAGCTTCCACAGAGGTAATCCGCAGCGGAGCCGACCGGGCCGTTGTGGCCGCGGTTTTCGAGGAAGACGGCCTGGACCGCCAGAGTCTGGCTAAGGTTCTGCAGGACAATGGTCTGGACGAATCGGAAGACGGTTCGCTGATCCTGCGGCGGGAGATTTCTGCCGGCGGCAAGGGGCGGGTGTTCATCAACAACCGGCCGGCCACCGTATCGGTCCTGAGGCTGCTGGCTCCTCACCTGGCGATCATCCACGCGCAGAACGATTCCATCCTGTCGTTCGACGGGCCCGCTCGATTGGAGTTGCTGGATACGTTTGCGGCAAGCCAACTGGAGCCGGTCGCCGCCGGCTATGCCGCGTGGAAGCAGATCCGGGCGCGCATCGACGAATTGGAGCGCGGAGAGCAAGACCGCCTGCGCCTGGTGGATCTCTGGATTTTCCAGAAGCGCGAAATCGAAGAAGCCCGGCTGCAGAGCGGCGAGGACGAGCGCCTGGAGGCGGAAAAGCGCGTTCTGGCCAACGCCGAAAAGATCTACAACGCCGCTATGAACGCCTTTGATCTGCTCTACGAGGGCAGCGGATCGACGGCATCCTCGTTGCGCGCGGCGCAAAAGCAGGTGGAAGAGTTGGCGCGCTACGAACCGAAATTCGAGGACGCCCTTGCGGCCTTGGAGACGGCGCGCATCAGCGTAGAAGACGTCGGAGCCACGCTGCGGGATTACGCGGGAGGAATCCATGCCTCACCGGAGCACCTGGCGCAAGTGGAAGACCGGCTCGCGCTTCTGGATCGCCTTAAGAGAAAGTACGGTCCCACGCTGGACGAAGTCATGCAGTTCGGAGCCGGCGTTGCGCGCAAGCTTTCCGAGGTGGAGAACAAGGACGAGATCTTGCGACAGTTGCGGGCGGAACTGGCCACTGCCGCTGATGAATATCTGCGAGCGGCCCAGGCATTGTCGAAGAAACGCATCGAAGCCGGGCGCCGGCTGGAAAAGCTGGTGGAAGCCGAGATCAACGATCTGGCGATGAAGTCGGCTTTCCGCATCGAGATCACCCGCTCAGCCGTGGAGACTAACTGGGGGCCTTCTGGAATCGACGAGGTCGCCTACATGATCTCGACCAATCCTGGCGAGCCCTTGCGGCCATTGCAGCACATCGCGTCGGGCGGCGAGTTGTCGCGGGTGATGCTCGCCCTGAAGGCCAGCGTGGAGGCTGGTTCTAAGGCAAACGGAAGCAAGAAGCGGGAACCGTCCACGCGCAGCAAGGCTGGCGGTGCAGGCCAGAAGACGCTGGTGTTCGACGAAATTGATACCGGGATCGGTGGACGCGCAGCGGAAGCGGTGGGCAGGAAATTGAAGTCCCTGGCACTGGCCAACCAGGTTCTGTGCGTCACGCACCTACCCCAGATCGCCACCTTTGGAGATCATCATTACGTGATCGAGAAGCGGGAATCAGGCGGGCGAACCCGCACCAGCATTCGCGAGGTCACGGGGCCGGAGCGCACCGAGGAGGTCGCGCGCATGCTGAGCGGAGCCAAACTTACCGAGACTTCAAGGAAGCATGCGGAGCAGATGATTCGCGCTAACGGCTGACAACCGGAGCGGAATAAGGCGTGCCCTGCGCCAGAGTGTTGCTGGGAAGGCTGTCGCCTACTTTAATGCTGAAGTTCACCGTGATCTTCGCCTTGCTCTCCACCGCATGGCCATTCTGATAGATGGGCTTGAAGCGCCACTCGCGGACTGCCTGCTGCGCCGCGGTGGACAGAATGGCGGGCCCGCTGAGGACCCGGATATTCTCAATGATGCCGTCGGCGCCGACCAGGGCTTCCAACACCACGGATCCCTGCACGCTCATGTGCTGGGCCAGAACCGGATACGTGGCGTGCAAGGTGGTTTGCGGCAGATGAGTCGCTGCCACCGGAACGGCCTCGCGTTCAGCGGCCGGCGAGGTCAGGGTAGCGGCTGGTGATTCCGGTTCGATGGCTGGCGTTTTCGCCATCTCGGCTCGGGTTGCGCTGCTCGGAGGACGCACGGCATGGTGATTAGCTCCGGCGACAACTTCAACGTCCAGCGGAGGCAGTACGGTACGAGTGGTGGTAACGGCCGGAGTCTGAGGAGCTACCGGCTGGGACGAGGACTTCGCGGCGGCAACGGGTCTTTTAGAGGCATGTGCGGGAGCTGACGAGGCCGGAACCGAAGCCGTGTTCGCCGGCATGGCAGCGGGCTGAACCGGTACGTCGGACTCAATCGTGGCCTGCTCCGAGCCAAACCAGAACTGGCGATCCTTCACCAGCACGGCAACGAGCGCGACCAGCAGCAGGACCAGAGCAAGCATCAGCTTGCGCGGTTGCTGGTTCTGGGCCGCGTACCGCATCTGCGGGGCGCCCATCGTTCGTTTTTGGCTCATTTCCAACATGTTGTTCGCTGACCTGGGAGTCTGCGGAATTACGACAATAGATTGCTCCCGGAACCCGGTTGGGACAATGGCACAGGGAGGGGGAGGTGGGGGCACAACGGTGCCATAAACGATTGATCGCCATGGTTCCTCCCGGTAGGGCCCGGCCGGCTGTATGTGCAGGACCAGTCGCCGGTGATCAGCATCACGGCGAGACTCGGGGGACTGGCCTAAAGTCCTTTGGTGGCTTCCCCGGTAAATCCCGATCGTCCCGCATGGCTGGAAGGGCCTCCGGCCAGATGCGAGGTTCTCCCGCAGGCTATCCATTCGGCGCAGAGGCTCGTCCTGCTCGGCGCTCCCGGAGTGGGTAAGGGAACCCAGGCTGCCCTGCTGCATAGCCGGCTAGGCCCGTGTCACCTTTCGACTGGGGATATCTTCCGCACCGCGGGGAGACGCCCCGAATCCGCACAAACCCCTGCCATCAGGCAGGCCCTGGCCTACATGCGCCGGGGCGAGCTTGTCCCTGACTCAACCGTGCTGGAGTTGGTTCGTGAGCGCAGGCCTTGCCTGCACTGCCCCGGCGGGTTCATTCTGGACGGCTTCCCCCGAACTGTAGCCCAGGCAGAGTCGCTGAAAAAGTTGTTAGAGGACGAACGGCTGGCCCTTACCGCCGTGATTAACTACGACTTGCCGGCCGCCGCTATCGTTCAACGGCTCGCCGGCCGGCGCACCTGCTCCAGGTGCAAAGCCGTTTATCACGTGACGGAACGGCCTTCGAAGGTCGAGGAACGCTGCGACCTCTGCCACGGAAGCCTGTTCCAGCGCGAGGACGACCGTCCTGAGTCGATCAGGGTCCGACTGGAAGCCTATGATCGAAGCACCGCCCCTCTGATTGCCTTTTATCAAAGACTCGGCCTGCTGGTCTCCATCGACGCCGCGGGGACAGCGGAAGAGATGTACGCCCGCACTTTAGGTTCGCTGCGGGCAACCTCCTGAACCTCGCGCCCCACTCGCTGCCCGTTTTTTGCTTTTCACTGCTAATTGCCCCAGTTTCTTGAGCTTACGTTGACCATCTCGGTTCTTTTCGATAGCTTAGGGATATCGCCACAAGTGGGAATCGTGTACCCTTAAGGTACGGTTTTCCGGGCGTTCCGTATCCAATCATTGAAGACAAGGCTCCTCACCGGGCTCTATCTGTAATCCGGTATTAAGCTCGGATAGGTGAGGAATCGAAGGAGCAGGGTTCAATCGTGGCAGCAATGGCAGGCAAGAATGACGGAAAGACTCTCCTCTTACTGAAGCCCAGGGGCTTCTGCGCTGGCGTGGTACGCGCGATTGACGTGGTTCGCATCGCCCTGGAGGCCTTCGGACCTCCGATCTACGTGCGGAAGGAGATCGTTCATAACAGCTTCGTGGTCGAAGAGCTCCGCGGCAAGGGGGCGATCTTCGTCGACAGCGAAGACGAGGTTCCCAACGGTGAACGCATCATCTACAGCGCGCACGGAGTCTCTCCGGAGGTGCGCGAGCGCAGCGCCAGGCGCGGCTTGCGGGTGGTGGATGCCACCTGCCCGCTGGTGACCAAGGTACACGTGGAAGCCGTCAAATTCGCCAAAGAAGGATATTCGCTGATTCTGATCGGCCATAAGGATCACGACGAAGTGATTGGCACGATGGGAGAGGCTCCGCTAGTCACGCAAGTCGTCGGATCTCCGGAGCAAGTTGCCGATTTGGCAGTGCCGGACCCGAATCGCGTGGCTTATCTCACGCAGACCACGCTCAGCCTGGACGAGACCAAAGACATCATCGCCGCCCTGAAACAGAAATTCCCCAATATCAAGGGACCGGCGGCTCAGGACATCTGTTATGCCACGGAAAACCGGCAGGTGGCGGTCAAGCAAGTTGCCTCCGAAGCGGATTTGCTGCTGGTTGTAGGCTCGGAGAACAGTTCAAATTCCAACCGCCTTGTGGAAGTCGCACGCAATCTTGGCACCAAGGCTCACCTGATCGACAGCTGCAATGATATCGAGGCCGAGTGGCTGAAAGGCGTCAAGACCATCGCTCTTACCGCCGGCGCCTCGGCGCCGGAACATTTGGTGGAGGAAACCCTGAGCTTCCTTCGCGACAAAGGATTCGGCAACGTGCAGGAGTTGGAAGTGATGCCCGAGAACGTCCGCTTCGGCTTGCCTCCGGAGATTGTCGAAGCGATCGCCGCCGCGCCATCCAGCGTAACCGCGCACTAAACATGTCGAGTGTTTGAAGGAGTTGTGCAAGATGGACATGAACTCCCCCGATCCCAACCCGGCTGCTCTAGGTTCCGAACCGCAATTGCGCTTTGGAAAAATCGAGGAACTGGGCAACCGCGTCAGCGCCGCCATCGCCGCCGCCAAGGGGTACCTGTTCTCGCAGCAGCGCGAGGAAGGCTATTGGTGCGGAGAGCTTGAGGCCGACACTACGCTGGAGTCGGATTACATCCTGCTGCACACGCTTCTTGGCACCGGCAATCAGGAACGCTTCCAAAAAGCCGCGAACTGGATCCTGCGTCACCAGAACGAAGACGGAGGATGGAGCATTTATGCCGGCGGCCCTTCCAATATCAGCGCCTCGGTGAAAGCCTACTTCGGCCTGAAGCTGGCCGGCTACTCCGCCGATCATCCCGCCCTGCAAAAGGCGCGCGGAAAGATCCTGGAGCTGGGCGGGGTCACCGAAGTCAATACATTTACCAAGATCTATCTTTGTTTCTTCGGTCAATATGACTACGATGCGGTCCCGGCGATTCCTCCCGAGATTGTGCTGTTTCCCAACTGGTTCTGGTTCAACATCTACGAGATTTCGTCATGGTCGCGCGCCATCCTGGTGCCGCTGTCGATCTGCTACGCGAAAAAGCCGTTCAAAAAGATTCCCCGCGAAATGGGCGTCGAGGAATTATTCGCCGGCGGCATGCAGAAGTCGCGCATGCACCTGCATTGGGCGAAGAAGTGGATCTCCTGGCGGAATTTCTTCCTGGTGCTCGATCGCATGACGCACTGGCTGGAGCGAGTGCACGTCCGTCCCCTGCGCTCGGTCGCGCTGAAGAGCGCGGAGAAGTGGATGCTCCAGCGCTTCGAAATGAGCGATGGCCTGGGCGCTATCTATCCCTCGATCATGAACTCGATTATTGCCCTGCGCTGCCTGGGCTATTCCCTCGATGACCCGCAGGTCATTCGCGCCATGGATGAATTCGAGAAGCTCGGCATCGAGGAAGAGGACACATTCCGCATGCAGCCCTGCATGTCCCCAGTCTGGGACACGGCCTACGCGCTGTTCGCGCTTGGGGAAGCCGGAGTTCCGGCGGACGATCCCCGGATGGTGAAGTGCGCCGACTGGATTCTGCAGAAGCAGGTGCGCACGGTGGGCGACTGGAAAGTGAAGAACCGGCAGGGCCAGCCCGGCGGCTGGTATTTCGAGTTCAACAATGAGTTCTATCCCGATGTTGACGACAGCGCCATGGTCTGTCTCGCCCTGAGCCGCGTGGAGCACCCCAACGGGCGTTACCAGCGCGAGTCCGTGCAGCGCGCCATCGACTGGATCCTCTCCATGCAGTGCAAGAACGGCGGCTGGGCTTCGTTCGACAAGGACAACGACCGCATGGTCTTCCAGTACGTTCCTTTCGCCGACCACAACGCCATGCTCGATCCGCCGACCGTCGATATCACCGGCCGCATTCTGGAAATGCTGGCAACCTACGGCTACAGCCAGGAGCACCCGGCGGTGAAGAGAGCCATAAGGTTCATTCGCGACGAGCAGGAGTCCGACGGGAGCTGGTTCGGCCGTTGGGGTGTGAACTACATTTACGGCACCGCGCTCGTGCTGCGAGGCCTGGAAGCCATCGGCATGGACCTGCACGAACCCTGCATCCAGCAGGCTGCCGAGTGGCTGCGCATGGTACAGAATGCCGACGGAGGATGGGGCGAAACCGTAGGCTCCTACGACGACCCCACGCTGAGAGGCCAGGGCGACAGCACTCCCTCGCAAACCGCATGGGCCATCCTCGGCTTGCTGGCGGCCGGCGATACGCGCAGCGATTCGGTCGCGCGCGGAATCGCCTACCTCATGCGCACCCAGAATCAAGATGGTTCGTGGGATGAGCAGTATTACACCGGGACTGGATTTCCCCGCGTCTTCTACCTGATGTATCACCTTTATCGCGAATACTTCCCTCTTCTTGCCTTAACGACGTATGCCAAGGTGATGGAGAAAAACAGCAACTAGCTTGCAACGCGGGGACGGACCAACGCTCCGCTCCGGGAGGCCTGCGGGGGCGGGCGGTCCTAAACTTCCATCCCCAGAGCCACTCACCGTTGACAATCGCTCCTCAGTCCTGAATGCTGAATATGAAATGCTGGCATTCGTCACAGGCGCCACGGGCTTCCTCGGCTCGCACGTAGCCAGAGTCCTCTGCGAAAAAGGGGCGGGACTGCGCCTGCTGGTGCGCGCCACCAGCAATCTCAAGAACCTTCAGGGCCTCCGCGCCGATACGGTTACGGGCGACTTGCGCGATCCGGGCTCGCTGGAAAAGGCCATGGCCGGATGTGACACCGTGTTTCACGTCGCCGCCGATTACCGCCTATGGGTGCGCGATCCGCAGGAGATGTACCGGTCCAACGTCGACGGTACGCGGGCCCTGCTGGAAGCCGCGCGCCAGAATGGCGTCCGGCGCGTCGTCTACACCTCCAGCGTGGCGACCATCGGATTTACCGGCAATGGCCACACGGCGGATGAGGATTCCCCGGTTTTGCTGGCCGACATGATCGGCCACTATAAGAGATCGAAGTTCATGGCCGAGCAGGTCGCGATGCAGGCCGGGCGCAGCGGCATGCACGTGGTGACGGTGAATCCCACTACTCCGGTCGGCGAGGGCGACGTCAAGCCCACTCCCACGGGACGGATCGTGCTTGATTTTCTCAAGCGGAAATTTCCTGCCTACGTCGAAACCGGACTCAATCTGGTTGACGTCCGTGAGTGTGCCGCCGGGCACCTCGCCGCGCTGGAAAAAGGCAAGTCCGGAGAGCGTTACATCCTGGGAGGAGAAAACCTTACTCTGAAACAGATCCTCGACAAGTTGGGGAAAATTACCGGGCTGCCGTCGCCCCGGCTGAAGCTGCCTTACATCTTCGCTTTTGCCACCGGTGTGATTGATGAAACCATCACCGGCAGAATGCTGCACAGGGAGCCTCGAGCCACGATCGATACGGTGCGTATGGGGAAAAAACTGATGTTCGCCAGTTCCGCGAAAGCCGAGCGCGAGTTGGGCTGGAAGATCGTGCCGGTGGAGAATGCGCTGCGCCGCGCCGTCGAGTGGTTCCAGGCTAACGGCTATGTGTAGGCTTGCTCTCGTGGCCGCCCTGGAACGCGAGGTGCGCCCGCTTATCAAGGAGTGGCGCGGGCATGCCCGCGAACACGGGGGACGCAGTTTCACCTTCTACGAGAATGGCAAAGCAGTCGTGGTCTGCGGCGGCATCGGTACGGAGGCAGCCCGCCGCGCGGCGGAGGCCGTGACCGTTTTGTACGCGCCTGACGTCGTCTACTCGGTTGGTTATGCCGGAGCGCTTGATTCGGCGCTGAAGGTTGGGAATCTGGTGCGTCCTGCGCGGGTCGTCAACGCAGGCGACGGCAGTTCCACTGCAATAGTTCAGGGAAGCGGCGTGCTCGTCAGTCAAACGCGGCCCGCGACGGTTGCGGATAAGTCCAGGTTGCGGGAGGCCTACGGCGCCCACTCAGTTGACATGGAAGCGGCTGCCGTGGCCCGCGCCGCCGAGGCCCGAAGTGTCGCCTTCCGGGCAGTCAAAGTGATCTCGGATGAATTCGACTTCGAACTTCCCGCAACCGGACGATTCGTGGATACTGAAGGCCGGTTCCAGGAGGCCCGCTTCGCACTCTTCGCCGCCTTGCGTCCCTGGCTCTGGCCGCGCGTCATTCAACTGGCGCGGAACAGCGCGCGCGCGACTCGCGTTCTTTGTGCTGAGTTGCGGCACATCACCGGCGAGGATGCTTCCGTGGCTAGCACTGCGCAACTCACGGAGCGCCAATAAGAAATTCCAGATCATGAAGTTGATTCCTCTGTTCTCCCTTGCTGCCCTCCTGATCGCTTCGACCGCCGCGCAGGATTCCGCACCCGTGTTTTATGCCGAGAGTTTCCGCAAGACTCCCATCCGCATCACCGAGGACAAATTTGAGGTCAAGCTGACCGCCGACAATCCCAATTACAAACAACGCCTTCGCGACTCCAGCGGCACGGAGCGCTTCGAGTTTACGATTGTTCCGCGGCGGCCCGAGGGCGGGGCCAACGGCCAGATCACCTCGTGGGAGATGAGTCTGCGGGACCTGCGTTACCCGGTGTACGGGAATCTGCTGCAGTTCGACCGCGAACTCTCCGAAGACCCCAAGGACAATCTGTACTGGCTCAACCCGCTCCCCTCGGCCGCGGTGCCGGCTCTTGCCACCAGGATCATCAAGATTCACGGATTTTATTTTTTGGCCCAGGTGACCAATTTTCGCGTTGCGCCTCCGACTCCGTACCTGGAATACATGACCGTTCGGGTGGAACTGGCAAACAGCGATCCCAGGCAACAGCCGCGATGACGCCGCCCGGTAATCTCGAAATCATTGGCGGACGGGGTACATGTGGGAAACTGGCCGGTTCATTCATCTATAATCAACGCAGGCGTTCTCCCTGAAAACGATGCATTTTTCCCTCTTGCTGGCAGTGTTCGTCGGCGGCGAAATTGTCGACATGATTTCCAACACTGGCGCGGTTGCCAAGCTGGTTTTGCTGGCGCTGCTCGCCTTCAGTCTTATCTCCTGGGCAATTATTCTGACGAAATGGAACCTGCTGCGCCGTGCCCGGACGCAGAGCGGGCGCTTCGTCCGCGCCTTCCGCAAGGCGCAGCGCCTGCAGGATATTGCGGCGGTGGCGGATCAATTCAAGCCCAGCCCGCTCGTTGGCGTCTTCGAGGGCGGCTATGAAGAGTACAGGCGCCAGGTCGCGACGTCGGGCGGCCTGCGCAATCCCATCTCGATTCAGCGCGGCATGCAAATCGGAGCCTCCGAGGGAATCACTCGTTTGGAACGCAATGTGCCATGGCTGGCCATTACCGCCGCGGTCACGCCCTTCGTGGGACTGTTTGGCACGGTGTGGGGCATTATCGACGCATTTCACGGCCTGGGTACCGCGGGCGCGGCCACCCTCCGTGCCGTCGCCCCCGGCATTTCAGAAGCCCTGATCACCACGGCGGCCGGACTGGCCGCTGCCATTCCCGCGGTGATCGCCTATAACCTGATCGGCGCCTCGATTCGCGAGTTCGCCGCCCGCAGCGATGATTTTGCCCTGGAAGTCCTTAATGCCGTCGAGCACAGCTCCGCGCAGGCTCCCGTGGAAGTGAGGCGCTGATGGCCTTTACCGCTTCCAACGGGCGCACGCAAACTTCCATTGCCGATATCAACATCACACCGCTGGTGGACGTGGTGCTGGTGCTGCTCATCATTTTCATGGTGACGGCGCCAGTGCTGCAGTCGGGCATTGACGTGGCGGTTCCCAGAACCCGCACGGTAAAGCAGATCACCGAAGAACGGCTGGTGCTTACGATCAATAAGGATCAGCGCGTCTTCCTGGGCAACGATCCCGTCAACATCAACGAGATCGGCGCCCGGCTCCGGCAGAAGATCCGCGATCCCCGCAACCAGTCCATCTTCGTGCGCGCCGACGAGAACGTTCCCTTTGGCGCTTTCGCCACGGTCATGGACTCGGTGAAGCAGGCCGGCTTCAACAACGTCAGCATCGTGACCCAACCTCTGGATCAAAATGGCAGCAAGCGCTGACATCTATTTCGAGCACGACCGGTGGGGGCGCGCCCTGGTGTGGTCATTGGGACTGCACATCGGAATCACGCTGGCGCTCTTGGGATACTCCGCAATTTTTTATCGAACCAGCGGCGGGACCTGGGGCGCGGGTGGAGGCGGGGAAGCCATCGGGGCCACGCTGGTGAGCAGCGTGCCGCTGCCCGTGCCTCCCTCCCCCACGCAGAATGTCCTGGCGAATGAATCGAAGGGAGTGACGCAGTCGCAACCGAAGATCGAGCAGAAACCGGAACCGGACGCCATCGATATTCAAGGCAAGAATGCCAGGATCAAGCCAAGAAAGAAGCAGGAAACGGTGACCAAGAAGGCCGCGCAGCAACCTGAACCTGAGCCCGAATCCAATCAGGTGGCATTCGGCGAAGGGGGGCCGGTCAGCGGTCCGTACGGGACTTTCAGCGCGTCGGGGGCTAAAGGCGGCTTCGGATTTACCGGCGGCGGGGGCGATTTCGGGAACCGCTTCGCATGGTACGTGCAGGGGGTGCAGCGGGTGGTTTCGCAGAACTGGTTGAAGTATGAAATTGATCCGCGTATCACCAGCGCCAATCGCGTTTACATCACCTTTGATATCGCCCGCGACGGACACCCCGGCAACGTCCGCATTGAGCAATCCAGCGGCGTTCCGTCCCTGGATATATCAGCCGTACGCGCGATTCAGCGGATTGACACCTTCGGCGCATTGCCTTCGGACTATTCCGGCAACAAGGTCTCGGTAGAGTTCTGGTTCGATTACAGGAAGTAGGGATGTACTTCTGGTCCCGTAATTCCTCAGGTACCCGGGTGTCTGAAATGAATGGAAGAAGCGCAAAATGGGAATCTCAGGTGAATGAGTAGTTCCAAGATGATGGAGAAAATGTTGCGAATCGCTGCATATACAAATAGGATATTGCCATACAGGAAATTCCGCATTTTTAACCGGATGGACCACTCCGCTATACCACAATCCCGGCGCGGTGCGATTACCCCCCAATTTCTGTTACACCCTCTCGCCCTGATCCTTCTTTTCGGTTCGCTTAGCCCAGCTTGGGCACAGGACTGGGTGAAGACGGGCACGGCACTGGGCGTGGAAAAGGTTCGGCTCGCGGTGGCGGATTTCAAGCCGGGAACGGCGGATGCGCAGAACGCGGCCCTGCTGAAGACTTTCAACGACACTCTGTGGAACGACCTGGATGTTTCCGGGGTCGTCGAACTGGTCTCGAAGAGTTTTTATCCCCTGCAACTTCCGGGGCAGCCACCCGAGGTCAACTTCATTGCCTGGAACTCTCCGCCTCCCAACGCGGCCATGCTGGCATTCGGAAACGTGGGCGTGTCCGTCGGAAAACTGACAGTGCAGGGCTGGCTGTATGACGTGAAGAATATCCAGTCGCCGCAAGTTCTAGGCAAGCAGTATTCCGACAACGCAACCGATGCCGCGGCGCGGATGATGGCCCACAAGTTCGCCGATGAAATCATCTACCGGCTGGGCGGCGGAATCCAGGGTATCGCAGAAACGCAGATCTACTTCGTCAGCGACCGCAGCGGCCACAAGGAAATCTGGGCGATGGATTACGACGGGTCGAACCAGCACCAGATTACGCATCTGGGTTCGATAGCTTTATCCCCGCGTGTCTCCCCCGATGGTTCGCGGATCGCGTTCAGCGCGCTGACCAAGAGCGGATGGGAGATCATGATGTACTCCCTGGAACTGAACCGCGTCGTCAGCTTCCCGCACCTGGGAGGGACGAACCTTTCGCCGGCATGGTCGGGCGACGGCACCAAGCTGGCATTTTCTTCGTCGCGCGCCGGCGACCCCGAGATTTATGTGGCCGACGCTTCGGGTGGAAATCCTCACCGCATGACCACCGATAAAGGCCCTGATGTTTCCCCCGTCTTTAACCGCAAGACGAATGCGCAAATCGCCTTCGTGAGTGGAAGAACCGGGCTGCCGCAGATTTGGACGATGGAAGCGGACGGCACCAACCAGCAGCGCATGACTGATCAGGGTTACGCCGTGTCTCCGAACTGGGCTCCCAACGGCCAGTTTCTCGCCTTCGCCTGGGTGCGCAAGTACGGGCCGGGAGAGCCGGGGGCCTCGGATATCTATTTGATGGACATTGCCAGCAAGCAGTGGGTGCAGCTCACGCACGACGGTGGACGCAATGACTTTCCCTCGTGGTCTCCCGACGGCCGGCACATCGTGTTCCAATCGAACCGCTCCGGCAGCCTGCAGATCTGGTCCATGCTGGCGGATGGGACAAAAGTTCAACAGTTGACTTTTACTGGACGCAACTCGCAACCCAATTGGAGTTGGAAATAGTGAATTGCAATCAATCGACTTCGTCTGATCCCGAGCAGCTCTTGGGATCGCGGGAGGAATAAAAGTGAAGCACATAAACCTGAAGTGGTTTTACCTGGTCCTCACCCTAAGCGCGCTGTTGACCTTGGGCGCCTGCGGAAAGAAAGCGACTCCGCCGCCACCACCACCGCCGCCGCCGCCGCCGGCCCCCACAGCTTCAATTTCGGTAAACCCCAATTCCATCCAAAGTGGCCAGTCAGCCTCGCTCACCTGGCAGACCAGCAATGCGACGGACGTCTCCATTGACGGGATCGGCGCAGTGCAACCCAACGGCTCGCAAAGCGTTTCGCCGTCCGAGTCCACCACTTATCACCTGACGGCCAAAGGTTCGGGTGGAACCCAGGAAGCCACGGCGCGGCTCACCGTAACCCCGGCTCCCGCTCCTCCGCCGCCCACAGCTACCAACGTGACCGATGAAGAGCTGTTCAGCCAGAACGTGAAGGACGTCTATTTCGATTATGACAAGTCCGACATTCGTGGCGACCAGCAGGCCTCGGTCCAGGCAGACTCGCAGTTCTTCAGCCAGCACACCAATATGAGCTTTACGGTGGAAGGCCACTGCGACGAGCGCGGATCGACGGAGTACAACCTGGCGCTCGGGGACCAACGCGCCAGTGCGGTAAAGAACGCCTTGACTGCCGCCGGTGTCAGCGCCAGCCGCATCAAGACAATCAGCTACGGCAAGGAAAAACCGTTCTGCACGGAGAGCAACGAAGCGTGCTGGCAGCAGAACCGCCGCGGCCACCTGGTGTATCAGAAGTAAGCCCTCAATCAGGGCGGGGGCGGACGCTCGGGTCCGCCCCGCGCAGCCACCGAGGGCGCAAAAGTTGCCCGTCCGAGATAGAAGCTCGCAGCTCGGCTGCGGTCTTCGCTGAGCCGAATTGACTCGCTCTGTGGGACAATCGAAGCATCTAAACGTTCAGGAATTCCTTATGAAACCACATCGTATTGCCGCGGTTCTTGCCTTTTCGGTGCTTTGCCTGGAAACTGCTCCCGCCTGGGGCGTCAACAAGGAGATGGTTCAGCTGCAGACGCAGGTGCAGCAACTGCAGGAGCAGATGACCGCCATGCAGCGCAGCTTCGACGAGCGCATGGGCGTGATGCGAAACCTGGTCGAGCAGGATACCGACGCGGTCAACAAGGTGGCGAACGCTTTGAACGCGCTTCAGACCACATTGCAGAAACAGCAGGCCGACGGGGGATCCAAGGTCGATCAGCTTTCCGGCCAGATCCAGGCGCTGAATGACACCATGGACGAGATCAAGGTCCGCCTGGCAAAGGTCACCAAGCAATTGGAAGATATGCAGGCCTCGCAGCAGAGTATCCAGGCGCAACAGGCCCAGCGCCAGGCCGAGGCGCAGGCCGCTGCCAACGCGCCGCCGCCAGACGTGCTGTACAACAATGCGTTGCGCGACTACACCGGCGGGAAAAATGATCTGGCATCCCAGGAATTCAGCGACTACCTGAAGTTCTATCCCAATACCGATCTGGCGGGAAACTCCTACTTCTACCTGGGTGAACTCCAGTTCCGGGCAGGGAACTACCAGCAGGCGGTGCAGAGCTACGACCAGGTTCTGCAGAACTTTCCCAGCGGAAACAAAGCGGCGTCAGCCCAGTTGAAGAAGGGATTCGCACTCATCGAATTGGGCAAGCAGGATGACGGAGTCGTCGAACTGCGTCACGTGGTTCAGCGGTACCCACATTCGCCGGAAGCCTTGCAGGCGCGTGAGCGAATGCGCAAGCTGGGCGTCTCGAGCACCAGAGGCTAGTTTTCCCCGGTCTAAACGCTGTGGTGACTTCGTTTGGCGGCTTTGTGCTTGGCCGCCTTATGGGCTTTGTGTTTCTGAGCCTTCTGCTTCACGCTCGTCACAGTGGAATGCGAAGTGTCTGCCGCCGAGAAACCGCCCAACAGCGCGGAGGCCGCCAGAACCATCAAAATGAACTTTTTCATATACCTCTTTTCAGGGAGAACCCGCCATCGAAAATAGTATTTCATTCCATAGCTCCTGGGAATAGACTCGAATTCCAGGGGCGGGCTCATTCCCATCCCAGTAAACTTTGGGTAGAGGCAGCACTCATGACACATAAAGAAGTGGATCAGGATATGGAGAAGGGCGCCACCGAAGCAGAAGATCATAAGACGCCCGGAAATGCAGGTTTGCAGGGACAGTTAGGGCATCGCGATCAGGACCCCATGCTGAAAGGCGCGGATTCGGATTTTCCCGAACCGGGCGGGAATCCCGAACATAGTGGCGAACCCAAGCGCAAGACCGCCTAGGTGACCTGCCGTCGCACGTTTTTGCAGCCGGCGGAATAGCTAGCGCAATTCTTCCATGCACGCGTCCAGCACTTCTTTGCCCGGCCGGGTCAGCGAATCCGGCAGCGTCGCCAAAGGCTGATCCACCACATTCAGCATGTCGAGGAAGTTCGGCGCCTGCGGATTCACATAGAACACGCCGGTGAGCACCTCGCCCTTGTCATGCGCTTCGGTCAGCCGCGTGATGGCGCGAATCTTGTCCGTGGGATCATAATCCTCTTCCAGCTTGCGAAGGTGCAGGCGCGACCCGTCATGCATCGTAACCGCGACCGTTGATCCCGGATCATATTCGACGTTGATGTCCTCGAAGTGCGGCACGAAGCTGACGTCCTGCAAAGTCTCCTCGTGTTCCTTCACATATTTGTAGGACTTGGTTGAACCCTCGTGATCGTTGAAGGTGACGCACGGGGATACCACGTCGAGCATCACCGTCCCTTTGTGGGCGATGGCCGCCTTGAGCATGGCGCTAAGCTGCCGCTTGTCGCCGGAGAACGAGCGTCCCACCAGGGTCGCGCCCAGCTGAATCGCCAGCGCGCAGGTGTCGATCGGCGGAAGGTCGTTGACCACCCCCGTTTTCAGCTTCGATCCCAGATCGGCGGTGGCGGAGAACTGGCCCTTGGTCAGCCCGTACACGCCGTTATCTTCGATGATGTAGATAATCGGCAGATTACGCCGCATCAGGTGCACGAATTGACCAATACCGATCGAAGCCGTATCGCCATCGCCGCTTACGCCAATGCAGATCAGCTTGCGATTGGCCAGCATGGCGCCGGTCGCCACCGAAGGCATGCGTCCATGCACCGCATTGAAACTGTGGGAGCGGCTCAGGAAATAGGCGGGAGTCTTCGACGAGCAGCCAATCCCGCTGGGCTTGATTACGAACTCCGGCTCCACGCCCATCTCAAACATGGCCTCGATGATGCGTTCGGAAATCGCGTTATGGCCGCATCCTGCGCACAGCGTGGTCTTGCCCCCCTTGTACTCGACAACGCTGAGGCCAATCCGGTTCGTCTTCGGTCCAGGCCCGGCTGCTCCGGGCTCAACGGTGGTGGACGACATCTACTTACCCTCCATGCTGGTCAGTTCGTCGGTGATGGACCGCGCATCCAGCGGCAGCCCGGTGATATGCGCAATGCTGCGCAGGCGGGTCGTCAGTTCCGGTTTTATGTCCAGCTTCAGCAAGCTGAGCATCTGCGCGTCCCGATTCTGCTCGACCACGTAGGTGCGTTCATGCTGCTCGATAAATTCGTGGACTTCGCGTGTGAACGGGTAGGCGCGCAACCGGAGGTAGTCGGTCTCGATCCCGTATTCTTCGCGCAGCTGATCGCGGCTCTCGGTGATGCCCCAATGCGAGGTGCCGTACCCGATGATCCCGATTTTCGCGTGATTACCTCTGGTAATCTCCGGCCGGGGAACGAACGAGCGGGCGGTCTCAAACTTCCGGTTCAACCGCTCCATGTTGTTCTCGAAGTCGTCGGCGCGTTCGCTGTATTGCGCCCTCTCATTGTGACCGCTGCCTCGCGCAAAGTATGCTGCCGCGGGATGCGGCGTCCCCGGCAGGGTGCGATATCCAATGCCGTCGCCGTCCACATCCTTGTACCTCGCGAATCCCCCCAGCTTGTCCAGATCCTCTTTGCTCAAAACCTTGCCGCGATGGATGGGAGTGGCCGGATAGGGGAAGGGATCAGACATCCAGTTGTTCATGCCCAGATCGAGGTCGGACATCACGAAGACCAGGGTCTGGAACTGCTCCGCCAGGTTGAAGGCTTCCGTCGCCATGGTGAAGCACTCGTCGACCGAACTGGGGATCAGCATGATGTGCTTTGTATCGCCGTGAGACAGGAACGCCGTCGAAAGGATGTCGCCCTGCGACGTGCGGGTGGGAAGACCGGTCGAGGGGCCGACGCGCTGGATGTCCCAGATGACTCCGGGAACTTCGACGTAGTAGGCAAGTCCGGCGAATTCCGACATCAGAGAGATTCCCGGTCCGGCAGTGGCCGTCATGCTGCGCGCGCCGGCCCAGCCCGCGCCGATGACCATGCCGATCGCGGCCAGTTCATCCTCCGCCTGCACGATGGCGAACGTCGCCTTGCCATCGGGACCGATGCGGTACTCCTTCATGTATTCGATCATCGTTTCAACCAGCGACGAGGAGGGCGTGATCGGGTACCACGTGACCACCGTGCATCCCGCAAACATGCAGCCTAAAGCCGCGGCGGAGTTGCCGTCGATGATGATCTTGCCCGCGGTCTTGTCCATGCGTTCGATATAGAACGCGCCGCGTTTCTCGAGGTTGGCCTTGGCGTACTCGAACCCGGCCTGCGCCGCCGCCAGGTTCAGGTTGGCGGCCTTGACCTTCTTGGCGAACTGCTTCCGGATCGCTTTCTCCACCTCGTTCATGTCGATGGTCAGCAGGCACGCGACCACCCCGACATAGACCATGTTCTTCACCAGTTTCCGCAGCTTCGGCTCCGGGCAAACCTGGGCCACGATCTTGTCGTACGGCACGGAATAAAAAATCAAATCATTGCGGAGCTTGTGCAGTTGCAGCGGCTCGTCGTAGAGAACGGATGCGCCCGCGGCCAGCGACATAGTGTCTTCCGTCGCCGTCTCCGGATTCATCGCCACCAGAAAGTCGATTTCTTTCTTGCGCCCGATGTACCCGTTTTTGTTGGCGCGAATGGTGTACCAGGTAGGCAGTCCCGCGATGTTCGAGGGGAACATGTTCTTGCCCGAAACCGGCACCCCCATCTGGAAAATGCTGCGCAGGAGAACGGTGTTGGAACTCTGAGACCCCGACCCGTTGACCGTCGCGACCTGAATGCTCATGTCATTGACGATCCGCTTTTGCCCAGTGCCGCCGGTCGATCCTCGGGGCACTACATCCGTGGTGGACATCCCTACACCTTCCTTCGATTAGCGGGCGGTACCCACTCGCCCGGATTTATGGATTGCAAGAAGAAGTAAACCTACCCATTATACGGCGGCGGCGCTGATGAGTTGGGCAAATCGCCCGCCGGAAGCCCGGAGGAACCTGCTTGAGAAACGAGAAATCAAGGTTGCGGATTAGGCTTCCGTCCTAAAGAACTGGGCAATGGTCCGGAATTTATTATATCGTGATGCGATCAATTCGCCCCCGGGCATCTTCTTCAGTTCCGCCAGGTGCTTCTGCAGGCTGACGTCCAGCAGGTTGGCGGCAGCTTCGTGATCGCGGTGGGCCCCGCCTTCCGGCTCGGGAACGATATCGTCAATGCAGCCCAGTTCCTGCAGGTCGGTGGCGGTAATCCGCATGGCCTCGGCAGCGAGTTCTTTCTTGCTGGCGTCCCGCCACATGATGGCCGCGCAACCCTCGGGAGAAATAACAGAGTAGATGGAATTCTCCATCATCAGCACACGGTCCGCCACCGCAATGGCCAGTGCCCCGCCGCTCCCTCCCACGCCGATGACGGTGGCGATAATGGGCACTTCCAGACGTGCCATCTCGCGCAGGTTGTGGGCAATCGCCTCCGCCTGCCCGCGCTCTTCGGCGTGGATTCCGGGATAAGCGCCGTCCGTATCGACCAGGGTAAATATGGGCCGCTGGAACTTTTCCGCCACTTTCATGACGCGGATCGCTTTGCGGTAGCCCTCAGGATGAGGAGTGCCGAAATTTCGGTAGACGCGCTGCTTCATGTCGCGTCCCTTTTGCGTCCCGATCACCATCACTTCTTCGCCATGGAAGCGGGCCATGCCGCTGACGATGGCCGCGTCATCGCCAAAACCCCGGTCGCCATGAATCTCGCTGAAGTCGGTGAAAATACGCTCGATGTAGTCCAGCGTCTGCGGGCGCTGCGGATGGCGCGCCAGTTCCGTCTTCTGCCATGCGGTAGGCGGGGCGTTCATCTCCCGGCGCAGAGTCTCAATGCGCTGCTGCAGCTTGGCGATCTCGCGCCGCGCGGCCTCGGTCGGGCCATTCGACTCCATCTCCGCCACTTGCCGCTCGATCTGCTCGAGTTCCTGCTGCGCTTTTTCCGTCGGTGCCATGAATACTCTCTACCCCACGTCTCGCAAATGAGGCGAGACATGGAGCACCCTTGTTCCTAACTGATAATGCGTACGCTGCCGCGCCCGCACAGTTGTTCGACCCGGGCGATGAAGTTGCGATCTGGAAGCACATTATAGCCGTCCGCCTCCATAACCACCATGAAATCGCCCTGCCGCTCGATATCAAACAGCACCTTGGCCTCGCCCTTCCGTTCCAGAAACAGAGCGTGCAGGTCGTCGATGGTGTTTTCTCCGGCCGTATCGACCAGCACACGAATTCGGATCGCACGGGGCAGGGGGACTTTTGCCTCATCCAGGGGCATGATCTCGGAAGCCGTAATCTTCGGATTAGCCCCTTCTTCAATGCGCACGCCAGCCTTGACCAGCACTGGGACCTCAAGCTTCACTTTTTCGCCGATGCGTTTGAACGCCTCGGGGAAGACGATCATGTCGATCGAGCCGGACATGTCCTCGAGCATCGCCTGCGCGTAGAAGTCTCCCTTCTTCGATTTCAGCACGCGCAGGTTGCTGATGATTCCGGCCGTGACCAGGGTCTCGTCCTTCCCCGTCGACTTGGTCATTCCGGCAATGTCTTCGATGCTTAGCGCCTGCAGGTCCTGCAGTTTGTCTTTATATTTTTCCAGCGGGTGCCCGGAGATGAAAAATCCCAGGATCTCCTTCTCTGCCGAAAGTCGAGTGTGCTCATCCCAGTCGGGGACATTGGGCAGTTTGTGATTGTCCCCCGCACTCTCTTCCTCCTGGAACACGCCGAACAGGCCATGCTGTCCGGACTCGGCGTCGCGCTGGGCCTTCTGCGCCTGCTCCATGGCCTTATCCAGAACGGCCATGAGCTGGGCGCGTCGCCCCAGCGAATCCATGGCACCGCTCTTGATCAGGGACTCGATGACCCGTTTGTTCAGCAGCCGCAGATCGACGTTCTCGCAGAATTCGAAAATCGATTTGAACTTTCCCAGCTTCTTGCGTGCCGCCACGATCGACTCAATCGCATTTCCCCCGACGTTCTTCACTGCCGCCAGTCCAAAACGGATGTTATTGCCGTGGGGCGTGAAGTTCGCGTCGGAAACATTAATGTCCGGCGCCTCCACCGCAATTCCCATTTCCCGGCATTCATTGATGTATTTGACTACGTCGTCGGTTGACCCTGTCACCGAGGTCAGCAGCGCCGCCATAAACTCGACCGGATAGTGCGTCTTCAAATAGGCGGTGTGATAGGCCAGCAGCGCATAAGCCGCAGAGTGAGACTTGTTGAATCCATATCCGGCGAATTGCGCCATCAGGTCAAAAATCTTTTCGATCTTCCTGGGTGGATATTTCCGCTGCGCCGCGCCTTCGATAAAGCGCTCCCGCTGCAACGCCATCTCCTCCGGCTTCTTCTTGCCCATGGCCCGGCGCAGCAGGTCGGCATCGCCCAGCGAATAGCCCGCCAGGCGGTTCGCGATCTGCATCACCTGCTCCTGGTACACGATCACGCCCAGGGTTTCTTCCAGAATTTCTTTCAGTTCCGGCAGGTCGTACTCAACTTTCTTGCGCCCATGTTTGCGGTCGACGAAATCGTCGATCATGCCGCCTTGGATCGGCCCGGGACGGTACAGGGCGTTGAGGGCGGTCAGGTCTTCAATGGAATTCGGCTGATACTTGCGCAGCACGTCGCGCATACCATGCGATTCGAACTGGAACACTCCCGAAGTCAACCCCTTGTGGAACACCTCGCGGTAAGTTTCCTGGTCCTGCAGCGGAATCTCCTCCAGGGTCAGCGGAGTCCCGCGCTTCTGCTCGATCAGTTTCAGGGCGTCAGTCAGAATGGTGAGCGTGGTCAGCCCCAGGAAGTCCATCTTCAACAGCCCCATCTTCTCGATGGCGACCATGTCGAAGGCGGTTACGATTTCATCGTTCTTGGTGCGGTGCAGCGGAACCAGATCGGTCAGCGGCCGCGGCGAGATCACCACGCCCGCGGCGTGCACCCCTGAATTCCGCACCAGGCCTTCCAGTTTCTTGGCCGTGTCCAGCAATTCCCGAACCTGGGGATCTTTGGCGTACGCCTCATTGAGCTGCGGCGAGTCCGCGATTGCCTGGTTCAATGTGATATTCAGCTGCGCCGGAACCATCTTCGCGATCCGGTCCACGTCGGCGTACGGGATGTCCATGGCGCGGCCCACGTCTTTGATCGCCGCCTTCGCGGCCATGGTGCCGAAGGTGATGATCTGCGCCACGTTATCGCGCCCGTATTTCCGGGTGACGTAATCGATGACCTCGCCGCGCCGGTTCATGCAGAAGTCGATGTCGATATCCGGCATTGAGACGCGTTCCGGATTCAGAAAGCGCTCGAACAGCAGTTCATGCTGCAGAGGATCGATGTCGGTGATCCCGAGCGCGTACGAAACCAGCGATCCCGCCGCCGATCCGCGTCCCGGTCCTACCGGAATCCCGCGCTCCCTGGCGTAACGGATGAAGTCCCACACGATCAGGAAATATCCCGGGAACTTCATCTGCTGGATGATGGCCAGTTCGCGCTCCAGCCGCTGCTCGTAATCGGTAATCGAATGCTTCAGCTTGCCCTGCTCGTGCAGCGGGCGCAGTGTCTCCAGCCGCCGCGCAAAACCTTCGCGGGTGACATGGACGAAGTAAGTGTCAATCGTGTATCCGGCGGGCACTTCAAACTGGGGAAAGGGATTCGGGATCTTCTCCAGCTTCAGGTGGCAACGCTCTGCGATATCGAGCGTGCGCGTGAGCACCTGGGGCGAATCCTTGAACACACGGTACATCTCGTCATAGTTCTTGACGAAGAATTGCGTGCCATCGAACTTCATGCGCGCGGTGTCGCGGATCGACTTGCCCGTCTGGATGCACACCATCACGTCCTGCGCGTGCGCATCGTCCTCGCACAGATAGTGGCTGTCGTTAGTAGCGACCAGCGGCAGCCCGAGCTCTTTTTCCAGCTTGAACAGCCCGGGATGGATGCGGTGCTCCATCTCCAGCCCCTGATCCTGAATCTCGAGGAAGAAATTGTTCTTGCCGAAGATGTCGGTGAACGTCGCGGCCGCCGTCCGCGCCGCCTCGTAATTGTTCTCCATCAGCCGCTCGGCCACTTCGCCCTTCAGGCAGCCGGAGAGCCCGATCAGCCCGCGCGAGTGTTCTGCAAGAAATTTCTTGCTGACCCGCGGCTTGTAATAAAACCCGTGCAGGGAAGCCTCGGAGGTGATCTTTACCAGGTTGCGGTATCCCTCTTCGTTCTCCGCCAGCACCAGCAGGTGATTGTAGGTGTCGCCTTCGGGAGCCGCCCGGTGGTCCTCTTTCTTGCACACGTAGAGCTCGCACCCTACGATCGGCTTCACTCCATGCTTGTGCGCGGCATTCACAAAATGCACCGCGCCAAAAATGTTGCCGTGATCGGTCATGGCCACGGCGGGCATGCCGAGCTCCTGCACGCGCTGGCACAGCTTTTCGACATCACAGGCGCCATCCAGCAGGGAATAGTCGGTGTGCAGGTGCAGGTGAACGAATTGGGACATGTGTGGCTAGTTTAGCGCATGGGGCTGGAGGAAATGTGTGGAAGCCTGTGGGTATCAGGGCCAATCCTGCGCGCCATGGAAGATGCGGGAAATCTCGATAGCGGACCGTTTCACTTGGTACACGGCTATGTACGGCAGAGGTGGGAATGCGAGTTCTCGTCGGCCCTTTATCCGGCGACTGGGACGGCCCGCGTTGGGAAACTGTGCCAGCCTGCCGCAACCATTGTAGATGGTCCGTGCAATGCGCCGTGCTATCTCAGGATTGTCCTTCTCGATCCAGGCGCAAATGCGTTCGAGGTCATCAGCAGCAGTCGCAGACCATCGGACCTGCATCAGGGCTGAAGGAACCGGCGGAGCCGTTCGCCCACTTGCTCATGCGTGAGGTAATCTCCGTGCTTCAGAGCGGCCTCGCCACGCTTCACCGCCTCGATGAAGCGGTCTTCCTCGGCGAAGTAACGCGCCACGACATCTCGGACAACTTCGCCAGGATCGCAGCCGTGTTCGCTCGCTCGTTGCGACAGGCGGGCTTGAAGATCGGGAGTGAAGTGAACTTCCATACCGTAACGATACGGTAAAGCTGGGGCGCAAGGCAATGGAGAGTTGGTCTTCTCGCGCAGGTAAAGATGGCAGGCAACGACCCCCTCCGCTTCCAATTCCTGGCTAACGGGACGGAGACGTCAGTTAGTCCGCCCCCGCTGCCAGCGCCTTCTGCAGCAGCTTCCGGGCCTGGCTGATGAGTTCAGCCACTTCAAACGGCCTCACGAGGTACGGGATGCTGTTCTCCTGGACGAACGCCCGCCCGTCGTTAGGTTCCACACCCGCCGAGAAGGTGTAGAGAACGTGGCATTCCATGCCCGGACAATTCTGCTTGATCCACGGATACGACTCCCTCGCGCCCCACTGGTCGCCCATCTTGCCGTTCAGGATGATGGCATCAAACTGCTCGGACTGCAGGCGCGTCTGCGCGTCCTGGCCGCTCTGGGCGGTGACAACGTCCGCGCCCGCGCCCATCATCACGTCGCGCTCGAACTCGAGTACCGCCTCTTCTTCCTCGACCAGCAGGACCCGGCCGGATATCGCTCCTTCATGCTGCCGCGGCAAGGCTTTCGGCGCCTCTTCCACAACCGCTGCTGCAGCCGCTGCCGGAATTCGCACCTCGATAGTCGCCCCGCCTTCGGCATTGTTGCGCGCGGTAATGTCTCCGCCATGCTCTTTCACAATCCCGTAGCAGATGCTCAGGCCCAACCCCGTTCCTTTGCCCACGCTCTTGGTCGTATAGAAGGGATCGAAAATGCGCTTGGGGTCTTTAATGCCTGCCCCATCGTCGCTGAAGGAAGTGCAGATGTGCCCGTTCTGCGCGCTGACGCGGATCTTCAATTTCCCCGTCCGACCAGTCTCCAGAATCGCGTCCACGGCGTTGTTGATGATATTGAGAAAAACCTGCTCGATCTGGTGCGCGTCGGCGATCACAGTGGCCGGCACGGTGGGAACGTCGCGTTCCACGGCAATG
>Ga0070741_10006638_pt1 | contig 24689 bp, 22 predicted proteins | sample Coa_R1_4_FD_66440 | JGI IMG/M metagenome (GOLD analysis project Ga0070741, IMG submission 66440) | Surface soil microbial communities from Centralia Pennsylvania, which are recovering from an underground coalmine fire - Coalmine... | ecosystem: Environmental > Terrestrial > Soil > Unclassified ... | reverse complement strand
CGGTGGCGGTGACGTGATAGAACGCCGGCGGCAGGCGCGGATGACCGGCGGCGCGTCCGTACTGAATGCGGTCGATGAGCGGCTGCGGATGCTCGATGCGCGCGCCCACCGCGAACGCTTTCGGCTCGAGCGCGACGCCGAGCGCGTGCAGCCGCTCATATAAAGGACGCGCCGAGTGTCCGACGGCGAGCACCACCGCGTCGGCGGGAAGCTCGCGTCCCGACGCGCAGCCCACGCCCTGCACGCGATCGCCCGCGAGCAGCAGATCGGTGACCGCGTCGCTCCACACGTACTCGACGCCGCGCGTTTCGAGATCGTTTCGCTGCGCCACGAGGATCTTCGGCAGCTGGTTGGAGCCGACGTGCGGGCGCGACTCGAACAGGATGTCGGCGCTCGCGCCGTGGGCGTGCAGGGCGCATAGCACGCTACGCACCCCGCGCCGATCCTTGACTCGCGTGTACAGCTTCCCGTCGGAGAACGTGCCCGCGCCGCCTTCGCCGAAGCAATAGTTCGAGGCCGGATCGAGCGCGCCTCGTTGCGTGAGCGCCGCGAGATCGTGACGGCGCGGTTGGACCATCTTGCCGCAGTCGACGATGGTGACGCGCGCGCCCGCTTCGGCGAGACGCTGCGCCGCGAAGGTGCCGCACGGGCCCGAGCCGACGACTACCACGTGCGCGCCGGCTCGCGCGCGCCGGGGCGGGTCGAGGCCGGGCTCCTCGCTCGCGGGCGCTTCATTCGGCGGCGCAATTTCGAGCTGTAGATGATGTCCGAGCGGATGCCCCTTGCGCGCGTCGAGCGAGCGCCTCAGAACGCGCACGTGCGCCGTCGCCGGATCGAGCCCCACCTGCCGCGTCGCGAGCGCCCGCGCCGCCGCCTCCTCTTGATCGAGCGCTACGAAGATCGACACGCGGCGCACGGACACGGCGCACTCCTATCACATGCGCGAGCGTCTCGCGTGCGTAGCGGGCTTCGCACTCGACCCCGACAATTGGGCGCGACTGCGCAGCCAGGTTCGCGGAACAATGGTCGGGCCACGCCTTTTTCTTTTGATCTTACGGGAGTACGTGACATGTCAGAAACCTGGCACATGCTTCGCAAAGCTTGGCGCGCGACCGCTCTGTGGGTTGGGAGCGAGGAGGAATCTGGCGAATGGCTCAACTCATGATTCGGGAAGCGCTCGACGGAACGCCTCCCCGCCGCGGGGAGCGCGACAAGGCGCTCAAGATCCTCGCCAAGTCGATCTTCCGTGAGCTCAAGTCGAACGGCTACGAAGCACGCGAGATCGTCGCGCTGTCGACCGAGCTGCTCGATCTCGTGACCAACGAAATCCGCCCCGACACCTCCAAGTAATTCCCATCGCCGTAATCGCCGCTCCGGTTGACGCCGGAGCCACCCAGCACTATGGTTCGCGCCTCGGAGGAATGCCCATGGCGACTCGCGTCGGAATCAATGGCTTCGGCCGCATCGGCCGCTCGTTCGTTCGCGCCTGGCAGGCGACCGGCTACTCGAAAGAGCTCGAGGTCGTGGTGGTCAACGACTTGACCGATGCCAAGACGCTCGCCTACCTGCTCGCGCACGACTCGATCCACGGCCACTATCCCGGCAAGGTCGAAGCCCACGACGGCAAGTTGGTCGTCGACGGACACGCGATCGCGGTCGTCGCCGAGAAGGAGCCCGGCAAGATCCCGTGGCAGCAGCACGGCGTCGAGATCGTCGTCGAGTCGACCGGGCGCTTCACCGAGGCCGACAAGGCGAAGGCGCACCTGCACGACGGCGTGAAGAAGGTCCTCATCAGCGCGCCCGCCAAGGGCCAGGACGTGACGCTCGCCATCGGCATCAACCTCGAGACCTACGACGCCAAGAAGCACCACGTGCTGTCGAACGCGTCGTGCACCACCAACTGCCTCGCGCCGGTCGCCAAGGTGCTGCACGAAAACTTCGGCATCGTGCACGGCATGATGACCACGGTTCACTCGTATACGAACGATCAGTCGATCCTCGACGTGCCGCACAAGGATCTGCGTCGCGCGCGCGCCGCAGCGATGTCGCAGATTCCCACCACCACCGGCGCGGCCAAGGCGCTCTCGGAGGTGCTGCCTGCGCTCAAGGGCAAGCTCGACGGCTTCGCGGTGCGCGTGCCGACGTCGAACGTGTCGATGGTCGACTTCACCGCGCGGCTGGAGAAGCCGGCGACGGTGGCGCAGGTGAACGAGGCGTTCAAGAAGGCCGCGGCCTCGGCGTCGTACATGGGCGTGCTCGCGGTCACCGACGAGCCGCTGGTCTCGATCGACTTCAACGGCGACGCCCACTCCGCCACCGTCGACGCGCTGTCCACCATGATCGTCGGCGACCTGGTGAAGGTCGTGGCCTGGTACGACAACGAGACGGGCTACGCCACGCGCCTCTTCGAGCTGACCAAGTACGTCGCCCACAAAGGGCTCTGAACCCCGAGGGATCATGATCAAGTCCATCGCCGACCTGCCCATCGAGGGCAAGCGGGTGTTTCTTCGCGTCGACCTGAACGTGCCGCTCACGCCGGCGCGCGGCGTCGCCGACGACTCGCGCATTCGAGCGTCGCTGCCGACGATCGAGCACGCCATCAAGCGCGGCGCCCGCGTCGTCCTGGCGTCGCACCTCGGACGGCCCAAGGGTCCCACGCCGCAGCTGTCGCTCGAGCCGGTCGCGGCGCGCCTGGCCGAGTTGCTCGAACGCGAGGTGATTCTCACCGACGAAGCGGTGGGCGACGGAGCGCGCAAGGTGGTGGCCGATCTGCGCGACGGCGACGTGGCGCTGCTCGAGAACCTGCGCTTCTTTCCCGGCGAGGAGGCCAACGACGACGGCTTCGCCCGCCAGCTCGCCGCGTACGCCGACGTCTACGTCAATGATGCATTCGGCACCGCGCACCGGGCGCACGCCTCGACGGTCGGGATGATCGCGCACGTCGCGGTCAAGGGCGCCGGCCTGCTGATGATGAAGGAGATCGAGTTTCTCGGCCGGCTGCTCGGTCCCGTCGACAAGCCGTACCTCGCGGTCATCGGCGGCGCGAAGGTGAGCGACAAGATCGGCGTGCTCGAGAACCTGCTCGGCCGCGTCGATGCGTTCCTGATCGGCGGCGCGATGGCCAACACCTTCCTCAAGGCCAAAGGCGCCGGCGTCGGCAAGTCGCGCGTCGAGGAGGACAAGCTGGCGCTCGCCCGCGCGTTCCTCAAGAAGGCCGACGATCGCAAGGTCGAGGTGCTGCTCCCCGTCGACGTGGTGGCCGCCGCGTCGCTCGATGCCGGCGAGGGCCAGGTGGTGCGCGCCGATCAAGTGCCGGGCGAGGCGATGGCGCTCGACATCGGCCCCGAGACCGCGCGCGGCTTCGCCGATCGAATAACTCGCGCGCGCACCGTGTTCTGGAATGGACCGATGGGCGTCTTCGAGAAGCGGCCGTTCGCCAAGGGCACCGTCGCCGTAGCGGAGGCGGTGGCGAGCTGCCGCGGGCTCACGGTCGTGGGAGGCGGCGACTCGGTGGCGGCGGTCAACGAGGTCGACGTGGGCGCGAAGATCACGCACATCTCGACGGGCGGAGGCGCCTCGCTCGAGTTCATCGAGGGACGGACGTTGCCGGGCATCGCCGCGCTCGAGGTCGAAGCATGAGCCGCGTACCGTTCATCTGCGGCAACTGGAAGCTGCACAAGACGATCGCCGAGAGCCTCGAGCTGGCGACGGCGATCAAGAACGCGGTGGGTCCGCTGCGCGACGTCGAGGTGGCGATCGCGCCGGTGTTCACGTCCCTGCACGCCGTCGCCAAGCGTCTCGAGGGATCGCAGGTGGCGCTCGCGGCGCAGAATTGCTTCTGGGAGGACCAGGGCGCGTGGACCGGCGAGGTCTCCGCGAAGCTGGTGGCCGACGTCGGCTGCACGTACGTCATCCTCGGCCACTCCGAGCGGCGCCAACACTTCGGCGAGCTCGACGCGGCGGTCAACTTGAAGGTGAAGGCGGCGCTCAAGCATGGGCTCGGTCCCATCGTGTGCGTCGGCGAGACCGACAAGGAGCGCGACGCCGGCGAGACGTTCGGCCGCGTGCGCACGCAGCTCGACGGAGGGCTCGCCGGGCTCGGCCACGCCGACGCCGAGAAGCTCACCATCGCCTATGAGCCGGTGTGGGCCATCGGCACGGGACGCACGGCGACACCGCAGCAGGCCGAAGAGGTGCACGCGTTCATCCGCGGGATCCTCGGCGAGAAGTTCGGCGACGCGGCGGAGCGCATTCGCATCCAGTACGGCGGCAGCGTCAAGCCGGACAACGCGGCGGCGCTGCTCTCGCAGCCCAACATCGACGGCGCGCTGGTGGGCGGCGCGTCGCTGAAAGCGGATGACTTCCTCAAAATCGTGAAGTATAGACAGGCCTGAACATGGCAACTTTCATCACCGTCATTCACGTCATCGTTTGCATCTTCTTGATCCTCGTCGTGCTGCTGCAGGCGGGCAAGGGCGGAGGCATGGGCCTCGCGTTCGGCTCGTCGACGAGCGCGCAGGTGTTCGGCGGACGCGGCGCGGGATCGTTCCTCGAGCGGCTGACCGCGGGAACGGCGATCGTCTTCATGCTCACGTCGATGAGCCTCGCGTACATCGCGAGCCAGTCGGAGTCGACGCGTCTGCAGAAGCTCGATCGCGAGCGCAAGAAGCAAGAGGCCGCGGCCGAGCAGAAGGCGGCCGAGGAGCGGACGCAGAAGGAAGCCGCCGAGCGCGCCAAGACGGCGGTGCCGTCGCCGAGCGGCGCGCCGCAGGTGCCCGCGGCCAATCCGCAGACTCCCGCTGGGAAGCCGGAGCTTCCCAATGGCAAGCTGGAGATGCCCGAGACCAAGCCGCAGATGCCCAATGGCAAGCTGCAGCTTCCCACTGGCAAGCTCGAGATGCCCAATGGCAAGCCGGAGCTTCCCACCGGCAAGCCGGAAGTTCCCAGCGACAAGCCGGCGGCTCCCACGCCTGCGCCCGCGAGCCCCGCTCCGCCGGCCACGCCCGCTCCCGCGAAGTAATCGCTACCAGCGCGCCGCGCGATAACCGACCGAGAGCATCCCGCCGTCGAGGTTGGCGCGGCCGAGGCCGATGAGCGGCGTCCACGCTCCGCTCACGCTGACCGTGAGCACGCCGGGACCCATGCGCGCGAGCATCCCGGCGCCACCGCCGAGCGCCGGGCCACCGTCGAAGAACGAGCGCTGCGAGCCGCCGATCACCGTGCGCCGCTCGCCGACCAGCACGCCACCGAGCTGAACGCCGATGAGGAGCGCGACCCGCGCGCCGACGGAGAAGCGCAGCTCGGCGACCCCGCGCAACGACGCTCCGCCGAGCCACACGTCGCCCGCGCCCGCCACGCCCGACGCGTAGACGCCGCCGAAGTCGACGCCGAGATGCCAGCGGGTGCCGCGGATGCGCCGCCGCCACTCGCCGGTGAGCCCCGCGCCGGTGAAGCTGTCCGAGATGCGCGGCCCGACCGACGCGCCGAGTTCCCAGCGTGGGTCGGCGAAGCGCGGCTTCTCGGCGTGGCTCTCGCCGCCGGCTCCCGGGCCTACGACGACCGGCGGCGCCGACGGCGCGGCCATCGCCAGCGTCGTGTGCTCGTCCTCGGCGGTGGCGGTGATGGTGACCTCGCCGTAGGCGCGCACCGTCGCGACCGCTACGCCCGGCTGCGCCTCGACGTCGAGCTCGGCGCCGGTCGCCTCGAGGTGCGGCAGGACGCGCGCGACCGAGAAGCAGAGGACGCGCGTAGGCGAGTCGGCCACCAGCCACAAGCCGGGCGGCCGCGGCACGTCGAGCACGATCTCCTCGACGGTGCTGTTGCCCGCCGCGTCCTCGGCGGTGACGCGCGCGCGCTTGACCAGCGGTCCCACCCAGGTGACGACGCGTGCGTGCCCCTGCGCGTCGGCGCGCGCGGTGACTTTGTGATTTCCCGTCTGCACCACCAGGTGCGCGCCGGGCTCGGTCTCGACGGGCAGCTCGGTGCGCGCCCACAGCTCGACCACCGCCGCGCTCGCCTCGCCGCTCTCGGCGTCCCACGCCGCCACCACCGCGAACCCCGGCGAGCCCGACGGGGGCGGCCGATAGCGCGCCTCGAACCGCCCGTTGCCGAGCGGGTGCGCCGCGAACACCTCGCCCGACGACGCCCACAGCCGCGGCGTCCGTCCCGTCGAGGTCGCGACCACCACGCGGGCCACCGGCGGCGGCGCTTGCAGATTCAAGCGCGGCGGCTCGACGGCGACGGCCATCGCGGCCGTCATGGTCAACGCCAGGAGCATCGCCCGATTCTAGCCGGGACCCGCGAGCCACCCCGGCTACTTTCACCGCTTCGCGCCGCCGAGCGCGGGAACTTGCCCGAAGCCGGCTCTTGACATACGATCGAGATCGTGCCCTCCACGGCCGCGAGCATTGGATGCACCGCCACGCGGTGAATCGGCTGCCCGCCGGGGTGATGGTTCGCCGCGCCCGCCCGGGTGACGGCGCGCAGGTGCTGGCGCTCGTCGAGCAGCTCGGCTACTCGCCCGAGGAGCGCGGCTACGACGAGACGTTCGCGCAGGTGGTGCGTCACCCCGAGGCGGCGGTGTTCGTGGCGACCGAGGGGCCGCGCGTGATCGGCTATCTGGCGCTCTCGCAGCGTCCGCAGATTCGGCTCGGCGGGCGCGCGGCGGTGATCGACGAGCTGGTGGTCGAAGATCGGCGGCGCGGTGAAGGCATCGGCTCGGCGCTGCTGGCCGCGGCGCTGGCGTACGCCGGCGGGTTGGGCTGCCGTCGCGTCGAGCTGACCACGCGGCGCGTGCGCGAGAGTTATCACCGCGGCTTCTACCTCGCGCACGGTTTCCGCGAGGTCGACTCGGCCGTGCTGCGCCTCGATCCGCTGCCGCCCCCGGTCCGCAAGCCCTGAGCTCGGCGACAAGGTAGCGGCCCGGCTAGAGCAGGCTTCCCTGCTTGGGCGGCGGCAGGTCGAGGTGCTCGTGCGCGCGCCGCAAGGTGGTACGGCCGCGCGGCGTGCGCATGAGAAAGCCCTCCTGGATGAGGTACGGCTCGACCACGTCCTCGAGCGTGTCGCGCTCTTCGCCGACGGCGGCGGCCAGCGACTCGACGCCGACCGGCCCGCCGTCGAATTTTTGTGCGATGCAGCGAAGCACGGTGCGATCGAGATCGTCGAGGCCCAGCTCGTCGACGCCGAGCCGCTCGAGCGCCGAGGCCGCGACCTCGCGCGTGACCCGCCCGTCCGCCTCCACCTCGGCGAAGTCGCGCACGCGCTTGAGCAGGTGGTTGGCGATGCGCGGCGTGCCTCGCGCGCGCCGTCCGATCTCCTCGGCGCCCGACGCCTCCAGCTCCACGCCCAGCTTGATCGCCGAGCGGCGCACGATCTCGGTCAGCTCGGCGGGCGTGTAGTAGTCGAGGCGGAGCACGATGCCGAAGCGCGACAGGAACGGCGCCGACAAGAGCCCGGTGCGCGTGGTCGCGGCGACCAGCGAGAAGCGCGGCAGGCTGAGCGGCAGCATCTCGGCGTTCGGTCCGTCGCCGACGGGGATCTCGAGACGGAAGTCCTCCATCGCCGGATACAGGTACTCCTCGACGACGGCTTGCAGGCGGTGCACCTCGTCGATGAACAGCACGCCGCGCTCCTCGAGCGACGTCAAGTACGACGCCAGCGTGCCCTTGTGCTCGATCGCCGGCGCACCGACGGCGCGCAGGCCGACGCCGAGCTCGCCCGCGATCAAGTGCGCGAGCGTCGTCTTGCCGATGCCGGGCGGGCCGGAGAACAGCACGTGGTCGAGCGCCTCGCCGCGGCGGGCGGCGGCAGCGACGAAGACCTTCAAGTTGTCGACCACCTTGCGCTGGCCGATGTACTCCTCGAAGGTGCGCGGCCGCAGCGCCGAGTCGTCGGAGAGGCCGCGCGCGTCGATGATGCGCTCGCGCGCCTTTGCGTCATCGCCGTCGGTCGCCGTCGCCTCGTCGTGCTTCTTTCGCGGCATCGCGCGAATTCTACTCCGCCAACGAGCGCAGCGCGCGCTTTACCAACTCGGCGACGGGCGCTCCCGCGGACGCGGCGCAGGCTTGATCGGCGGCGCGCTCGGCGTCGGCCGGTCGATAGCCGAGGTTGACCAGCGCCGAGGCGACCTGCGTCGACGCCGTCGGCCGCTCGCTCTGCGCGCGCGCCTCGCCGCGCGGCCCGGCGCCGAGCCCGACCTTCTCGACTTTGTCGCGCAGCTCCAGCACCAGCCGCTCGGCGGTCTTCTTGCCGATGCCGGGAATGCGCGTGAGCCGCGCATGGTCGCCCGCGCGCACCGCCGCGCCCAGCTCGTGCGGCGCCAGCGACGACAAGATGTTCATCGCCAGCTTGGGACCGATCATCTGCACGCCGATGCACAGCTCGAACGCGGTGCGCTCCTCGTCGGTGGAGAAGCCGAACAGCGTGAGCGCGTCCTCGCGCACCTGGAGATGCGTCAAGAGCGTCACCGGCTGCCCGACGGCGGGCAGCTCGGCCAGCGTCTGCAGCGACACCGCCACGCGGAAGCCGACGCCGCCGACGTCGACGATCACCTGGTCGATCGATTTCTCGGCGAGCGTGCCGCGCAGCCGGGCGAGCATCGCTAGCGCAAGCTCGCGCGCAGCCGATGGTGGAACGCGTGGCAGATGGCGACCGCCAGCGCGTCGGAGGCGTCGAGCTTGGGCGCGCCGCGCAGCCCGCACAGCGCGCGCACCATCGACGAGACTTGCAGCTTGGTGGCCGCGCCCGAGCCGGCGACCGAGCGCTTGATGGTGGCGGGCGAGTACTCGAACACGGGCAGCGACGCCTCGCCCGCGGCCAGCAGCGCCACGCCGCGCGCCTGCCCGAGCTTGAGCGCGGCGCGCGCGTTGACGCCGTGGAACACGCCCTCGACCGCCACCGCGCGCGGCGCGAGCTCGGCGATCACCTCGCGCAGCCCCGCGGCGATCTCGACGAGGCGCGCCTGCATCGACGCCTCCGCCTCCGGCTCGATCACGCCGCACTCGACGTAGCGCACGCGGCCCGGGCCGGCGTGCTCGACCACGCCGTAGCCGCAGCGACGAGAGCCGGGATCGATGCCGAGGATGCGGATCACGGGACCAGCCTACCCCGATCCCGAAATGGAGCGCTACAAACTACGCGGAGAGCTGCTCGAGCAGCGCGTCGTCGATGTCGTAGTTGGCGTAGACGTTCTGCACGTCGTCGTGGTCCTCGAGCTGCTGCACCAGCTTGACCATGTGCTCGGCGTCCTTGCCCTCGAGGCGCACCGAGCTGTCGGGGTACATGCCGACCTCGGCGTGCGCCGGCTTGTGGCCCTTCTTCTCGAGCGCGTCGCGCACGTCGACCATCTTGCCGGCCTCGGTGACCACGAGAAACACCTCGCCGTCGGAGCGCACGTCGTCGGCGCCGGCCTCGAGCGCGGCCTCCATGAGCGCGTCCTCGTTCACGCCCGCCTTCTCGAACACGATGTGGCCGCGCTTGTGGAAGTTGTAGAGCACGCTGCCCGACGCCGCGAGCTTGCCGTTGTTCTTCTCGAGCAGCTTGCGGATCTCGCCGGCGGTGCGGTTGCGGTTGTCGGTGAGGATCTCGACGACCACGGCGGTGCCGCCCGGTCCGTAGACTTCGTAAACCAACTCTTCGTAGCTCTCGGCGGCGAGCTCGCCGGTGCCCTTCTGGACCGAGCGTTTGATGGTGTCGTTGGGGATGTTTCCGGCGCGCGCTTTATCGATGGCGGTGCGCAGCCGCGGGTTGCCGTCGGGATCGCCGCCCGACTTGGCAGCGACGGTGATTTCTTTGAGGAGCTTGGTCCAGCCCTTCGACTTCTTGGCGTCGGAGGCGGCCTTGGTGTGCTTGATCTTCGACCATCGGTTATGGCCCGACATCCGTCACCTCGCCCGTTTTTCGAGTGAGAATTCACTATCACGCGCGACATTGTCAGGCAAGCCGCGGTCGACTATGCTGCGCGCGTGGTCGTGTGTCGTCGGTGGCTCGGGCTCGCGCTGCTGGTCACCACCTGGGCGTGCACCGCGCCCGTGCTCGAGCTGCCGCCTCCCCGACCGCCGGGCCAGGTGGCGCGCGACGCGCCGGCGGCCCATCCGTCGGGCGAGCGCGGAAAGCCGGCGCGCGCGATGGTCATCGGCTCGGACGGCGATCTCGTCGGCGGCGCCGAGGCCGACGGCAAGCGCGGCGACCTGCGCCTCGAGAACGGCAAGGTCGCCTTCATCGTCGACGGGCCGGGCTCGGCGCTCGGCTTCGCCGACTCGGGCGGCAACCTGATCGACGCCGTGCCGCTCGGCCGCTGCGGCGGCGCGACGTGCCGCGACTCGATCAAGCAGGTGTTCGGTTACCTCGACGACTCGTTTCCGCGGCAGCCGCTCTACGATCGCGTCGAGCCGGGCCAGCGCGGCACCACCGCGTTCGTGCGCGCGTCGGGACACGACTCGCAGGATCCGCGGCTGCTCATCACCACCGAGTACGAGCTCGAGCCCGAGTCGAACGCGCTCGAGATCGTCACCCGCGTGACCAACACCGGCGCGGCGAACGTCGCCAACTACCAGCTCGGCGACGCGATCCAGTGGGGGCGCACCGAGCGCTTCACGCCGGGTCACGGCTTCGCGCAGCCGGCGCCGTCGTCGCGCGAGCTGAACATCGCCGAGGGCTGGATCGCCGGCATCGCCGACGACGTCACCTACGCCTACGTCACCGACGAGGCGAGCGGGTTGCGCGGGCGCCACGGCAGCGCGTGGTCCAATCTCAACTTGAAGAAGAGCGATCTCGCGCCGGGGCAGACGTTCAAGGTGCGGCGCTGGCTGATCGTCGGCGCGACCGGCGACGTGGCGGTGGGCGAGAGCCTGGCGCGGCTGCGAGGCCAGGCGTGGCCGCGGCTCGAGGGGCGCATCCTCGAGCAGGGCACCGGCGTGCCGCTCGAGGGCGCGCGCGTGTTCCTCGACGACGACGCGGGGCAGCCGGTGGCGTTCGCGCGCTCGGCGCAGGGTCGTTACCAGGTGCTGGCGCCGCCCGGCGACTACAGCGTGCGGGCCGAGGCGCGCGGCCGCTCGGGGCCCGATCACATGCCGGTGCAGCTGCGCGGGCGCGAGGCGCACGCGCTCGACCTCAACATGTCGCCGCCGGGCTCGCTGGCGTTTCGCGTGCGCGAGGGCGGCACGCCGTCGCCGGCCAAGCTGACGTTCCTCGGCACGCACGGCACGCGCTCGCCGAACTTCGGCGCCAAGTTCGAGGCGGTGGGGCACGACGTGGTGATCACCGTCGACGGGCAGGGCCGCGTCGAGCTGGCGCCGGGGCGCTACGAGGTGATCGCGTCGCGCGGGCCGGAGTTCACCGCCGAGGCGAAGGCGGTCGAGATCGCGCCGGGCAAAGAGGTCGAGGCCGACTTCACGCTCGAGCGCGCCGTCGACACGCGCGGCTACGTCTGCGTCGACCTGCACCAGCACGCGTCGCCGTCGCCGGACGCCGGCGTGTCGTTGCGCGACCGCGCGGCGTCGAACCTGGCCGAGGGGCTCGAGGTGATGGTGGCGAGCGATCACAACGCGATGGTCGACTGGCAGCCGACGCTCGACGCGCTCGGCGCCACGCGGCCGCTGCGCCTGGTGCTCGGCGACGAGGCGACGCTCGACGGGCTCGGCCACTGGAACGCCTATCCGCTGGCGCTGCACGTCGGCCAGCCGCGCGGCGGCGCGCTCGACGTGCGCGGCCTCGGCGCGCGCGAGATCGTCGCCGGGCTGCGCGCCGCCGACGGGCGGGCCGAGCGCGTGGTGCAGGTGAACCATCCGCGCCTCGGCAACATCGGCTACTTCAACAACGTGAAGTTCGAGCCGCGCGCCGGCGCGCCGCTGCCGGCCGACTGGGAGGGCGGGTTCGACGCCATCGAGGTGCTCTCGTCGAAGGACGTGTCGACCGCCGATGCGACGCTGCGCGACTGGTTCGCGCTGCTCAACCGCGGGCTCTCGTACACCGCCGTCGGCGGCTCGGACTCGCATCTCGTCTGGGGGCAGGAGGTCGGCTACCCGCGCACGTGCGTCGCGGTCGGCGCCGACTACGACGCGAAGAATCCCGGGCCGGCGCTGGTCGACGGGATCAAGCGCAAGCGCGACGCGCTGGTGACCAACGGGCCGTTCGTGCGCGTGGCGATCGCCGGGCGCGGCATGGGGCAGCTGGCGCCGGCGCCGCGCGGCAAGGCGCGGCTCGACGTCGAGGTGCAGGCGGCGCCGTGGGTCGACGCGCGGCGCATCGAGGTGCTGGTCGACGGCGAGCGGCGCGGCAAGCCGGTGGAGATTCCGCAGCCGCAGCCGGGCGCGCCGCTGCGCTGGAAGAGCGCCATCGAGCTCAAGGTGGCGGAGGATGGCTACGTCACCGTCGAGGTGCGCGGCGACGTGCCGCTCACGCCGGTGCTGGGGCAGATCGAAGGCACGCCGCCGCCGCTGCCGCTGGCGATCACCAACCCGATCTACCTCGACCGCGATCTCGACGGGAAGTACACGCCGCCCGGCAAGCGCTGAGCGGCGCGCGCGCTACAGCTCGGCGGCGACGATCGCGTCGGCCTCGATCTCGACGAGATACTTGGCGTCGATGAGTGCCGCCACCTGCACCATCGTGGTCGCCGGTCGGATGGCGCCGAACACCTCGCCGTGCACGCGGCCGATCGCCTCCCAGCGCGCGATGTCGACGACGAACATGCGCGTGCGCACCACGTCCTCGAGGCGCGCGCCGAGCCGCTCGAGCGCGGCGGCGATGTTGCGCAGGCACTGGCGTGTCTGCGCCGCCGGGTCGCCTTCGCCGACGAGCTGGCCGTGCTCGTCGAGCGCCACGGTGCCGGTGACGGCGATGAACGGGCCCACCTTGACGGCGCGGCTGTAGCCGACGATCGGCTCCCACGGCGCGGCGCTCTGCACCGATTTTCGCTCGACACTCATGCGGCGCGGCTCGGGCTCAGTTGCGCACGCAAAACGACGCGCCTCCCATCGCGGTGCAGGTGCCGGCGGGCGCGCAGTCGCTCGGCTGGGTGCAGCGCTTCGGCGCGCAGTAGGTGGTGCCGGCGGGATCGGCCGGCGCGACGGTGAAGCCGAGCGCGCCCGAAAGGCCCGCGAGCTCGCACGCGAGCAGCGGATCGGCGCACGGGTGCGTGGCGTCGCAGCGGCGCAAACACTCGGACGAGCCGGGCGTGCCGTTGAAGGTCGCGCAGCTCGCCGCCGACGGGCACGTGCCGCCGTTGCCGCAGTCGGCGGTGCACAGGCCGCGCGCGCCGAACGCGTCGCAGCGGCCCGACAGGCACCCGGCTCCCGATGGCGCGCCGCTGGCGTCGAAGCACGAGTCGCCGACGTCGCCGGGAAAATCGGCGAAGCACGCCGGCCGCCAGGTGAAGGCTCCGCCCGGCGGCGTGCCCGTCGCCAGCGCGGGCACCTCGCGGCACGTGAGCCCGGTGCGGCACTCGGCGCTGGTGGCGCACGCCGGCAGGCAGAGCGCGATGCGCCACTCTTCGCCGGCGCCCGCGTCGGCGTCGGGCAGCGCCGCTCCGCCGCGCGTCAGGTCGGCGCACACGTTGGCGCCGCAGCCGCCGGCGCAGCCGACGTCGGTGCAGAGTCCGACGGCGAGCCCGCCCGGGCAATCGCCGGCGGGGCACACGCAGCCGAGGTGGGCGGCCGCGTCGCACTCCGACGAGTCGGCGCACGGCGCGCCCAGCCCGCCCGCAGTGACGACCACGATTCCCGTCGCCGCGGTGGTGCCGCCGGTGCCGCCGGCGGCGAGCGTGACCGCGAACGTGCCCGGGCGCGCGAACGTGACCTGCGGCGCGACCGCCGTCGACGTCGCCGGCGTGCCGCCCATGAACGCCCACAAGAACGTGCTCACGCCGGAGCCGAGCGGCACGAAGGTGACGGTGAGCGGCGCCGAGCCGGCGCAGCGCGGCTTGCCGCTCGGATACGTCAGCATCGCGCAGCCGCTCACGGTGAAGCCGGCGCCGAGCGGCGGGCCGCCGTCGGGCTCGGGCCCGAGCTCGACGCTGCCGTCGAGCGGCACCGCGGCATCGCCGGCGACCGGCGCGTCCGCGCAGCCCGCGATCGCAGCGGCCGCGGCCAGCGCGCACAGTAGCCATGACGTGATCGCATTCGCTGCGCGAATGCTCATGTACGTAACTTATCATCGGCGGCGCGCAGCCGCTCGGTGAGCGCGGTGTGCCGCTCGTCGACCTCGGCCGCGGCCACCGCGCGCTCGATCGCCCGCGGGCTGCCGACCACCACCACCAGCCGCCGCCCGCGCGTCACCGCGGTGTAGAACAAGTTGCGCTTGAGCAGCATGAAGTGCTGCATGAGCATCGTCACCACAACCGCCGGATATTCCGAGCCCTGGCTCTTGTGCACGCTCACCGCGTACGCCAGCTCGAGCGCGTCGAGGTCGTCGGCCTCGTAGCGCACGCGCCGCCCGTCGAAGTCGACCTCGAGCAGCGGCGCGCCCTCCTCCATCACCGCCGCCGCCACCAGCCCGAGGTCGCCGTTGAACACGTCGCGGTCGTAGTCGTTGCGCAGCTGCATGACCTTATCGCCGACGCGCAGCACCCGCCCCGCGTGCGCCACCTCCTCGCCCGACGGGTTGAGCGCCGCCTGCAGCGCGCGGTTCAGCTCCTCGGTGCCCGCGACTCCGCGGTGCATCGGCGCCAGCACCTGCACGTCGCGCCGCGGGTCGAGCCCGAAGCGCTCGGGGATGCGATCGCGGCACATGCGCACCACCAGGTCGCGCGCGCGCTCCGGCTCGTCGGCGCGCACCACGTAGAAGTCGCCGTTCTCCTCGGCACGCGGCACCTCGCCCTCGAGGATGCGGTAGGCGTTCTCGATGATCCCCGAGCCTTCGCTCTGGCGAAACACCTCGGTCAGGCGCGCCACCGGCACCGCGTGCGACGCGATCAGATCGCCGAGCACGTGGCCCGGCCCGACGGACGGCAGCTGGTTCACGTCGCCGATCAGCACCAGCGTCGCGCCGAGCGGCACCGCGCTGGTGAGCCCGCGCGCGAGCTGCAGGTCGAGCATCGATGCCTCGTCGACGACCAGCAGATCGGTCTCGAGCGGATGATCGGCGTCGCGGCCGAACGGCGTGCGCCGGCCTTCGCGCGCGCGGCCCCACTCGAGCAGCCGGTGCACCGTCTGCGCCGGGCGCCCGGTCGCCTCGGTGAGCCGCTTGGCGGCGCGTCCCGTCGGCGCGGCCAGCATCACGCGCCGCCGCGCCTTCTCCCACGAGGCGACCAGCGCGCGCACGATCGTGGTCTTGCCGGTGCCGGGTCCGCCGGTGATCACCGCCACCGCCGCCGCGCCGACCTGCGCGATCGCGCGCCGCTGCCCGTCGGAGAGCTGCGCGTCGTCGAGCGGCGGCGGCGGCGGCGGGCGCGGCGCGGCGAGCAGCTGCCGGATGCGGCGCGCGGTCTCCACCTCGGCGCGGAACATCCACGGCTGATAGACGCCGCCGCCGTCGAGGATCACCGCGCCTTCGAGCGCCAGCTGATCGATCGCGGCGCCGACGCGGAGCGCGTCCACGTCGAGCGCCTCGGCCGCGCGCCGCTCGAGCTCGGGGCGCGGCGCGAACACATGGCCGTCGTCGCCGAACCCGCCGAGCGCGTGCAGCACGCCGGCTTGAATGCGCAGCGGCGACGCCGGATCGATCCCCATCCCGCGCGCGATCCGATCGGCGATGAAGAACCCGATGCCTGCCACGTCGCGCGCCAGGCGATACGGATTCTCGCGCACCCTGGCGATCGCCTGGTCGCCGTACGTCTTATAGATGCGCCCGGCGTACGCCAGCGACACGCCGAGCCCCTGCAGGAAGATCATCACCTCGCGCTCTTGCCGCCGCTGCGCCGCGATCCCCGACGCGCGCTCGGCGCGACGCTTGCCCATACCCTTCACCTGCGCCGCGCGCCACGGCTCCTTCTCGATCACCTCGACGGCGGAGACGCCGAACGCCGCCACCAGCCGCCGCGCCAGCTCCGGCCCGATCCCCTTGATGCCCTGCAGGTAGCGCTCGATGCCGTCGCCGGTGCGCGGGACCTCGACCACCGCGCGCGTGGCGCGAAACTGTTCGCCGTGGACCTTGTGCGTCTCCCAGTGGCCTTCGAGCTTGAGCAGCTCGCCGGGCGTGGTCTCCGAGAGCGGGCCGGTGACGGTGACCGGCTGATCGCGCCCGGCCACGTCGAGGCGCACCACCGCGAACGCGCCGTCGGGCGCGGCGAACACCACGCGCAGGACCGTGCCCTCGAGCGACTCGGACTCGGCCATCACGGACCGCCCGGCGTCGAGCCGCCCGACGGCGTCGGCTGAAAGCTGGCCGCGACGTCGCACGATCCGGCGGCGCGCGCGACGCTCTGCCCCGGCGCGAGCGCGAGCGGCCAGCCGCCCCAGCGCGTGATCACGCGGCCGAGCGCGTCCTCGATCCACACCGGCTCGCCGGCGACGTGGATCCCGCGGCCGCCGAGCTGCGCGTCGGCGAGCCGCACCACCAGCGCGCCCGCGCTCGGCGGCGGATCGCCTCCGGCGCCGGCGATGTACCCGCTCGGCACGACCACCGCGTAGCCGCCCGCCGGCAGCTCGACGGACGGCAGCGCGTTCGAGCCGGCGGCGGTGTGCAGCGTCAGCCCGGCGAGCGCGATCGGCTGCGTCCCGAAATTCTGCAGCTCGACGAACTGCTGCGCCGGGCGCGGGCCGAGCGGGCGCGTCAGCACCTCGGTCAACGCGAGCGCGAGCGGCGACGGCGCCGCGGCCGCGTCGAGCCGATCGGCCTCGGGCCGCGTGGTCTCGTCCCACGCGTGCGCCTCGACCGCGAGCGAGTTGCCGTCGAGCGCATCGCCGAACGCGATCGCCAGCTCGTGCGAAGACTGCCGCGCGTCGGTCGCGCAGCGCTCGGCCACGCACGCCTCGGCCCAGGTCGCGTCGTCGGTGGCGAAGCGCACCACCACGCAGCGATCGGCCGCCTCGACGTCGAAGCCGTGCAGCTCGATCGGCCCCGAGCGAATTTCGCCGCTGGTCATGAAACCAGGCGGATCGCCGAATACGGGCCGTTTATCGCCATCGACCACGTCGGGCCCGGCGCGCACGGCGTAGTGCTGTCCCGCGCCGAGCACCTGGTCGAGCTCGAGCGCGATCGCTCCGCCGGCGCCGGGCGTGACGCGCGCCGCGACTTCCGCGCCGTCGTCGCCGACGAGCGCCACGTCGTGCGCGCCGATCACCGGCCGCGAGAAGCGCAGCCACACCGCGCGCAAGTTGCGCGGCACGTCGACCGCGCCGTCGTCGGGCGCGTCGAGGAGCAGGATCGGCGCCGCGTCGTCGAGCGAGCCGGTCTCGACCGCGAGCGCCGACGGGCGGCCGAGCTGCTCGCCGCCCGCGACCAGCTTCGGCCCGAGGTAGAGCGTGTAGCGATCCTCGGGCGCGAGCGCGCGGCGCGGCGTGAAGTCGAGCCGCGTCCCGTCGCCGCCGTCGCCCGCTTCGCCGGAGATCGCGAGCACGCCCGGCACCAATCGCGCGCGCGCGCTCGCCGGCGGAGGCGGCCGCTCGAGCGACCGGTCGGGCTCGCCGCGCGCCAGGTACACGTTGCCCGCGACCGACTCGGCGTCGATCGGCGCCGACAGCACGACCGAGAGCGTCGCCGTCGGGCTCACCGGCCCCGCCGCGAAGTTGGTGCTCACCACCCGCGGCGCGCGCGGCGGATCCCCGTCGCCGCATCCCGCGAGCATCGCCACGCCGAGAACCCACGCGCGCATCCCATCCTCCATCGATAGCACGGGCCCCACGCCGTCGTGCACGCGAGAATATCGGCGGCTCGCGGGAGAAGTTGCGTGCTAAAAACAAATTCGTGCGCTCGACCCTCCTACCTCGCCTGATCCTCGCCTCCGCTTCGCCCCGCCGCCTGGAGATGCTCGCGCGCGTCGGCCTCGATCCCGAGGTTCGCCCGTCGCACCTCGACGAGTCGCTGCACGACGGCGAGGAGCCCCTCGCCTACGCGCGTCGCCTTGCGGCGGCGAAAGCGCGCGCCATCTCGGCGCCCGAAGATCGCCCGGTGCTCGCCGCCGACACCATCGTCACCGTCGAGGACGGCGGCGTGCCGGTGCTCGGCAAACCGAAAGACGCCGACGACGCGCGCAAGATGCTGCAGCGGCTCTCGGGGCGCAGCCACTCGGTCGTGACCGCGTACCACCTCCTATATAAAGGAGGCGAGCGCGGGCGGGCGGTCGAGACCGTGGTGACGTTTCGCGCGCTCGGCCCGGCGGAGCTCGAGGGCTACGTCGGCTCGCGCGAGTGGGACGGCAAGGCGGGCGGCTATGCGATCCAGGGGCTGGCGGGCGCGTTCGTGCGCACGGTCCACGGCTCGTACACCAACGTCGTCGGGCTGCCGCTGTGCGAGGTGCTGGAGGATCTCGACGCGCTCGGCGCGCTGCCGGCGGACTGGACGCTCGGATCGCCGACGTGACGATAGCGGCGCGCATCGCCGAGGTGCGCGCGCGCATCGCCGAGGCCTGCCGCGCGGCGGGACGGGACCCGCGCTCGGTCGAGCTGGTGGCGGTGTCGAAGACGGTCGAGGCGGCGCGCTGCGCCGAGGCGGTGGCGGCGGGACAGCAGGCGCTCGGCGAGAACTACGCGCAGGAGCTGCGCGACAAGGCGCGGCTGGTCGCGGGCGCGCGCTGGCACTTCATCGGGCCGCTCCAGCGCAACAAGGTGAAGTACGTGGTCGGCACCGCCGAGCTGATCCACTCGGTGGACAGCCGCGCGCTCGCCGACGAGATCGCGGCGCGCGCGGAGAAGCTCGGCGTGGTGCAGCGCGTGCTGGTGCAGGTGAACGTCGGCGGCGAGGCGCAGAAGTCGGGCTGCGCGCCGGGCGAGACCGCGGCGCTCGTCGAGGCGTGCGCGGCGCGGCCGTCGCTGCGCTGCGAGGGCCTGATGTGCATTCCGCCGCTGGAGGGCGATCCCGCGCCGAGCTTCCGCCAGCTGCGGCAACTTGCCGCAGGGCTCGGCCTGCGCGAGCTGTCGATGGGCATGAGCGCCGACTTCGCCGCCGCGATCGCCGAGGGCGCGACGCTGGTGCGCGTCGGCACGGCGATCTTCGGCGCGCGCTCACAGCACGTCGGCCGCCCCTGAGATCACCTCGGCCAGCGCGCGCGACAGCTCGCCGATGTCGTACGGCTTGTTGAGGAACGCGCGCACGCCGAGCGCGCGCAACTGCTTGAGCTCGTCGTCCGAGGCGTAGCCCGACGTGAGCAGCACCGGCACGCCGTCGTCGATCTCGCGCATCGCCTCGATCGTCTCGACGCCGCTCAGCTTCGGCATCACCAGGTCGAGCACCACCGCCTCCAGCTCGTGGTGGCGCGCGCGGTACACGTCGACCGCCTCGTCGCCGTCGGCGCACGCCACCACGTCGTAGCCGAGCTGCTTGAGCGCGCGGAACGTCGCCACGCGCACCAGCTTCTCGTCCTCGACGAGCAGCACCAGCCCGGCGCCCGCCTCCATCGGTCGGCCCGGCTCGGGCGGCGTCATGCGCAGCGTGCCCGGCGCCGCGTGCGGAAAGCTGAGGCGCATGAGCGTGCCGCGCGGCTCGCCGTCGAGCGCCTCGATGGTGCCGCGGTGGCTCTCGACGATCCCGTACGCCGTCGCCAGGCCGAGGCCGGTGCCCGCCTCGCGCCCGCCCTTGGTGGTGAAGTACGGCTCGAAGATGCGGTGGCGGATCGCCGGATCGATGCCGACGCCGGTGTCGGCGACCTCGAGCAGCACGCGCCCGTCGCGCTCGCGGGTGCGCAGCGTCAGGCGCCCGCCGTCGGGCATGGCGTCGCGCGCGTTGACCACCAGGTTCATCACCACCTGCTCGAGCTGCGACAGGTCGCCGGCGATCTCGCTCGAGCGCGCTTGCAGCTCGAGCACCAGCTCGATGCGCTTGTCGAGCGTGCGCTCGAGCAACTGGGCCATCTTGCCGAGCACCACGTTGAGCGACACGGCGGCGGGAAATTTTTGTTTGCGCCCCGCGAAGCCGAGCAGCCCGCGCGTGAGCTGCATGGCGCGCTCGCCCACCTCGTCGATCATGCGGAACGACTCGCGCCGCTCGGCGCTCGGCTCCGACGCCGCCATGGTCGACGCCAGCGAGCGGATCACCGTGAGCAGGTTGTTGAAGTCGTGCGCGATGCCGCCCGCCAGCTTGCCCACCGCCTCCATGCGCTGCGCCAGGTGCAGCCGCGCCTCGCTCTCGGCGCGCCCGCGCTTGGCCTCGACCTCGGTGGTGATGTCGAAGAAGCAGATGATGACGTGCGTGAGCGTATCGGCGGCGTCGAACACCGGCTTGGCGAACGCGCGCACGTGGACGCGCCGCCCGTCGTGGCGGTGGATCACGAGGTCGTCGACCATCACCGTCTTGCGCTCGGCCAGCGCGCGCACGAACGGCAGCTTCTCCTCGGCGTAGAGCCGGCCCTCGAGATCGTAGATGCCGTAGGGCTGCGCGTACTCGCCGACCGCGACGTCCGCGCGCGGATCCATGCCCATGATGTCCGCGAACGTGCGGTTGGCGTAGACGAACGCGCCGTCGGGCGCGCGCGCCACCCAGACGCCGACCGGCAGGTCCTCCGCCAACGTGGCGATGACCGTCTCCTCGAAGGTCGGGCTCACGTAAACGAAACTATCACACGCGCTCGTCGTCCACGTAGATGGCGCCCTCGAGGTACGCGACCGCGCGGCCGGCGATGGCCACGCGCTCGCCGCGATCTTCGCACCGCAGCTCGCCCGTGCGCGCCGACAGCTGCCGCGCCTCGAGCGAACGCTTGCCGAGGCGGCGCGACCAGTACGGCACCAGCGTGCAGTGCGCCGAGCCGGTCACCGGATCCTCGGGGATGCCGGCGCGCGGGGCGAAGAAGCGCGACACGAAATCCACCGCGCGGCCGGGCGCGGTCACGATCACCTCGCGATCCAATTCGGCGAGCCGCGCGAAGTCGGGACGCAGCGCGACGAGCTCCTCCTCGCTCGCGTAGACCACGAAGTAGTCGCGCGACGCCGCGAGCTCGACGGGCGCGCCGCCGAGCGCGGCCGCGAGCGCGGGCGGCGCGTCGATCGGCTGCGGCGGGCGCGAGGGAAAATCCAGCTCCAGCCATTCGCCGCGCTTGCGCACGGCGAGCGGCCCGCTCTGCGACGAGAAGCGCACCTCGTCGCGCTCCGGATGCAGGAGGCGCAGGATCACGTGCGCCGCCGCCAGCGTCGCGTGGCCGCACAGATCGACCTCGTGCACCGGCGTGAACCAGCGCAGCGGATACGCGTCGCCCTCCTCCACGAAGAACGCCGTCTCGGCCAGGTTGTTCTCCGCCGCGATCGCCTGGAGCGTGGCGTCGTCGAGCCAGCGCGGAAGCGGCACCACCGCCGCCGGGTTGCCGCGGAACCGCTCGTGCGTGAACGCGTCGATCTGGTGGATCGGCAGCTTCATCAGGCGCCCCTCAGCGCCTCGACGGCGCGGCGGATCGTGATCGGCGCCTGCACCTCGCCGCGGCACGCCTGGAAGCAGCGCGTGCACGTGACCGGCGCGATCGCGCGGTGATCGTAGCGGCTGAAGTGCTCGACGGGGGCGAGCTCGGCGCACGGCCGCACCATCCCGCCCGGCGAGACGTGCAGCGTCTTCTTGCCGGCGGTGCAGCCGGGGATCGGCGTGCCGCGCGCGTAGCTCGGGATCATGTCGAAGTACCACTCGGTGTTGGCCACCGCGCGCTCGCGACGTTTGAGCGCGCGCAATTCGGCCAGCACCTCGTCGAGGCGCTCGAGCCGCTCGGGCGGAAACAGGTGCGCGTGGTTGTCGGCGGGCAGCTCCGAGTAGAGCGTGAACATCACCGTCGCGCCCCACGCGCGCGCCTGCCGCGCGATCGCGGCCGCGTCGTCGAGGTTGTCGTTCATCAGGATGGTATTGAGCTGCACGTTGGCGCCGCGCGCCGCCATCCAGGGCACGATGTGCGAAATCTTTTTGTAGAGCCCCGGCAGCTTGCGGTCGGCGTCCTGCCGCTCGTCGGGAAAATTGAGCGAGACGTTGATCTGATCGATGCCGGTGTCGATCAGCTTCGCGGCCTTGTCCTCGCCGAGGAACCAGCCGTTGGTGATGATCGAGACGTAGCGCCAGCCGGGGTGCGCCTTGACCGCGCGCAGGATGTCGAGCGCGTCGCGCCGCATGAACGGCTCGCCGCCGCAGACGGTGACCGAGAACGGCCGAAAGCGATCGATCACCGCCACGAAGTCGCCGAGCTCCTGCTCCGTCTGCTTCTGCTCCTTCCAGTGGTTGCAGTAGTCGCAACGCGCATTGCACCGCCGCGTCAGCTCGAGCGTGATGTTCAGCGGATCATCGCGCAGCCGATTGAGCGCGATCGCGCCGATCGCCCGCAGCCGCGCGCCGAACGGATGCGAGTACACCTACTGCTCGCTCATGAACGGGTAGCGGAAGTCGGTGGGCGGGGCGAAGGTCTCCTTGATGGCGCGGGGCGAGACCCAGCGGATCAGGTTCCAGAGGCTGCCGGCCTTGTCGTTGGTGCCCGAGGCGCGCGCGCCGCCGAATGGCTGCTGCCCGACGATCGCGCCCGTCGGCTTATCATTAATGTAGAAGTTGCCAGCCGCGTGGCGCAGCGTCGCGCGCGCCTCCGCCACCGCCCGCGTGTCGCGCGCGAACACCGCGCCGGTGAGCGCGTACGGCGACGTGCCGTCGATGGTCTCGAGCGTCTCCGCCCACGCGGCGTCGCGATACACGTGCAGCGTGACCACCGGCCCGAAGATCTCCTCCGACATCAGCTTCGACTTCGGATCCTCGCTCTCGACCAGCGTCGGCTCGACGAACCACCCCTCCTCGCCCGCCATCCCGCCGCCCGCCGTCACCTTCATGCCCGGCCCCGCCTTGGCCGCCTTGACGTAGTCGCCGACGTTCTCGAACGAAGCTTTATCGATCACCGCGCCCATGAAGTTGCGGAAATCGGCCACGTCACCCACGCGCAACTCGCCGATGAGCGCGTGCAGCCGATCGCGTAAACCGCCTCGCCAGAGCGATTCGGGCACGTATACGCGGCTCGCCGCCGAGCACTTCTGCCCCTGGTACTCGTAGCCGCCGCGCACGATCGCCACCGCCAGCGCCTCCGCGTCGGCCGACGGGTGCGCCACGATGAAGTCCTTGCCGCCGGTCTCGCCCACCATGCGCGGGTACGTGCGGTAGCGCGCGATGTTCGCGCCGACGGTCTTCCACATGTTCTGGAACACGCCCGTCGAGCCGGTGAAGTGAATGCCCGCGAGATCGGGATGCGCCAGCACGAAGTCGCCGAGCGCGCGCGCCGGCCCCGGCACGAAGTTGATCACGCCGTCGGGCAAGCCGGCCTCGCGCAGGACCTCCATGAGCCAGTGCGCCGAGAGCACCGCAGTCGCCGCCGGCTTCCACACGACGGTGGTGCCCATGATCGCCGGCGCCGTCGGCAGATTGGCGGCGATGGAGGTGAAGTTGAACGGCGTCACCGCGAACACGAAGCCCTCGAGCGGCCGCGCGTCGAGCTGGTTCCACTGCCCCGGCGGCGAGTACGGCTGCTCGGCGGCGATGCGCTCGGCGAAGTGAACGTTCCAGCGCCAGAAGTCGATGCTCTCGCACGCGGCGTCGATCTCGGCCTGGTGCGCCGTCTTCGACTGGCCGAGCATGGTCGCGGCGTTGAGCGTCGCGCGATATTTTCCCGCGAGCAGCTCCGCCGCGCGCAAGAACACCGCCGCGCGATCGGCGAGCGGCGTCGCGCCCCAGCTTTTTTGCGCCGCCAGCGCCGCGTCGACGGCGGCGCGCGCGTGCTCGACCGACGCCTGGTGCGCGGTCGCCAGCTTCAGGCGGTGCGCGTGCGGCGCCTTGACGTCGATGGTCGCCCCCGAGCGGATCGACCTGCCGCCGATGACGAGCGGGATCTCGACGGGATTTTTCGACTGCTCGTCGAGCGCGCGCTTGAGGATCTTGCGCTCCTCGCTCCCGGGCGCATAGGAGAGCACCGGCTCGTTGCGCGGCACGGGAACCTGGGCGTGAGTGGGCATGGACGAAACATAGTGGGCCGCCCGGAGGTTGACAACCCGGCGGGCGGCGAGTTGGATCGAGGTCCCTTGGCCGCCTCCGATCGCCGCCTCCCGCGCGCCGCCGAGCGAGGCGCGCGCGTCACGCTCGAGCTCGAGGGGCGCGAGATCGAGGCGCGCGCCGGCGAGACGGTGGCGGTGGCGCTGTTCGCGTCGGGCGAGCGGGTGCTGTCGCGATCGATCAAGTATCACCGGCCGCGCGCCTTCTTCTGCCTCGAGGGGCACTGCGGCGCGTGCCTGATGCGCATCGACGGGCAGCCGAACGTCAAGGCGTGCCGCGTGCCGGTGCGCGAGGGGCTCAAGCTCGAGCGGCAGAACGCGTTCCCGACGGGCGGCTTCGACGTGCTGGCGGCGGCCGACATCTTTTTTCCCAAGGGCATGGACCACCACACCATGTTCACGTCGCCGCGCGCGCTCAACGCGGTGATGCAGAAGGTGGTGCGGCAGCTCGGCGGGCTCGGGCGATTGCCGGACGAGCGGCCGCCGGGAGAAAAGTTGTCGCTGCCGGCGGCGCGCGTCGAGCACGTGGAGGTGGCGATCGTCGGCGGCGGCGCGGCGGGGCTGGCGTGCGCGACGCAATTGGCGCGCGCCGGGCGTCGCGTGCTGGTGGTCGAC
>Ga0070741_10006637_pt1 | contig 24689 bp, 16 predicted proteins | sample Coa_R1_4_FD_66440 | JGI IMG/M metagenome (GOLD analysis project Ga0070741, IMG submission 66440) | Surface soil microbial communities from Centralia Pennsylvania, which are recovering from an underground coalmine fire - Coalmine... | ecosystem: Environmental > Terrestrial > Soil > Unclassified ... | reverse complement strand
TCAAGCAAGCCGAATTGAAAATCATTTCGGGTGGGCGTAATGAAGGACGCGAATTTCGGATTGATAAAAAGCGCGTGACGATTGGCAGCAGCAATCGCAATGATTGGGTAATCGCAGGCGATCAATTTTTGCAACCGCAGCATGTTGAAATTAAACGGGAGGGCGGGCACTTTGTCCTGCGCGCGCTGAATCCCGCCGCGGCGACGGCGGTGAACAACCAGCGAGTGGTCGCGCAAGCCTTGAACAATGGCGACCGCATTCAAATCGGTGGAACCCTGCTCACATTCACCGTGCGGAACCCCTAACCCTGGATGACGACTGGGACAGGATTGTACTTTGTATGCTCATCTGTCTTGACCAACGCACTGGCACAGGTTGCGGCACGGAAAATCGTGACAGCGCGCAGTTCTGCGTCTCATGCGGGCGTCCGCTTCGCTATGCGCTCCAATTGCAAAATCCCGGCGCGGCGGTCGGCAGTTATCGAATCCTCCGCTTGATCGGGCACGGTGGATTTGGCGCAGTGTACGAAGCGGAGGATGTACGTTCGGGGCAGCGCATCGCGTTGAAAGAAGAATTTAATGCCGACAGCATCCGCCACTTTCAACGCGAATTCGACGTTCTCAAAAATCTGGGGCATCCCAATTTGCCGCGTTACCTCGAAACGTTCGAGTGGCAGAGCAATGGTTACTTGGCAATGGAATATGTGCCGGGGCAAAGTTTACAAGAGGTCTTGGACAGTCAAGGCGGACGCCCGCTCCTCGAATCGCAGGTGATTGGCTATGCGCTCCAAGTGTGCGATGCGCTCGAGTATTTGCACAGCCAAACTCCGCCTATTTTTCACCGCGACATCAAGCCCGCGAACATTCGCATTACGCCGACCGGTCTAATCAAACTCGTTGATTTTGGATTAGTAAAACAGGGCAACGCGGCAACACAGAGCTCGCTCCGCGCTGGAACGCCAGCGTTTGCGCCAATCGAACAATACGGCACCATTGCAGGCGCGCACACGGACGCACGCAGCGACATTTATAGTTTAGGTGCGACGCTATATTCCTTGCTCACGGGTCGAGAGCCACCACCGGCAGTAGACCGTCTCGCCGGTCAGTCGGACCCGCTCATATCGCCATCGCGCTTGAACTCGCGCCTTTCCCAGAACGTATCAGAGGCGATTACAACCGCGTTAAGCATATTTCAAAAAGACCGTTTCGCAGACGTCAATTCATTTCGCAACGCGCTGTTGGGAACTCGGCCACCTCCTCCGCCGAGGCGTCCGAACCGTTGGTTAGTCGCGGTCGTGGGGGCAGCGGGAGTAATCCTTCTGGGCTTGGGGGGATTTATGGTTGCACCAATTTTCGGCGGACTCACGCCCAGTACCCTAACGATAATCGCCTTGATTTCGGCAAGCCCAAGCGCCACTGTTCCACCAACGCTCGTCGCCACTCGCGCGACAGCGGCAGCCGTTGGCACGAGTTCGATGGCAGCAAACGCAGCCGCGACTTTAGTACCAACCGCGATTCCAAGTATACCTACGCCAACTCTCTCACCCACCAGCACACCAACGGACACGCCGAGCAATACGCCGACGGTAACTCCGACCAATCCGCCAACGGACACACCGACCAATACGCCCACTCACACTCCGACCAACACACCAACGAACACACCAACTAATACACCGACTCTCACTCCAACCAATATGCCCACGGCAACGTTCACACCACTCCCCCAGGTCAATGGTGAATTCGCTGCACTTTGGGGACGCTATGCTGACCGACTCGGCACAGCCAAACCCGGATATACAGAACCGCACGGCTTTGCCGCCGGAACATTCAGCGAACAACTCTTTCAACATGGACATATGTTTTTTATGCGTACACCACAAAAACAAATCTGGGTCGTCGTCGGCGCGGGCGCAGGTGCATGGACTGGAACGGGCGATTGGTGGCGCGCCTATCCAGATAACTTTATTGATGGTGTCAGTAATCCAACCACCTGCAAGTTAGGCGGAGAAATTCCCCAGCAACCGGTTGGTGGATTTGGACTGTTGTGGTGTACGAATGAACAGGTTCGCAATGCCTTGGGGCTTGGGGTTTCGAGGGAAGTAGATGTGGAACAAGAGCGAGGTGGAGGATACCAAGTCTATCGGTTACAGCAATTTGAAAAGGGCTTTATCTTTCGGGATAGCGACGGTTGGTCGAATTGCAGGGTAGGCAACTGTTTGGCTTATGTTTTCTTTAACGATGGAAGCTTTGTTCGCGTCCAATACTAGAATTTGCGTTGTACGGCGGAAATCTTTCGCACGAGGTTCCCATGAAACAACAAATCACCATCCAACACATTGACCTACTCCCGGCGCTCAAGTTTGGGTTTGCGTTAGGAACATTCTTTGCACTCATCGGCGCAGTAATTGTACTTGTACTTTACCTGCTTGTCGCTGCCGCGAATCAACAAATCACGCCGTTGCTGCCTTCCCTGCCGCAAGTGTTAGTAACCCTAGTTATTTATATCGTTCTTGGCGCAGTCATCTACGGCATTTCGGTCTGGCTGATGGCGGTCATTTACAATCTGGTCGCCAGTTGGTCGGGCGGGCTTGTCTTTCAGGTGTGGAACCAAGCGGCAGCGCTGTCCCCAGCTTCTGCGCCAATGCCTGCCGCGTCTGCGGCAACTCCTTCTTCCAACTATTCAAACACCCCGCCCAGCTCTCAACCTGCTTTTATAAATACAACATCTGCCTCTGCGCCTACTCCGCAACCGGCAGCGAATTCAAGTCCTTGGCTAGTGAGCGTCAACAATCCTACGCTGCGCGTCGCCCTTGCCAAGCCGACGATCACCATTGGTAGTGCGCTGGGCAATGATCTTGTCCTTGCGTCACCACGCGTTGCCCAGCGCCAGGCCGAAATTCGCCTTGAGAACGGGCGACATATTTTATATGACCTGGGGACTGGACAAGGGACGTTTGTAAACGGACGCGCGGTACAAGCAAACATGCTGCGCGATGGTTTTCACATTACCTTTGGTGATACCGAATTTATTTATCAGTTGCATCTCTAAACGCCAGAGTTGTCATGCGTTGAATCCCAAATCCTATGCTCAATTGTCCCAATTGTACTCATCCCAATCGTACTGACGCTTACTTTTGCGCGAATTGTGGCGCGCCGCTCCTGTTGCAAAACAAATATCGCATTGCGCGGGTCTTGGGCCGGGGCGGCTTTGGTACGGTTTATCTTGCCGAAAATCGCAATCTGGAAGGTATCCAACACGCCATCAAAGAGCTGGTGCCCGACCCCAATGAAACGCCGTTCCAGCGTCAGCAAGTGGAACAGCAGTTCCGTCTGGAAGCCAGCCTCCTTGCCAAGCTGTCGCATCCCGCCCTGCCCAAAGTCTGGGATTATTTCTCGGAACACCAACGGCTCTACTTGGTGATGGAATATGTCGAGGGCGAGACGCTCGAAGAGAAATTAATGGGCGCGGGCGCACCTTTGCCCGAAGCCCAAGTTTTGAAATGGGCGAGCCAACTGTGCGAGACGTTGGAATACTTGCACGCCCAGCAGCCGCCCATAGTGCATCGGGACATCAAGCCCAGCAATATCAAGCTCACGCCGGATGGGAAACTCAAGTTGTTGGATTTCGGGATTGCGAAAGTGATGGTCGGGCGGAGTGGGACGCTTGTCCCTGCCGTATCACCGCCCTATTCCCCATGGGAACAATATGGCTCTGGGACCGATCCGCGCAGTGATATTTATGCGCTCGGTGTGACGTTGTATCAACTCTTGACCAATCAATTGCCGCCTGCGGCACCGGATCGGAATATGCAAGTGCTCATCCCACCCAAGCAGTGGAATCCCTCTCTGGCGGATTCGACGCAGACATTGATTCTCACCGCGCTTGCCGCAGACCCGCACGCGCGTTTCGTCAATGCGAGTGCCATGCGCGCTGCGATTCAAAATCCGCTATCCGTCACCCTGCGCGCGCCCGGAGCCCAAGTTGGCGCTTGGCACAGCTCGGCCTGGACAGGAAATCCCCCGATTCCACTTTGGTTTGCGGCGCTGGGCGGCGGCGCGGTTCTAATCGCACTGCTGATTTTGTTTGCCGGACTGTTACGCAGTAACAACGCGGGAAATGCGAGTGTGATCCCTGCTGCCCCAGCGTCAGCTACAATCTCAATAGCAGTCAATCCTAGCCCGACTCCCAACCTTGGCCCGGCTTTTACCCCCGTCGTACAGCCAACGGTTCCTCCAACGCCGATTATAGTAATAGTCACTGCCACGTCCGAACCAACAGCGATTGTTCCAACGGTGCCGCCTACGCCTAGTCCTCAACCCACCCAGCCAACGTCCACTCTCGAACCAACATGGACGCCGGTCCCCACCACGACTCCTTTTTCCTCACCACCCCCGGTCCCTACTGTCGTGCCGCCCACCGCTCCGCCAGTGCTTGCTGTGGTTGAGGACTATCCGTACGCGAACAACAACCAACTTTCGGCGACGTATGTAATGAATGCGGATTGGGGGGTAAACGCGGGGACGCTGCGCCTGGATAATCGGTCAGGCGTTCCGGGCATGACTCTGGCATACGAAATCCGCAAGCCACCGCCCGATGATTATATCGTCCTCGACCGCTGTTTTGCGCCACCAAAAAATTGGAACGGCGCGAGTGCGCTGGAAATGTTTCTACAGAATGACGGCAATCGAAAACAAGCCGTGCTGCAATTTGGCGAAGGACGGCGCTGCGCTGGAGAAAACTTTCCGGGCGAGGTGTGGCGCGTGTTTATTGACCTTGCGCCGAATCAGTCCGGCTGGTTTCGACTACCGTTCAGCGATTTCGCGTGGGTAGATTGGGCACCGAGCCAGAACGGGCGGATTGATTTGAATCGCATCGGCTATCTCGCGGTAGGCATGCGCGCTTCCGGGCAAGGGCGCGGTGAACTCTTTTTTGGACCGATTCGCACAGTACCCTAGCGCGCTCGACACACGTCATATGATTTGTTCTAGCTGTCACCACGCGAATCGTCCGCAAGCGCAGTTCTGCGCCAAGTGCGGCGCGCCACTCCACCTGCAAAACAAGTATCGAATTGTTCGCTTGCTCGGACGGGGTGGGTATAGCGCCGTCTATGAGGCAGAACATCTAGGCCTCGGCGGCGCACGCTTTGCAATCAAAGAATTACTTCCGGAAACAAACGCGACGCCCGCGCAGCGTCAAATCGCGTCGAATCAATTTCGCTTTGAAGCGAGCATCCTCGCCAAATTGAATCATCCCATGCTGCCCAAGGTGACGGACTTTTTCACCGAACGCGGACGCGATTATCTAGTCATGGAATTTGTGCCGGGTCAAACCTTGGAACAACTCCTTGCCCAGGCCAACGCTCCGCTTCCAGAAGCCCAGATACTAGAATGGGCAAACGAGCTGTGTGGTGCCCTAAATTATCTTCACGCGCAGCAGCCGCCCGTGATTCACCGCGACGTGAAACCCAGCAACATCAAAATCACGCCAGACAATAAAATCAAGCTATTAGATTTCGGCATTTCAAAATTAATGAGTGGGAGTGGCGGAACGGGTACTGCTGCGCGTGCAGTGACAGCCCCATACTCACCTCTCGAACAATATGGGAGAGGGACGGATGCGCGCAGCGATATTTATGCGCTCGGCGTGACGCTGTATCAATTGCTCACCAATCATTTACCGCCCGCTGCGCCGGACCGAACCACCGAAGCGGTCATATCGCCGCGCTATTGGAATCCTCTCCTCTCTACAAATACCGAAGCGGTAGTGCTCAAAGCAATATCTATACAACCGGCGGATCGCTTCCAATCGGTCCTCTCTTTCCAAAGCGCATTGCGCTCTGGCAGCGTGGTACAACAGGCGAGTGGTTTCGCTTCGGTTGCTTCTAGCGCGGGGACGCCCACCATTTCCAGCCAGCCCCTCCGTGTATTTCCCTGGGTGGCGATTCTTGGGCTGTTGGGTCTAGCCGTTTTATTCATTGTAGCGTTCGTCGGGGTGCGGGAAATAGTGAATTCAAGTCAAGCCACAGCGACCGCCGCCGCGCAGGCGACGGCAGTGGCGCTCGCCCAGAGCACTGCGACCCAGCGAGCGGAAACGACCGAGACCGCAGAGCATAATGCGACCCAAATCGCGAATAGCGCGGCAACCGCAACCGCACAGACCCAGGCAACCCAGACCGCCATCTCGATTGCGACCGCGCAGCAAGAAGCCGCCGAGCTCGCCGCGCAGAGAGCGACAGACAATGCGCGACAGGTCGCTACCGCAGTCGCACAAACGGCAAATGCCCAAATTGCCCAATGGCAGGCGAGCCGCACGGCGGAAGCCCAAGCGACCCTTCACGCCCAAGCGGTTGCCACTGCCGCAGCCGAATCGCTTCAAGCCACTGCTACTGCGCGCCACGCCGCGACCGCAACGTTACGCGCCCGCCGCCCATTCGGTTCTAACTTTACCTTTGGACGCGACCATATTGAAATCGGCGATTGTTACGTTGCCGTTCCGACAACCACCGTCAAGCGGAGTGCGCTAGCCGCTGACGAATGGCTTTATTTTGCCTCTCCCTTTACCAAAGTACAGGAAGGCACAAACCTGTATTGGACGGTTTATCAGCCGGACGGCAGTGAAATCTATGGCGAGACCGAGCGCGAGCTCTCGCCGGACAAGAATCTTTGTTTTTGGCAGGGATTCTCAATCACGCAAGATAATCCGACAGGTGATTATCGGTTAGAAGTAAAGTACAATGAGGTTGTCATTTATCGAATCACGTTTACGGTTACAGATTGATGATTTGTGGTGCACCGTTCAGCCGCCGTATGAAACATTGTAACCTCTGCGGGCGCGCCGTCGCGCCGAACGAATATCGCGTGTACACACGCAAGGTCAAGCCCGCTGGCAAAGGGCTGACGATTTGCGCGCAATGTGAACGCGACAAGCCGCGCTGTCTCGTTTGTCAAACGCCGATGGCAAATGCCCAAGCGCGCTTGGGCATTTGCGCCGATTGTTTGCGCGAAGGGTTGCATTGTCGTTCCTGCGGCCAAAAAATCGCTGGTGATTTTCTGATGGTGAACGGCACCGATGGTCCGTACTGCATGGACTGTCATCGCAAATTTGCGGCCTGCGAGATTTGCGGCGCGCCGGTCGGGACCAAGCCAGTCACGTTCGCCGATGGACGCATCGTTTGCACGCGCTGTTACCAGACGGCTCTCACCAATGCGCGCGAGGCGAATGAACTCTTTGAGCAAGTGCTTGACCAGCTCGGCAGCGTCTTACATCTGCAATTAAATATTCGTCCCAAGCTCTCGCTTGTGGATCACGCGCGGCTGATGGAATTGGCGCGTACGGTCGCACAGGAGAACGGGCATGAACCCGAACGGGTCATGGGTCTGTTCATGCGGCAAGGACGTAAACGCTTTATTTATTTACAAGAAGATTTGCCGCGCATTCTGTTCATTCAAATTGTCGCGCATGAATTTGCTCATGCGTGGCAAGGCGAAAATGCGCCGCTCCTGGCCGACCCAATTCTGCGGGAAGGATTCGCCGAATGGGTCGCCTACCACATGCTCCAAGAGCTAGGCGCGCAGAAAAAAGTAGTACAGATGTTACAGCGACAAGATTTGTACGGGCAGGGACTAGAATATTGGCTCGGCGTTGAAAAGGAGCAAGGCCTCGCCGGCGTCATCCAGAGCGTTCGCGCACCGCAGTTCCAAGCCCAAAGTTCGTAATTCGTCACCAGAGGTTATCCGAAAACCAATTCGGATGACTTTTAATTGCTCGGTATTCGCGTTGATATGCTTACACCAAACACGATTCTCCAAAACCGCTACCAAATCATTCGCCTGCTCGGGCAGGGGGGCATGGGCGCAGTGTATCTCGCGCACGACGCGCGGTTGAATCAAACAGTTGCGTTAAAAGAAAATATCGGCGGCGACGCGCACCAATTCCAGCAAGAGGCGCAGATTTTAGCGCGTTTGCGTCATCCCAACCTGCCGCGCGTGATTGACCATTTTATCGAGCCGAATGGCGCGCAGTATCTCGTTATGGATTACATCGAGGGCGATGATTTGGAATCACTGCGCCAATCGCGCGGCGCACTGCCTGAAGCGCAAGTGCGGGGGTGGTTAGGGCAAATCTTGGATGCCGTCGAGTATCTGCACCGTCAAGGCATCATTCATCGCGACATCAAACCGGAGAACATCAAAATCACGCCGCAGGGACAAGCGGTATTGGTGGATTTCGGCATTGCGAAAATTTATCAGCCGGGCCAGTTCACGCGCACCGGTCAGAAATTTGGTTCGCCCGGTTTCGCATCGCCCGAACATTATCACGGTGGAACGAACCAGCAGAGTGATATTTATGCGCTCGGCGCGACCTTGTATGCTGTTCTGACAGGCAGTCCGCCGCCGGACGCGCTAGCCCTGGAAATGGGAACCGCAGCCCTCGTTCCACCGCGCAAGGTCCATCCCTCGATTTCACCAGAGATGGAACAGGTGATCCTGCGCGCGATGCGGACCAAACCATACCCGGTATTTTCGAGTATCGCCGAAATACGGCAGACTCTCTATACGCCGCTCGCCCCCACACAACCAATACCGCGTCCGCGAAATAATAGATTGATCCTAACACTTGGCGCTGGAATTGTGGGCATATTAATGCTGCTTGGAATCGGTGGCTGGACTTGGCTCGGAAATAATTCGGCAAATACGCCCACGCCAACCATGTTGCTTGCTTTGGCAGCTCCGACAAATACGCCGCTTGCCACTGTATCCCAAGCATTGCTTCCTATTTCCGAGCCGACCGTTATTCAAACACCGACAAACACTCCGATACCAACAGCAACGCCAATTGCTGCGACAGTGACACCGACTCTAACCAATACGCCGACCGAAACAGCAACCAACACGCCGACAGACACGCCTACTAATACGCCGACTAGCACGCCAACCGATACACCAACCAGTACGCCAAGCGATATACCAACCAATACGCCGACGCCTACGAATGTAGGCACACCAAAGATTGCCTTTGTCTCGAATCGAGACGGGAACTATGAAATCTATATTATGGACCCGGATGGCACGAATGTTCAGCGGCTGACCGATAACCCTGCCGCTGACTCGAATCCTCGGTGGTCAGCGGATGGACGGTTCATTGCTTTTTCGTCGAATCGAGATGATCCAAATGCAGCGAACTGCGGTTCAAACTGTAATTTCGAAATCTATGTAATGAATGCTGATGGTACCAACGTTCAAAGATTGACGAATAACGATGCAGATGATGAATATCCCGCTTGGTCTCCAGACGGCCGCTTCATCGCCTTCGACTCCAATCGCGATGAGCCCGCTCCAGAAAACTGCGACAGAAGATGCAATTTCGAAATCTACGTGATGAACGCCGATGGTTCCAATTTACAGAGACTGACCAACAGTCCAGGAAGGGACGAGCTCGCGGATTGGTCTCCGGATGGGCTTTCTATTGTTTTCGATTCCCTAAGGAATGAGAGTGATATGGGGAACTGCAATTCTTGTAATTATGAAGTTTATCTGATGAATTCGGACGGAACAAATCAACGTAACCTTACGCTTAGTACTTCTAGTGATTATTGGCCGCGATGGTCTCCAGATGGTCAGCAGCTCTTGTTTTCGTCAGACCGAGATGCACACCTGCAGGTCTATATAATGAATGCTGATGGAGCTAATCAACGAAATCTTAGTCAAAGTGATACCCCAAATAGTTTGGGAGCATGGTCACCAAATGCACAGTTTATCGCTTTCAAATCCGAACGAGGCGACTCGGTCCACTCTGATATCTTCGTTATGAATGCCGATGGGTCTAACAAACATAGCTTGACAAACATCCCTTACTATAACTCTCAACCAGATTGGTCAAAATAGCTGTTTATTTGTTGACGTGACAAAACAACTGGGCAAGTAAATACCGCTTGCGTTTTGCAAAATAAATCCGAATATGCAAACTTGTCCCAATTGCGGCGCAACCCAAATCCGCGCCGATGCGCGCTTTTGTTTTCAATGTGGTACAGTGCTTGCGCCCTCTTCCGAAATCACTTGCGCGCGCTGCGGAGTTCAGAATCCGCCTGTCGCGCGTTTTTGCTTGCGCTGTGGAAACCCGTTAACCAGCGCGGCTCCCACCAATCTCACCGGTCTCCTCGCGGCGAATCAATTGCTGTCGAGTCGCTACATGATTCTGCGCCGCTTGGGACAGGGCGGCATGGGTGCCGTGTACCAAGCGCAAGACACACGGCTCGTTGGCAAGTTATGGGCAATCAAAGAAATGTCCGACGCGCAACTCTCTGATCCCGCCGAGCGCGCCAACGCCGTCGCGGCGTTTCGCCGTGAAGCGCAGCTGCTCGCCACACTGGATCACGCAAATCTGCCAAAAGTCTCGGACTTTTTCGAAGAAGCGGGTAAAGAATATCTCGTAATGGATTTCGTACAGGGGCAAACGTTAGCAGCAGTGATTGAAACGACAAGCGGATTTTTAGAAGAAGCGCGCGTCTTGGATTGGATGGCGCAGCTCTGTGATGTGCTGGACTATTTGCACACGCGCCAGCCACCGATTATTTTCCGCGATTTGAAACCGGATAACATCATGCTGACGCCGGACAATAAAATCAAACTGATTGATTTTGGGATTGCACGGTTCTTTCAACCGGGCAAATCCAAAGACACCGCGCTGTACGGAACGATGGGTTATGCCTCGCCGGAGCAGTTCGGTACCGGGCAAACCGACGCGCGCAGCGATATTTACAGCTTGGGTGTGACACTCCATCATTTACTGACCAAGTACGACCCATCACGGACGCCTTTCAATCTGCCGCAGGCGCATAACATCAATTCATCTATATCAATCCAAACCGAAAACGTTATCACGAAAGCAACCCAAGCTGCACCCCTTGAACGCTTTCAGTCGGTTCGAGAGATGCAGCTGGCGTTATTCGTCCCAACCTCTAAGCCCCAATCTCCCCTACCGAAAATCCAAGCTCCAATCGCTAATCTCCGATCACCCGCTCCCGCACCGCCGGGAATGATCTTGATTCCCGCAGGCGAATTTATGATGGGCAGTAACGAAGAAGATGACGAAAGTCCGATTCATCGTGTGCACCTTGCTGCATTCTACATTGATCAATATCCCGTCACGAATCTCGAATACAAAAAGTTTGTGGATGCAACCAAACACCGCACGCCTAGCCATTGGAAGAACAGACAAATTCCGCCCGGTAAAGAAAATCATCCGGTTGTCAATGTGAGCTGGCATGACGCGAGCGATTACTGTCGTTGGACGGGGAAACGGCTACCAACTGAAGCCGAATGGGAAAAAGCCGCACGTGGCATAGATGGAAGAATCTATCCCTGGGGCAATGAGCAGCCGGATGCGAGCCGATGCAATTTTGACGAGGATATCAGCGATACAACGCCGGTGGGTAAATACAGTCCACATGGGGATAGTCCATATGGTTGTGCCGATATGGCAGGGAATATGTGGGAATGGGTGAGCGATTGGTACAATGATTCTTATTATTCCGAGTCACCGGCCAATAATCCTGATGGCCCTGCCGGGGGGCAATATCGTGTGTGCCGTGGCGGGTCATGGTCGAATAGTCAATACTATATACGCACAGCGATGCGCGACAGTGATTTTCCCTACAGTCATGGGAACGATGTCGGTTTTCGGTGTGCCCAGTAATGGTGGTGTCTTCGCTATCATTTAGACAGAAAATGCGTTCGGTATAGATATCAACTAAATGACAATGCCTTTATCCATTACAACGAGTTTCAGCCAAGACACCCTCCCGGCTGACAGTCCCGCGCGCTTGCTGTATCTACTGCTCGAATTCAAGGCGGGCGCTTTGGGAACCGCCGCGCCTGCGCCCGTGAATATTACGATGGTTGTGGACAAGAGCGATTCGATGTGTGTCCCCATTCTCACCTCCGAGCAGTTCGATGAACTGGTCCAGATGGGCAGCGTGTCAGAAACAATGGTAGACGGCGTTCCCGTCTGGCATTTTGAAAATGTTCCCAGCAATTATCAACTGCACGCGCCGCGCAGCATTGATTTCGTAAAACGCGCCCTACACAGCGCGCTCGAACAGATCACGCCGACTGACCGTTTCGCGCTCATTGCCTTCGCCCGTGAAGCGATGGTGGTCATCCCCAATCAATCTGGCGAAAACAAACGCGAGCTGCTACAGGCGATTGACACATTGGACACGCTGCCACTCGGCAATGAGACTTGTATGGCAATGGGGATGGAGCGCGGACTCGTACAAGTCCAAGCTGGGTTTTCCCGCGACTTCGTGAATCGCTTGATTTTGCTAACCGACGGGTTCACGCGCGATGCGCCGCAATGTCGCGCACTGGCACACAACGCCGCGCAACAAGGCATTGCGATTAGCACAATGGGGCTGGGCGTCGAGTTTAACGAAGAATTGCTAATTGCGATTGCCGACATGAGCGGCGGCAATGCCTATTTCATCCGCGACCCCGATGAGATTCCCGCCGTATTTCGTCAAGAATTATCCGGCGTTCAAAACATCGCTCTCCGCGGGCTGCTGTTGAAAATGCGCTTTATGAAGGGAGTCGAGCTGCGCCGCGTCCATCGGGTCAAACCGATCATCTCCGATTTAGGCAGTTTGCCCCTCGCTGACCGTGCGCTGGATCTGTCCTTGGGCGATTTGGCGCAAAACAGCGTCAGCGCGTTACTATTCGAAGTATTGGTGCCGCCGCGTGCCGCAGGCAAGTATCAATTGGCACACCTCATCCTCGAATACGACATCCCCCAATTAGGAATTGAGCGACAGAAACTCCGCGAAAACCTCATCATTAACTATACAACGGACAGCGCCTTGCCGCCCATCAATCCGGTCGTTATGAATCTCGCCGAAAAATTAAGCGCGTTCAAATTACAGACGCGCGCGCTCGAAGATGCCGCGCGCGGCGACCTGGTGGGCGCGACGCGCAAACTGCAAGCCGCCGCCACGCGCCTAGTCAATATGGGCGAAGCGGAACTTGCGGAGCAAATGTTGAATGAAGTAGTGAATTTAGAACAGAGTGGGCGAATGTCAGCCGAAGGTACAAAACGGTTGCGCTATGATACGCGCAAGCTTACGCAGCGCCTGGAATAAACTCGAATGAGCCAGCCGCCCGACCAAATCTTTTGCTTGAACTGCGGCTATCCCAACCGCATTCACGCGCGTTTTTGCAGTTACTGCGGCAAGTTAATTAATCAGGTTCAGGACACCCCTCCGCCCGTTTCGCCCCAACCCCTATATTCAACGCCCGCTGCTCCTCGAACCCGCTCGCGCCGCAACCTCGTCGTCCTCGGCATCGCGCTCCTTTTGCTCGCGCTGGCATTTGGAGGATATTCCATCTATCGGGCGAGTGCCGAAAGTGAATATGCCGCAGGCCTCGCCGCGCAGCAGGCAGGCAACTGCGCGGAAGCGAATGCACATTTTCAGCGTCTGCTCGCGGTCTATAGCTCTCTGGTCAGTCCAGAAGTTACGCAACTTCAAACCAGCGGCTCCGAATGTATGCTGTTGGTAGAGGCTGCCACGCAAGCGCAAAGTGGAAACTATGAGCAAGCAGCCCAGAAATACGAAACGTTTATCAAAAATTATCCCCAAAGTGTTCAGCAGACCGCCGCGGCTGCGGCGTTGAATCAAATCTATTTGCAGTGGGGACAATCGCTCCACGCCCATAAAAATTTTCTCCAAGCTCTCGACAAGCTGACTCTGGCTAAACAAGCAGCGGATCCTACCGTGAGCGCCAGCGCGCAAAAAGAGTATGGCAGCACTTTAGCCGATTTGGCCGAAGATACAGGCGCGGATGGACAAACTGTGATCAAGCAGGCATTCAGCGAAGCAAAAGCAGGCAAGCCAGCCTCATCGCCGATTGTTGGCACCGTGCCACTCGCTGATGCCAAGATGTACAGTGACCAACTGGACCTTGCGAATCTAACGACGACCAAGCCCAGTAACTTTCGCTTTGCTGTACTGTATTCTCATACGACACGCGATATAGAGAAATGCGATTATCATTTAGTTGGAATGATTGACTCGAAAATGGTTCGTCAAGTCGTCGTATGGAACCTCATCGCGCGTGATACACGCACGGGGCAAATCGCATTTCAAAAATCCTTTGAAGGCGACGCACCCCGCGCCTGTGGGTTTACAGAAAAATTTTCGACAGGACAGTTCGTCAAATACGAAACTGGCTCTTTGCCAGATAGGACACAAATCATCAATTGGCTTCAGTCCCAATTAAATCTCGCATTGACCCCGACCGCAACACCCACGTTCACGCCGACGCTAACACCTACGCCGACCAATACGCCCACCCGGACCAATACGCCTACGCGCACGCCCACCCCAATTCCCGACGCGGTAGTACAAGCGGACAAGCTGAATCTGCGCGTGGGACCGGGAGCCGTGTATGACATTGTGGCAACCTTGAGTCAAGGGGGCCGGCTAACTGTGCTGGCAAGAATTAGTGATGGCAGCTGGCTGGAAGTAGAAAGTAGCACAGGCAAGCGCGGCTGGGTATTGGCGAACGGTGTTGCGCTCAATATCCCGCTCGGTCGTATCCCATTGGCAAGCAGCGTCCCACCAACGCCAACCCCACGCTATACGGCGACACCGCGCCTCACGGCGACTCCCAGACCGACATCAACGCCCGCAGTTTGTCCGCCCAATCCTGCGCTTGTGAGTGTCTCAAATGAGCTGGACGCCACAATAACAGTTATCCTTAAAGGACCGGCTAGCTACAGGTTCTCGCTCCCGCCCTCCGTGACAAAGAATTATTGTCTGGTTACAGGAAATTATTCATATTCAATGACGGCACCAGGATATGTAGGCAAATCCGGTGAGAGCGCATGGGATGCAGATGGTTTCAATTGCTGGTGGTGGTCGTTTATCTACGTTGTTCACTCGGAATGTAACGCTCCGACCGACCCCGCGGTGTATCAGCCACCCTAGACCCATAATATGCACTATTGTCCAAACTGCGGACATCCGAACCGCGATACGGCAAAATTTTGTGTAGGCTGCGGCGCATCCCAACCCGCGACGAATGGCGCGCTGTCCGAAGGCGCGCCTTCGCCGACTCCCGCCGCATCCTTTGTCGCGCCATCCAATACGCCGCCCCTCTCTGCGGCGACGCCAATTCCTCCGCCCGAATCCAGCGGCGCGCTCTGTCCAAATTGTCAAAAGCCGAACCGCATCGGCGCTAAATTTTGCCGCGATTGCAGCGAACCCTTAACCACAACCCGCAAATGCCCGCATTGCGGCGCACAAAATCGTTTACAAGCGCGCCATTGTCGCCAATGCGGACGCAATCTGATGGCTTTCGCCCCACCGCGTTTAGGCACGGGCAATCTTGTCCCCAAAACGCTCGTCGCCAATCGCTATCAAATCATTCGGAAGCTGGCGCAGGGCGGCATGGGCGCAGTCTATCTTGTCAGCGATACCCATTTGTACGACCCGCAACATCAACGTGAAAAACAGTGGGCGCTGAAAGAAATGAGCGAGAAAGCATTCCCCGCCGACCAGCTCCAACAAGCCGTTGACATGTTTCAACGCGAAGCGCGCATGTTAGCGCATCTCCAACATGCGAACTTGCCCGAAGTAGTTGACCTGTTTGAACATCAATCCAAATATTATCTGGTGATGACCTATATCGAAGGCGAAACGCTAGAAGCGATTTTGCAGAAAAAGAATGCGCCGCTCGCGCTCGATACTGTGATGAAGTGGACGAATCAATTATGCGGTGTCCTCGGATATCTCCACGCCCAGACACCCCCCATCATTTATCGCGATCTCAAATTGAGCAATGTCATGGTGGAACAGAAAACAGGCTTGCTCAAAGTAATTGATTTTGGTATCGCCCGCTTTCAGCGCAAGCGCACTTCCAAGCATTTGAAACAACCCGGCCAGCACGACGATGACGCCGGGATTGGCACCATTGGCTATGCGCCGCCAGAGCAATGGCGCAAAGGCGAGGTCACGACGCAGGCGGATGTCTATGCGCTTGGCGTTATTCTGCATCAGCTATTGACCAACCACGACCCAGCCAGTACGCCCTTCAATCTCCCGCCCATTTCTCAATTAAATCCGGCTGTCCCGCCGCGCCTCGCCCAAGTCATTGCCAGGGCATATGCCAACGACGCGGCGCAACGCTATGCAACGGTATTTGATTTTCAACGTGACTTTATCCGCGTTTGGCACGACGAATTCAAGGGGTGGTCGGGCGGAAACAAGGCGGGAGATACGCAAGACAGCAGCAGTGGCAGTACGGCGAACGCGTCGAACGTGACACAATGTGTCGCTGCGCCGCGCATCATTGACGCACGTGTGCAATTTGAGACCAAGCGTTTAGAACAGGCAGCATGGGTTGAACAGGTATGGAGATTGCTGTATTGGAGCAAAAGAGTGGCGTTTTAGTTGTTCGCTTTGATTCTGATTGGCGGTATCGCACTTGCCGCGATGGTCAAGGACAAGTACGCCGTCCGCCTGGGCAGCGCTTCAGGCGAGTTAGATGGGTTGGTTGATGGAGATAGAGAGCGCATTCAAAGGGTGGTGAATGCGATGAATGAAGCGATTATCAAAAGGGGCTAATTACTCTCTTGTGAATCGCGCACTCCGAAAGTTAGTGAGACGCTCGCTGGCGTAACTGGGTTTGGGTTTGCGTGTCACACAAGGCGGTTGACAAAACCAAGCTAGGAGATATTTTGTCTGTCGTTCTGCCAATCTTTGTCGCCATCTTAATATATCGCATTGCCGAAAGGCGCTCTTCCCAAAAAGGGAATAGCAAAACGCCTTGAAGGAAACACCAACAAGCAACGCATCGAAAGAGGCGCTAGGTCTATGGCAGAATCTCTAACCATCTGTCCAAGCTGTGGCAGCTCTGTCCAAACCACCGCAAAATTTTGTCCACGCTGCGGGACGGGTTTGCAGTTGCGCCTGCCTCAAATTTCTTCAATACCAACCGAGGCGCTGCCCTCGAAACTTCCTATCCACCTTGGACGCTATCAGGTGCGCGGCACCTGGTACGTGGATGATGCGATTATCCAGCTCACGCGTGCCGGTTCCAGCCAGAACTATTTTGCCTTGCCACTCGCCAAACGCCTTTCCAATGAACATTTGAAACAGCTCACCCGACTCGGGATGGTCGAAAATTCTACAATCCAAAATCATTTCTGCGCTCCGGTCGGACAAGCTGCGAATGAACATCGGCAACCCTACTTGATTGTCCAAGCTCCGCGCGGCGTGCGTCTCGATACCGTGCCAATTCCGATGCAAGGGGAGCGCGCGGTGGATGTCTATTTTCAGCTCGTCGAAATCATTGACCAACTTCAAAAGGAGGGCTGGGTTACGGCACTGCCTGCTCTTGGGCAAGCGAAAGGTTGGTTGCGCCCATTGGGAAAAACTCCGCTCTCGCAATGGCTCGGGAATATGTCGGACACCATGCGCCGCCGCTTTCGTACCGAAAGTCTCTTGCGGTTTCAGCGTTGCTTTACACTGGATGATAGTGGTATAGTGCAAGTATTTGATTACACGGGGTGGGAGCGAGTGCCGCAGGACGCGCAAGAGCGCGCGCATCGGAAAAACCGCGATGTCATCCTATGCACACGCACCATGCAGTGGCTCTTTTCGGGCAAATCGCTGGGACGCCAAATTGAGGAGCTGCGGGCAAGCGCGGGCGCAGTGGGCGAACTCATTTTTGAAGTGTTCGACAACCTCGACCTCTCTCCCGAAATGATTGGTGAAATGGTGTATCGCAAAATGCCAAAGAAACAAACTACACGTTCGCGGGCAGTCGCCGTCACGACCAAATTAGAGCAGGGTCAACCCACCAGCAAGCTGGTTATCCACCTCGATGCCGCGGGCGCTACAGACCCTGGCAAAACACGTGGCGAAAATGAAGATAGTTTGCTCGTCCTGCCGTTTGGCGATACCCACGATGCAGGGTTGTTCGCGGTCGCCGATGGGCTGGGTGGACATGCCGACGGCAAAATGGCGAGCGAACTGGTCATCCAGACTCTGGAACAAAGCGCGCGGGGCGAGTGGGCGCAGCTCCAAACTCTGGACGCGGCTCAAATTCAAGATCGCTTGCTCAAGTGGATTGAGCAGGCGAATCAACGCGTGCTGGATACTGCCTATGCGCGTAACAGCAATATGGGCAGCACGGTCACGGCGGCATTGATTTTCAATCAGCGCGCCTACATCGCCAATGTCGGGGACAGCCGTACGTATTTGTGGCGCAACGGGCAGCTTGAGCAAATTACCCGCGACCACTCTTTGGTTGCCAGTCTCGTGGCAGCGAATTTATTGACCGAAGATGAAATCTATACACACCCGCAGCGCAACCAGATTTTCCGCTCACTTGGCGCAGAGGCGAATCTGACGATAGACCCGTTTCAAGAGACCTTTGGAGTTGGCGATGGGTTGCTGCTCTGTAGCGATGGTTTGTGGGAAATGGTTCGCAAGCCGCAACTCGAAGAGACATTGAAACAAGGCGGGGATGCGGCAAGCATCTGCCAAAGACTCATCGCCCTTGCGAACAACAACGGCGGGGAAGATAATATTACGGCGATATTCATTCAAATAACATTATAAGCGCGCGGCTGGTTGAAAGGAGCAACGCATGTCTGGAGAAGTTCAACTCGCTTGTACTGTGCATCGAGATAATGTGCCGGTGCTCGCGCAACCGCAGGTCGGATATATTCTCCTCGAATTGATGCCGACGACAATTGTGGCAAACGTGCAGATGCCGCTGAATTTTAGCTTTGTCTTGGACCGCAGCGGCTCAATGGGCGATGAGCACAAGATCGAGCAATTGCGCGAGGCTGTGAAATTTGCCATTGATCTGCTGGACTCGGAAGATATTGTGTCCATTGTCGCATTCGAGGATGATGCGCGCGTCTTGGTCACGAGCCAACCTGCCCACGACAAGTACGGACTCAAACGTCAGGTAGATCAGCTCGATGCGGGCGGTGGCACACATATGGAAAAAGGACTCCGCGAAGGTCTAAAGCAAGTACAAAAGCATCTCGGCCCGGGGCGGGTGAATCAGCTTGTCCTGCTCACCGATGGACAGACCGAAAACGAAGGAGACTGCCGCCGCGAAGCAGACAACGCCGGACGCGCCGGAATTAAAATCACCGCGCTCGGTTTAGGAACCGATTGGAATGAATCTTTATTAGAAGATGTCGCACAGCGCGCCGGCGGCGTAGCGGATTTCATTGCCCAGCCCGAAGCAATTAGCAGTCACTTTCAACGGGTGGTTCAAGACATGCAGGGCAATATAGTCCAGAATGCCCAGCTCACGCTCCGTTTGGCACAAGGCGTAACCCCCCGCAAAGTCTGGCGCGTTGCCCCTTTAATCAGCGATCTCGGTGTGCAGCCCTTGTCCGACCGCGATGTGCAGGTGGTCTTGGGCGAGCTGGTCAAAGACCAAGGGCAGGGCTTACTCGTCGAAGTCTTGTTGCCACCGCGCGCCGAAGGACGGTATCGCATTGCCCAAGCAGATATTAGTTACGATGTGCCGCCGCTCGGTTTGTATGGTGAACACGTTCGCGCAGATGTGGTTATTGGCTATACCCCCAATCCACAGTTTGCGGAATTGTTCAATCCGCGCGTGATGAACATTGCGGAAAAGGTGACAGCATTTCGTTTGCAAACACGCGCGTTACAAGAAGCGCAACAAGGCAACGCGTCCGGCGCAACGCAAAAGCTGCGGCAGGCGGCGACGATGCTGCTCAATCAAGGGGAAACGGATCTGGCCAAGACCATTCAATTAGAAGCCGACCGCCTGGAACAACAAGGGCAAATGTCGGAAGAAGGAAAAAAGACTATCAAGTTTCAGGGTGGCAAAACCGTCAAGTTGGGCTAATTAATTCCATACGATTCGACAGACCGAATCAAAGGAGCAGCCACGATGAAAAAATGTCCGAACTGCGGAAATATGAATGAGGATGCCGCGATGTTTTGTGATAACTGCGGCAGTCCCTTGGGCGCTGGCGCACCTGCGGCAAATGTGCCCGTCGGAAATCAGCCGCCCATCGCACCACAACCGATGAGCGGTGCCTCCGCTGGCGGAAACATTATTTGTCCTTCATGTAGCACGCCAAATGTGCCGGGCACGCTGTATTGCGACAATTGTGGTGCGGACTTGAGGAATGTGTCTGCGGGCGCGGGAATGCCCATGAGTAGCAATATGGGACAGCCCCCGAGTCAATCGCAGCAGCCGTACGATCCTGCACTCCAACAATCCGCATTCCAGCAACAGCAATTTCCGCCGCAATATCCACCTGTAGGGATGGCTCCGACTCCGCCGCGTATTATGGCGGGGGGACAACCCCTAATGGTGCCACAAAAGACCGAGATCATCATCGGACGCTCGGATGCCGCGAGTGGCTGGATGCCCGATGTAGATTTAACGGCTGCCGGCGGAACCGCCGACCAGGGTGTTTCCCGTCGCCATGCGCGCTTGAGTTGGCAAGGGCAATGGATGATTGAGGACATGGATTCCGTCAACGGGACGTACATTCGCGGACAAAAATTGATCCCCGCCCAAAAGACTGCGCTCAATAACGGCGAAGTGATTCAGCTGGGAAGAATCCAAGTCACGTTTTATAACGCCTAAATCCAGACATTGCGCGTCGCGTGCCGCGCGGCGCGTCATTTTTATTCGCGGGGGGACGACAATGAATCAGCCGCTCGCTCCGAGTACCGTATTAACAAGTCGCTACCAAATCGAACGCTTGCTGGGACAGGGTGGCATGGGGGCGGTATACAAGGCGTGGGACTTGCGCCTGTCCGGTCACTTTGTTGCCGTCAAGGAAAATTTTGAGACCTCGCAGGTCGCTCAATCTCAATTCCAAACCGAGGCGATACTGCTGGCAAATCTGGATCATCCGATGCTGCCCCGTGTGACCGACCATTTTATTGAACCAAGCGGGCGGCAGTACCTAGTCATGGATTACGTCGAGGGACAAGACCTCGATCAAATGGTGAACGGGCGCGGTCCGGTGAATGAGAGTCAGGCAATTGTTTGGATGACGCAGATTCTGAACGCGCTCGAATATCTTCACACGCAGCCGCGTCCAATCATTCACCGCGATATTAAACCGGCGAATATCAAAATTCGCCCCGATGGACGCGCCATGCTTGTAGACTTTGGGATCGCCAAAGTGCACACGATAGGGCAGCAGACCGTCGCGGGCGCGCTCGCGTACTCGCCCGGCTTTTCACCCCTCGAACAATACGGCTATGGTTCGACCGATGCGCGCTCGGATATTTATTCGGTAGGCGCGACACTCTACTTTATTCTCACCGGACGCACCCCACCCGAAGCGCGCGATCTCGCCACTGGCGTCCAGACGTTGACCCGACCTTCCTTGACGGGCGCACAGGTCACCGCGCAAACAGAAAATGCAATCCTGAAAGCGATGGCGACTCAACCGGCCCAGCGTTTTCAGACCGTCGCCGAATTTCGGGATACGCTAAACCCGCGCGTGGGCACCAAGCAAATTCATACAACTCCAAACGCGTCGCAACAGCTCATTGGAATCAGCCCGCAGCCCAATGCATATGCTCAACCGCAGAGCATCGCCCAACCTGTCCCGGCGGTACAGCCCATTCCTGCTCCCGTGCGTCCAATGCCACCTGCTCCTGTCGCTCCCGCTCGCCCTACTACGACCGTTGGCTATGCTTCCTATGGGCGTCGCGTTACCGCATATCTTATAGATTTTTTCATTCTTTATATAGCTGGAGCCATTATTGGCGGCACCGTTGGGGCTAGGCAGAGTGCTTATGATAGCTATTCATATAGTTCGTACTCGGATAATTATGTCTTGCTAGCACAGTGCTTGGGTCTTATTGTAGCGTTCTTGTATTACGTTGGTTTGACCACCAAATATGGGCAAACACTTGGCAAAAAAATGTTAGGTATTCAAGTGGTCAACCCCAATACGGGAACGCCACCGAGTTTTGGCGCAGCCCTTGCGCGCTGGATCGTTGAAGGTGTGGAAGGCTTACTCGTTTTGATCCTCGTTGGCTTGCTTGGTTTCCTCTGGCCCCTCTGGGACAAGCAAAAACAGGCATGGCACGACAAGGCTGCGAATACGATTGTGGTTCGTGTGTAAACCATTTATTTGAACCTGTTGATAGTTCCCTGTATAAACGATTTGTCGTATGTTTGAATTCAAGCTTAAACCCGGTATCGTTCCTACCGCCAGCCCGTTATCTGAGCAACAGCGGCGGACAATGTTCGTACTTCACAAAAATGCCCTCAAATCCGCCATAGAAGGTCAATCTCACTACTTGCTCGTTACCGGTGGAACAGGTTTAGGAAAAACAACATTCATCGATGCATGGATTGCTGATCTCGAAGAGAAAGCAAAGCAGAAGAGGCGTTCATTTATTACCATTCGATTTACACCCCATATGTCGGACAATTCCGAATTACAACTTAAATATTTGAGCGGCAAGTTAAAGATTAAGAGTCCAGACACAGGCAACACCGTCACTTGGAATGTTGCCCTCAATCCAAAAGTCAAGATACCACCGTTTGTCAAAATTGACTTCAAGGTAGAAGCCAAAAAAAGCAAAGAAAATTCTAGAGATTATCCGCTTGATCAACAGGCACGCGATGCCCGAGAGCAATTGGCTAAACTTGCTTCGAAAAAGAATCCTCCGCTAATTGGCAAACCCCCTTTAATAGTAGTTACAATCGAGAAACTGACTGAACCCGTAATGTTGGGGGCAATCAAGGAAATCTTTGATGCCAATGCCTCACTTCCGTGGGACAACCAAATATATTTTTTGGTCAGCGGCAATCTCAACTTGCATACCGTTTGGTGGATACAAAAGGCAAGTGACGATGGCTTAATGACTCAATTCACGGATATTTACTTGCAACACATATGGTCGTTACGGGGTTTTTGTGAACAAGTTATTGACGGATCGTCGGTATCCGAACATAAGCTTCTATCCAAGTTTGCGAATTACTTGGCAATCGAATCTACTGGCAATCTTCGGGCAATTTGGTCTAATTTGCAGAACGCGAGTGACCATGGTGTACAGGAAGATGAAATAAATCGCTATGACCGACTCTACAATTTATTCTTCCAAGATGATCCGCTCACCAACACCTTTGCAGCATCAATGAGCTTAATATACTCGCAAGGTGAATACACCGATCGCCTCCGATGGGCAGTGGCAACATTCATAAAATGGTTCGCCAAGAAATGGCTTGCAGATGAGCGCACAATAAATGAAACAGATATTTCTGCGATTGCAGCAAAGCTCGAGCCGATGATTCCTGAACCTGAGCTACGTGGTCGGGTAATCAGCGCGCTATTTGGATGATTGATGGAGAGAGAATATGTAAAGCGACGCGGAAAGAAGTTTTATATGCCTAACGTGGTCTGTCCAAACCCTGCCTGTCGCTCTAAAGATCATCGCCCAAATGCAACACATTGTGCTAAATGTGGATCCAGATTGCCCGATGATATTGAGACAATGAATCTTAAAAGCGGAATAATTTGCCCCCATTGCCATAATTGGCATTCGAAAGATGTCAAATTCTGCCCAACTACCGGTAAATCTCTTGTTCCGAAATCCATTAGTGTTATTCCCCCTACCCCTCCACAAATCCAGATTCAAGGGACACTTCCCATCGGCTCTGTATTGCAATCAAGATATCGAGTTGTCAATTTACTCGGTGAAGGCGGTATGGGTAGGACATATCTTGTCGCAGATATGCGATTGAACGGAAAGCAGTGGGCAGTTAAGGAGATGTACGCTGGAGCTTGGGGGGATGGCGTTAGTGCTATTCAGCAATTCGCTCAGGAGGCGCAACTACTAGCGCAGCTCAACCATCCTAGTGCGGTTCGGATTGCAGATTTTTTTACAGAGAATGGTCGGTATTATCTCGTAATGGATTTCATCGAAGGCAAAAGTCTACAGAATATGCTTGATCAGGGTAGTAGGATATCAGAAAAGAAAGTAAAAGAAATCACTCTCCAAGTGCTTGATGTATTAATTTATTTGCACTCACGGAATATCATATTTCGCGATATCAAGCCATCAAATATCATGTTAACGCCCGATGATCGTGTAATCGTGCTTGATTTTGGAATTGCCCGCGTTTTCAAGCCGGGCAAAAAAGCAGATACCCAAGCGTTTGGAACACCCGTGTATGCACCGCCCGAACAATATGGTGGACCAACCGATCCGCGCTCTGATATCTATGCACTCGGCGCAACAATGTATGTGCTACTTACCGGCTCACCTCCCCCGTCCGTTTCGCAGCGCCTTACAAATCCAAATCAATCTGTCCTACCAAAATCATTTAATTCAAATTTAAGATTAGTTGTTGCACGGGCAATGGAACTCAACCCGCAGGATCGGTTCCAAAACGCGAGTGAGATGAAGCGGGCTTTATCCCAAATTCAGATCTAATCATTTATCTTAACATTAGATTGTCATGAGCTCAACGGTCCCCTGTCCCAACTGCCACACCCTCAATCGTCCTACCGCACAGTTTTGCGTGCAGTGCCGCACGCGGATGCCCGGTAGTACCGGACGTTTGCCGCCCAACACGTTTCTCCAAAATCGTTTTATCATCGTCAAAACGATTGGCGGCGGCGGCATGGGCGCAGTCTATCTGGCGACGGAT
>Ga0070741_10006636_pt1 | contig 24701 bp, 22 predicted proteins | sample Coa_R1_4_FD_66440 | JGI IMG/M metagenome (GOLD analysis project Ga0070741, IMG submission 66440) | Surface soil microbial communities from Centralia Pennsylvania, which are recovering from an underground coalmine fire - Coalmine... | ecosystem: Environmental > Terrestrial > Soil > Unclassified ... | reverse complement strand
CTGATGGGCGGCGGCGGCGGCGAGGCCGTCGAGCGCGGAGAGATGCTGCTCGCGGGCCAGGACCAGTTCCGCCGCATTCAGCGCCTTGGCCAGCTGCCGCGCTTCCTCCGCGACGCGGAACGTGTAGGCGCCGGTAAAGATGCAGGCGGAGACGAGGGCGACCCAGACGGCGGCCGAATAGACCAGGGGCAGGTCGAGGCTCGACGCTTCCTCCCACGGCAGCGGCCAGTGGAAAACTGCGAGCACGCTCGCCACCGCGACGACCAGGAGGCCAAGCGAGACCGTGGGGCGCCAGGCCAGGGTCGTGGCGGAGACGATCACCGGCACCAGGAGGAGAATCGCGAACGGATTGTCGAGACCGCCGGTAAGGAAGAGGAGCCCGCCGAGCTGCAACACGTCGTAGCCGAGGAGGGCGGCAGCCGGGACGGCGCCGAGCCGGAGGTTCGCCGGGTAGCGGAGGCGGAGCGCGATATTGACCGCGGCCGACAGCGCGATCAGCGCCAGGGTCAGGCCGAGCGGAAGGTGAAAGCCGAGCCCGTATTCGACGGTGAGCACGGTCACGGTCTGGCCGGCAACCGCCAGCCAGCGGAGCAGGACCAGCGTATCGAGCCTGAGGCTGCGCGAGCCTGGCGCTAGCGGCGCGGTATCCACGACGCCTTCTATAGCATGCCGCCGGCGCCACGGCCGCTCGGCCGTCCGCGGCAGGGCGCCGTCACTTCTGCCTTGTACCGGGACGAACCGGGTCCTATCTTTGCTGCGGCGCAACAAGATCGGACCGCTGCAACGTGGTTAAGAGCAAGCCGGCAGCGCCGGAAGGGGTTTGGGCTTTGTCCTACTACCAGATGTACGAGCTGAACCACGCGGCGCTCGGTCCGTTCCGGGCTGCTGCCGATGCCGCAAAGCTCTACTTCCAGAACCCGCTCAACCCGCTATCCCACACGCCGTTCGGGCGGAGCATGGCCGCCGGGGCCGAACTGTTCGAGCGAACCACGCGGCGATACGGCAAGCCCGAATTCGGCATCGCTTCGACCAGCGTCCGCGGCGTCCGCGTGCCGGTCAACGAGCGCGTCGTCTGGCAGCGTCCCTTCTGCCGCCTTCTCCATTTCGAGAAGACGGCAGACCCGTCCGGGCGCACGTGGCCGAAGCTGCTTATCGTCGCGCCGATGTCCGGCCATTACGCGACGCTTCTGCGCGGCACCGTCGAAACGATGCTCCCCGAGCATGACGTCTACATTACCGACTGGACCGATGCGCGCATGGTGCCGCTGTCGGAGGGGCACTTCGACCTCGACGACTACATCGACTACCTCGTCTCGATGTTCCATCTGCTCGGTGCCGGCAGCCACGTGATGGCGGTCTGCCAGCCCTCGGTGCCGGTGCTTGCGGCGGTTGCGCTGATGGAGGCACGGCACGACGAGTATCTGCCCGCGACCATGACGCTGATGGGCGGACCGATCGATACGCGCGTCAACCCGACCGCTGTCAACACACTCGCCAACAACCACGACCTCGACTGGTTCCGCGCCAACACGATCATGAAGGTGCCGTTTCCGCACCCCGGTTTCATGCGCGACGTCTACCCGGGCTTCCTGCAGATTTCCGGCTTCCTGTCGATGAACCTCGACCGGCATGTCGGCGCGCACCGCGATTTCTACAGCCACCTGATGCGCGGCGACGGCGACTCGGCCGAGAAGCATCGCGAGTTCTACGACGAATATCTGGCGGTCATGGATCTCACCGCAGAGTTCTACCTGCAGACGGTCGAGACGGTCTTCATCCGCCACGCCCTGCCGAAGGGCGAGATGCGTCATCGCGGCGAGAGGGTCGATCCGGCGGCGATCCATTCCGTCGCGCTTCTCACCGTCGAGGGCGAGAACGACGATATTTCCGGTGTCGGCCAGACCAGGGCAGCGCACGACATCTGCACCGGGATTTCAGCGGAGCGGCGGGCGCATTACCTGCAGCCGAAGGTCGGGCACTACGGCGTCTTCAACGGCTCGCGCTTCCGCGCGGAAATAGCGCCCCGCATCGCCGATTTCATTGCCACTCACGGCCACCGGCCGAACGGGGCGAAGACTGTCGTGCGTAAGCATCGCGGCGCCAATGGCAAGCCGAGAATCCAGTCGGTCGGCAGCCCGGCCTGACCTCCCCGCATTGTCAGTCTAAGCATTTGAATCAGATAGGCTAAACCCGCAGAAACCGGCTCTCAGGGCGAAATCGGACAGCCGGATTCCGATTCTGCCTTGAAACCCCGCGACTATCTTCCCACGTCGTTATTGTTACGTACGATATAGGGGAAGAGAATGGTCTACTCTCATGCGATGCGCCCGGTATTCTCGCCGGTCGCCATCCTGCTCACGATCCTTGGCTTCATGCTCTTCTGGCCGCTCGGGCTCGTCATGCTGGCCTTCGTTCTCTGGGGCGGGCATGCCTACCGCTACCGTCAGCAGTTCCACGAGATGTGTGGCGGCTGGCGGCGCGATTGGGAGCGGTCCGGCCCGCGCGGCTTCTCCCGCAGCGGCAATTCGGCGTTCGACGATTATCGCGAACGCGAGTTGCGGCGGCTCGACGAAGAGCGTCGCAAGCTCGACGAAGAGCGTCGCGAGTTCGAGGCCTACGTGCGCAACCTGCGGCGCGCGCGCGACCAGGAAGAGTTCGATCGCTTCCAGCGCGAGCGCAACAACCGTCGTCCGAGCGGCGAGACCATCGACCTCTGACGGCTTGCGACAAGAAGCGGGCGGGCGGCAGGCATGACACCTCGCCGCCCGCTCCGCCTTTTCGCCGTGGCGAAAGAATCACACTTGCCGTAAGAGCGTGCGCCGCCGTCTTGCCGCCGCTCTCCGCGTGGCATGATCGTTGCGACCTGATTCGGAAAACGCCCGCCGACATGCCGCTCTTCCGCACGCCACCGCCGGAACAGTTCGAGATCGCGACCGAGTCGGGTCTCGTGGCGGTGAAGCTTCGCCGCCATCCCGGCGCGCGCAACTATACGCTCCGCCTGAAAAGCGCCACGGGCACGCCGGTACTCACCATGCCGATGCGTGGCTCGCTTCGTCAGGCGCGCAACTTCCTCGACCACCACGCGGGCTGGCTCCTCCGCCAGATCGACAAGCTGCCGCGCGGCGTTCCGATCGTCGACGGCGGCACCATCCCGTTGCGGGGCGTCGCGCACCGCATCCGCCACGCGCCGGGCCGCCGCGGCACGGCGGTGCTCGTGGACGAGGACGGCGCTCCCGCGATCGTCGTCGCCGGCGCGGCGGCGCATCTCCGCCGCCGGGTCGTCGACTTCATGAAGCGCGAGGCGAAGCGCGACCTCGAGCCACTGGTGACAAAGCACGCGGCCCGGCTCGGCGTCGCCGCCTCCGCCATCCGACTCCGCGACCAGACCAGCCGCTGGGGTTCATGCACGGCGTCGGGACGCCTCTCCTTCTCATGGCGCCTCGTAATGGCGCCGCCCTTCGTCCTCGACTATCTCGCCGCCCACGAAGTGGCGCATCTGCGGGAGATGAACCACTCGCAGCGCTTCTGGCGGCTGGTCGAGATGCTCTGCCCGCACACGCGCCAGGCGCGGGCCTGGCTCAACGCCGAGGGCGCCCGGCTCCACGCCGTCGGCGCCGCGGACCGGCCTCAGCCGTAAGCCCACTCGCCTTTTCGCATCAGTGGTTCGGCGCCGCCGTCCTTGCGAATCCCGTCGACGTCGATCGCGTTCGAGCCGATCATCCAGTCGATGTGGATGAGGCTCTTGTTGGCGCCCTTAGCGGCGAGCTGCTCCTCGCTCATCGCGCCGCCGCCGCGGATGCATTTCGCGTAAGCCTGGCCGAGCGCGATGTGACTGGCGGCGTTCTCGTCGAACAGCGTGTTGAGGAAGAGGAGCCCTCCGGAGGCGATCGGCGACGAGTGCGGAACGAGGGCGACTTCGCCGAGCCGCCGCGCCCCGTCGTCGGTGTCGAGGACCTTGTTGAGGACTTCGCCCCCCGTCTTCGCCCGCGCCTCGACGATCCGCCCGCCCTCGAAGCGGACGGAAATCTGCTCGATCAGCGTGCCCTGATAGGAGAGCGGCTTGGTGCTAGTCACTGTCCCGCTCGTCCGTTCGCGGTGCGGCGTGGTGAAGACTTCCTCCGACGGGATGTTCGGATTGCATACGATCCCGTTTTTTGCCCTGGTCGCGCCGCCCGCCCAGAAATGATCGTCGGCAAGGCCGACGATGAGGTCGGTGCCCGGGCCGCGGAAGTGGAGGGCGGAGTAGCTCCTGTCGTTCAGATAGCTGGCGCGCGCATGGAGATTCTCGTTATGCGCCTTCCAGTCTGCGATCGGGTCGATCGTGTCGATCCGCGAGGCGGCAAAGATCGCGTGCCAGAGGCGCGCGACTGCGATCTCGGCCGGATCATCCGGAAAGACGCTCTTCGCCCAGGCCGCCGTCGCAAATGAGGCGATCGTCCAGTTGATCTCGAAGCCGGCGATGTACTTCAGCGCCGGCAGGTAGGCGCCGGAACGGGCGCGGTTGGCGCGGGCAACCTTGTCCGGGTCTTCGCCCGCCAGCAGCGCCGGGTTCTCGCCGACGATCGCGAGTCGCGCGGCGCCTTTCTCGAATGCCCTGGCCATCCCTTCAAAGAGCCAGCCGGTCGAAACATCGAACGCCGATTGGGGCGCATGGCGAAAGCGGAGGAGGGTCGATTCCTCATCGGTGAAGAGCGTGGTCACGATCGAAGCGCCCGCCTTGTATGCCTGCCGCGTGATCCGTCGAACGAGCGGCAGCGCTTCGATCGGCGCCGTCATCACCAGTTCCTGGTCGTGGGCGAGGCCGAGGCCGACCTTCACGGCGACCTCGGCAAGCAGGTCGAGTTTCTCGTCGAAAGTGCGGGCGGGAGTCTCGCCGCGCTTCTGGAAAGTCATGTTCATCAAAGCGATTCCTGTGGCGGGCGGCACCATATGCCAGGTGGCGGCGCGCCGCTATAAAGCCCGATGTGAACGCCGTGCCCGAAAGCATTGCCTCCGCGTCGCGGACTGTCCCGGCCGGCCGCGCCGCCGTCACCGCGCTGCGGCTGACCAATTTCCGCAACTATGAGAGCCTCGCACTCGCCCTCGACGGCCGGTCTGTGGTACTGGTCGGCCAGAACGGCGCCGGCAAGACCAATCTCCTCGAAGCCATATCGTTCCTGTCACCCGGCCGCGGACTGCGGCGGGCCGAGCTGCCCGAAGTCGCCCGCCGTGACGGCGACGGGACCTGGGCGGTGGCGGCGACGGTGGTCAACGGCGCCGGCCCGGCCGAGATTGGAACCGGGATTGCCCTCGGTCCAGCCGGACCGGAGAGCCAGCGCCGCGTCCGCATCAATCATGCCGCGGCGCGCGCCTCCGAGGCGCTCCTCGAATATCTGCGCGTGGCCTGGCTGACGCCGTCGATGGACGGGCTCTTCACCGGGCCGGCCTCGGACCGCCGTCGTTTCATCGACCGCGCGGTGCTCGCCATCGACCCCGGGCACGCGACCCGCTTCAATGCCTTCGAGCGCGCCATGCGCGGCCGCAACCGCCTGCTCGCCGAGGGATCGACGGACGGGACGTGGCTCAATGCGATCGAGCGCGAGATGGCCGAACTCGCTGTCGCCATTGCCGCCGCGCGGCGCGAATGGGCGAGCCTCACCGCGGCGCTGATCGGGGAGGGCGGCGAGGAGCCGTTCCCGAAGGCCGAGATCGCGCTCGCTGGGACGCTCGAAGCCGAGCTTGCCGGACAGGCGAACGGCGTCGCGGTCGAGGACGATTACCGCCGGACCCTCGCCGCCGGGCGGGCCCGCGATGCCGCCGCGGGACGCACGCTCGCCGGGCCGCATCTCAGCGACCTCCGCGTCCGCCACGCCGCCAAGCAGGCGCCCGCCGATTCCTGCTCGACCGGCGAGCAGAAGGCGCTCCTGATAGGCCTCGTACTCGCGCAGGCACGGCTTGTCCGTCAGGTGACCGGCGAGGCCCCGGTCCTGCTTCTCGACGAGGTCGCCGCGCATCTCGACGCCGGCCGGCGCGAGGCCCTCTTCGGTGTGCTCCACGACCTCGGCGCCCAGACATTCATGACCGGCACCGACGCGTCGGTTTTCGCGCCGCTCGGAGACCGCGCCGAGGTACTGCCGGTGAGCGACGGGCACATCCAGCCGTTGTGAGTGACGGGCCGCCGGGAGGCCGCGTTTGTGCGATGCACAAAAGCACCTAAATTCTTGACGGACAGATGAAATTTGCCTGTGCCGATGCTATATAGATACAGGCGATTCTGGCCCTTTTCGGCAGCCTGCCGCGTGCCATTCGCGCAGGCTGGTCAGGCGTTCCGCCATGCGTCATCGAAGGGCCTTCAGTCGATAAGGGATTCATGAACGAAACCAAGCCCATAGTCGTGCCGGGCAGCAGCGAATACGACGCCGGATCGATCAAGGTCCTGAAGGGCCTCGATGCGGTGCGCAAGCGCCCCGGCATGTATATCGGCGACACCGACGATGGCTCCGGCCTCCACCACATGGTCTACGAGGTCGTGGACAACGGCGTCGACGAGGCGCTCGCCGGCCATGCCGACATGGTCAGCGTGACCCTCAACCCGGATGGTTCCTGCACCGTCTATGACAACGGCCGCGGCATCCCGACCGGCATCCACAAGGAGGAGGGGGTCTCGGCCGCCGAGGTCATCATGACCCAGCTCCATGCCGGCGGTAAGTTCGACCAGAACTCCTACAAGGTCTCCGGCGGTCTGCACGGCGTCGGCGTTTCGGTGGTGAACGCCCTGTCGAGCTGGCTGAAGCTGAAGATCTGGCGGGACGGCAAGATTCACGAAATGTCCTTCACCCACGGCGACGCCGACGCGCCGCTCCGCGAGGTGGGCGAGTGGACCGGGCGGAGCGGCACCGAGGTCACTTTCCTGCCCTCGACCGGGACCTTCACCAAGACCGAGTTCGATTTCTCGACGCTCGAGCATCGGCTGCGCGAGCTCGCGTTTCTCAATTCCGGGGTCAAGATCGTCCTCACCGACCGCCGCGGCGTCGAGCCGCGGGTCGAGGAGATGCGTTATGACGGCGGGCTCGAAGCGTTCGTCCGCTATCTCGACCGCGCCAAGCACCCGCTGATCGAGTCGCCGATCATGATCCGCGCCGAGCGCGACGGGATCACGGTCGAGGTGGCGATGTGGTGGAACGACAGCTACCACGAGAACACGCTCTGCTTCACGAACAACATCCCGCAGCGCGACGGCGGCACCCATCTCGCCGGCTTCCGCGGCGCGCTCACCCGCCAGGTAACGAGCTATGCCGAGCGCGGTGGCGGAGCGCGGAAGGAGAAAGTGGCGCTGACCGGCGAGGATTGCCGCGAGGGCATGACCGCCGTCCTCTCGGTCAAGGTGCCCGATCCGAAGTTCTCCTCGCAGACCAAGGACAAGCTGGTTTCCTCCGAAGTTCGTCCGGTCGTCGAGAGCATCGTCAATGACGGTCTCGGCACCTGGTTCGAGGAACACCCGGCGGAGGCCAAGATCATCGTCGGCAAGGTCGTCGAGGCGGCCGCGGCGCGCGAAGCCGCGCGCAAGGCGCGCGAGCTGACCCGGCGCAAGGGCGCCCTCGACATGGCCTCGCTACCCGGCAAGCTCGCCGACTGCCAGGAGCGTGATCCGTCGAAGGCCGAGATTTTCATCGTCGAGGGCGACTCGGCCGGCGGCTCGGCCAAGCAGGGCCGCAACCGTGAGAACCAGGCGGTGCTGCCGCTCCGCGGCAAGATCCTCAACGTCGAGCGCGCCCGCTTCGACAAGATGCTGTCCTCGGAGCAGATCGGGACGCTGATCACCGCGCTCGGCACCAGTGTCGGCGCCGACGAGTTCGATATCGGAAAGCTCCGCTACCACAAGATCATCATCATGACGGACGCCGACGTCGACGGCGCCCATATCCGCACGCTGCTGCTGACCTTCTTCTACCGGCAGATGCGCGAGCTGATCGACAAGGGGCACATCTATATCGCCCAGCCGCCCCTCTACAAAGTGAAGCGGGGCTCCTCGGAGCAGTACCTGAAGAACGAGCGCGCGCTCGACGATTACCTGATCAGCACCGGCCTCGAAGGCGTCCTTCTGCGCCTGCCGCGCGGCGACGAGCGGGGCGGCCGCGACCTTGCGGCGATCGTCGAGGAAGCCCGCCAGATCGTGCAGATTCTCGCCGGCATTCACCCGCGCTATGACCGGACCGTGGTCGAGCAGGTCGCGATCGCCGGCGCGCTCAACCCGCCGATCCTCTCCGAGCCGGAACAGGCGGAAGCTGCGGCGATCTATGTCGCCAAGCGCCTCGACCGGCTAGCCGACGAAGGCGAGACCGGCTGGACCGGCCATTTCTCGCCCGAAACCGGCTTCCGTTTCGAGCGCGAGAAGCGCGGCGTCAAGGAGGTCGCGATCATCGACCCGGCGCTGCTCGACTCGGCCGATGCCCGCAAGCTCAACCATCACGCTCCGCATCTGCAGGAGATTTACGGCAAGTTCGGAAAGCTCGTCCGCAAGGACGAGGAGACCTCCATCCACGGCCCGCGCGATCTTCTCAATGCCGTTCTGGCGGTCGGGCGGAAGGGCCTGACGCTGCAGCGCTACAAGGGCCTCGGCGAGATGAACTCCGAACAGCTCTGGGAGACCACGCTCGACCCGGAAGCGCGCACCCTTCTCCAGGTGAAGGTGCGCGAGGCCGACGAAGCCGATGATCTCTTCGGCCGGCTGATGGGGGACGAAGTCGAGCCGCGCCGCGAATTCATCCAGGCGAACGCCCTGAACGTGGTGAATCTGGACGTTTAGAGGCGCGTCGCTTTTCGCTTGCGCGAGGCGGAAGGCGTCTCCACATCCTTGCCCATGAACCAGTTCCGCCAGATACGCGTCAGCAGCTTCGGCTGGCGCGGGATCCTCGGCCTGATCGTCGGCGCCGCGGTCGCGGTTGCGGCCATCGTCCTGCTCCTCGGGCTGGCGCTGGTGCTTGTCCCGATCGTCGCGATTCTCGTGCTCCTCGGCCGCTGGCGCCTGCAGACGATGCAGCGCGCCGAGGTGGAGGCGGCGGAGAAGGAGCGCCGCCGCGAAGACCAGGCAGCCGGCATCATCGAGGGCGAATTCACGATCATCGAGCGCGACGCGCCGAAGATCCGCTAATCGGCCTCAGGCGCGGGCGGGCGCCGGCGCTTTGCGGAAGAAGAACGCTGCGGTCACCGCGAGCGCAAGCGTCAGCAGCGCACTGATTGCCGCCACGGTCACGTAACCCGTGGCGAAGGCATCGCGCGCCGCCATGAGCAGCGCATCGCCGGTTGCGCCGGGGAGGTCGCCCGCCGCCGCCGTGGCGCCGCCGAGCGTATCCCGCGCAGCCTTCGCGGCCGACGCCGGCACGTCCGGGGGGATGCGCTCGGCGATCATGCCGCGATAGACCGCCATGCCGATGCTGCCGAGGACGGCTATGCCGAATACGCCCCCGAACTCCGCGCCCGTCTCCGATATCGCCGCCGCCGAGCCGGCTCTCTCTGGCGGCGCCGAGCCGACAATCAGGTCGGTGGTCAGGATGAAGACAGGCCCGAGCCCGATCGAGGCGATCAACATGCCGGCGATGAGGAGCGGAAGGCTGCCGTCGACCTGCGTCAGAATGAGGAAGCCGAGGCTGCAGAGGCCAAGCCCGCCAGCGACGACCATGGCGGGCGGCACGAACCGGACGACAAGCGGCGCCGACATCGATCCGATGACCGTCGTCACCGAGGCGGGCAGCATCCACAGCGCCGCCTCAAGCGGTGACAGGCCGAGCATCAGCTGTAGGTACTGTGAAGAGAACAGGAATGAGCCGAAGATCACGAACACGCCGAAGACGTTGGTGGCGAGGGCCGCGCTGAACGCGGGTTTCCGGAACAGCGCGAGGTCGATGAACGGGTCGGGCAGCCGGCGCTGCCGGCGGACGAAAACCACGCCGACAGCGATTCCGGCGAGGATAGCCGCGGCGGGAAGGACGTGAAGGCCGTCCTGGGCGATCTGCTTCAGGCCATAGACAACCCCGAGCACGGCGGTGAGCGACAGGGCGGCGCTTGCCAGGTCGAGCCGTTCCGCGCCGGGTGACTTGTATTCCGGTATCAGCCGCGGTCCGAGGATGAGGACCAGCGCCATCGCCGGAACTGCGAGCAGGAAGACCGAGCCCCACCAGAAATACTCAAGCAGTATCCCGCCGAGGACCGGCCCGATCGAGCCGCCAACGGCGTAGCTCGTGCCCCAGACACCGATGGCGAAGGTCCGCTCGCCATCGTCGTGGAACATGTTACGGATGAGCGACAGAGTCGAGGGCGCGATGGTCGCGCCGGCGATGCCCAAGAGCGCCCGCGCTCCGACCAGCAGGTCGGCGTTCGGCGCGAACGCCGCCAGCATCGAGCCGCCGGCGAAGGCCGCCGCCCCGATGAGGAGGAGCTTCCGCCGGCCGATTCTGTCGCCGAGGGTCCCCATTGTCGCCAGGCATCCGGCGACGAGGAAGCCGTAGATGTCGATGATCCAGAGCAACTGGACCGCGCCCGGCTGCAACGCCTCGCTGAGGTGCGGCACCGCGAGGTTGAGGACCGTCAGGTCCATCGAATAGATGAGGCAGGGCAGGATGAGCACTGCCAGCCCGATCCATTCGCGGCGGGTCGCCTTCGCGGGAGTGACTGTCGGCGCGGTCACGCGGGAAGCATCCTTGGGGTTGCGGCGCCGTTGGCGGCGCTACGGCCGCTCCGGCTCGTAGCTGAGGAGGACCGCGCCTGAATCGAAAGCCTGTGAACCGGTCAATTTCAAGCGGAACCGTCCGTAGCCACCCTGGAACAGCGGCCGGCCGGCGCCGAGCACGACCGGATTGATGAGGATCCGGAACTCGTCGATCAGGCCCGCTTTCATGAATGCGTTGCCGAGGCCGGCGCTGCCGTAGATCATCAAATCCTTGTCGGTCCGTGCCTTCAGCCTCGCGACGTCGGCGCGCAGGTCGTCGCCGCGGAGGATCGTCGTGTTCGCCCAGGTCGCCGTCTGCAGCGTCTTCGAATAGACGACCTTCGGCATCGCGGTCAGCTTTGCCGCTTCCTGGCCCTCGGCCTGCGGCGAGGTCCAGTACGCCGCCATGAACTCGTAGGTGACGCGCCCGTAGATGTTGATGCCGCCGCGCTCGAGATTGGGGCGGATGAACAGCCGGTGAAGGTCCGGCGAATTCTTCGGCGGCACGAATTCGCGATTGGGCGCCTCGATGAAGCCGTCGAGGCTGATCAGATCGCAGAGCACAAGCTTGCCCATGGCGGCAGTTCCTTCTGGTCGTCTTGTGTGAGACTAAGCGAGCGAGGCGCCGAGCTTGTCGAGCAGCTCGCGCGTGCCATGCTCGCGCTTCCCGGCGTCGTCGTGACCGTCGAGATAGGCGCCCTGCTCGGTGATCTTCAGGTGCGTGCCCCTGCCTTCGGGCGTGATCTCGATCGTCGCCAGCGACGCCGAGATCCGCTTGCCGTCGATGTCCATGTCGTAGGCGTAGATCAGTCGCTCGTTCGGCACGATATCGAGGTAGATCGCGCGGAAGGCAATGACGGGTCCGCCCTTCGGTCCGCCGGTGCTCGTCTCCATCCCGCCGACACGGAAATCCATCTGGTGCTGTTCCGGCCCCCATTCCGGCGGACCGCCGAACCACTTCTCCTTCGCCTCCTTGTCGGCAAAGGCCTTGAAGACCTTCGCCGGCGACGCGGGATAGGTCCGCTCAATGACGAAGGTGGAATGAACGGCAGCACGCTTCATGATGTCTTTCCCTCTTCCGGTTCCTGGCCGGCGAGGTATTCGCCGAGCCTGTCCAGGCGCTGCTCCCAGAGCGCGCGCCGCTCCTCGATCCATCTGCCCGCCGCACCGAGCACCTCGGCGTCGAGCCGGCACGTCCTGACGCGCCCCGCCTTTGCCGATTTGACCAGCCCGCTTCCCTCCAGCACCGCAAGGTGCTGGACGACCGCGGGCAGCGACATCGCGAGCGGCTTCGCCAGTTCGCTGACCGAGGCGGGGCCTGCCGTCAGGCGCTCGACCATGCGCCGCCGGCTTGGGTCTGAAAGGGCCTGGAAGACCCCGTCCAACGGCGTCTGGCGATAGTTAAGCATATGCTTAAGTATCGTGGTCGCATTATGGTGTCAAGCCGCGTTTGTATGGCCCCGCTGCCTCGGGTTGGTGACAGCGAAGCGGCGAGCCTTTAACCAGAGGGAATGTCCGTCGCCGACGCGCCGCCCTCCGCCAGCGCGCCCGCCATCGTCCTCATGGGCGTGGCGGGGAGTGGCAAGACGGTGACCGGTGAGGCGCTTGCGAAGCGGCTTGGATTCCGCTTCCTCGACGGCGATTATCTGCATCCAAGGGCCAACGTCGCCAAAATGGCCTCGGGGGTTCCGCTCACCGACGACGACCGCTGGCCCTGGCTCGATGCGATCGGACACGCCATCGCCGCCGAGGAGAACGGCGTCGTGGTCGCGTGCTCGGCGTTGAAGCGGGCCTACCGCGAGCGCCTGACGGCCGCCGCGGGCAAGCCCCTCGCCTTCATCCTGCTCGACGGGAGCGAAGCGACCCTGGCGGAGCGCCTCGGCCGGCGGAAAGGACACTTCATGCCGCCGAGCCTGCTGAAGAGCCAGCTCGCCACGCTCGAGCGGCCCGGTACCGGCGAGCGTGCGGCGATCGTTTCGGTGGAAACCAGCGTTGCCGAGGTTGTCGAGGCTGCGGTTGCCGCGCTCGCCCGCCTCGGCGCCCTTACGCCGAGGCTTTCCGCGGGCTGATCGCCCACGCGCCGGCCAAGACCAGGAGGGCGAAGACCGCCGCAATCGCGGCGTGCCAGGCCCCGGAGACGGCAAGGCCGGCCGCGCCGGCCCAGGCGAATGACGAGAACGCTTCGGCAAAAGTCGCGATCCGCGACGAAGTATGCCGGCGGCGGAAATGGCTGCGCCGGGCCTGACTGCGAAACCACATCTGGATGCGGACCGACGACGCGGTGGCGAGCGCTACCCCGGCCGCCGCGATATAGGCGCCCCGCGGTGATACGAACGCGACGACGAGCAGGATCGGGGCGAAGATCATGGCCATCGCGCCCATTACCGCCTCGACCTTGGCTCGCAGCGCACCGCCCCTTGGCAGCGGCGCACTGGCTACGAGATCGGGCGCGTCCTCGCCGGAAATGGTCAGCCACGCCAGCCCGCCCGCCAACTGTCCCGACACAGTGACGAGGACGAGCACGACCATCGTGATCGAGTCCGCCGCGGTGCCGAAATTCCGCGAGAGGAGAAGCGCCGGCGGGAGCAGGTAGAGGAGCTGCGTCAGGGTCTGCGACGCGAGCCACGGGTCGCGCCGGAGGAGCGTCCATTCCTTGCGGCGAAGAGCCGCCGCCGGCGCGAGCCGCGCGAAGCTCCGTTCGCGGCCGCGCCGCCGCGCAGGCGCGGTGCCGACGGAGGCCGCGGCGATCGCGTGCTCTCCGAACCGGCCGGAGAAGATCGCCATCGCCCCGAAGAGGAGAATCGCGGCCACGACCAGAAAGAAGGCGAGCGCTCCGAGATCGCCGCTCATCGCGCGGGCCGGCAGCCAGAAGAAACTGTCCGCCGGCGGCGCCGACGCGATGGTCTCGCTGGCGAAGATCGGCCCGGCCGGCCGGTCGAGCGAGCCGTGGCGGAGGATGGCCCCGACCTGGATGCCGATCACCGTCGCCGCGCCGATGACCGCCGCAACCACCTGCGCCACCAGCCGCGTGCGCCGAGGACCGAGCAGGCGGAAGAGGCCGACCGTCATGCCGACGGCCAGCGCCGCCGCGGTCCCGCCGAGGCCGATCGCGACGCCGTAGCCGGCGAACCAGCGCGCTCCGCCGTCATAGGCAAGGCAGTTGATGAACGGACCGGCGAGGAACACCGCCATCAGCGTGATCGAAAGCGCGATCGACAGGATGCGCACCGAGAAGACGCGGCGGGCGGAGACCGGCGAGGAGAGGATCAGGTCGAGATCGTGGCGCGAGTAGAAAGCGCGGGTCACCTGCTCCATCGCCTGCGACAGCATCAGGCAGAAGTAGAGGAGCAGGCTCATCGAGATGGTGAAGAGCGTCGTCTGGTCGGCCACCATTCCGGGCGTCGCGAACTGGCCGACCATGACGTAGGCCGGCAGGTGCAGGACGACGGCAAAAACCGCCATCGCGATGATCACGGTGGAGAGGCGCCGGCGGTTGCCGGCCGTCATCATCGCCGACCATTCCCGCCAGGCGATCCGCAGCTCATGCGCGGCGAGCCACGGCGCCGAGGCGGCGGCGGTGGCGCTCACGCCGCGGCGCTCTCGTGGGCGATGAGCGAAAGGAACACGTCCTCGAGGCTGGTGCCGTGCCCGGCGCGCGTGCGGAGCTCCTCAAGCGTGCCCTCGGCAATAAGGCGGCCGCGGTCGATGACTCCGATCCGACCGGCCATGCGCTCTGCGACTTCGAGGATGTGCGTCGTCATGATCACGGTGCAGCCGTCGCGGACGCGCGCCTGCAGGACTTCCTTCACCTGTCGGGCGGTTCCGGCGTCGAGCCCGGTCAGCGGCTCGTCGAGGATGATGAGGCGCGGTTCGTGGACGAGGGCGCCGGCGAGCGCCACCTTCTGGCGCATGCCGCGCGAGAAGCCCTCGCAGCGTTCGTGGGCATGCGGGCCGAGACCGAGCCACTCGATCAGTTCGCGCGCATTCGCTTCCGCCGTCGCCGGCTCGACCGACCAGAGGCCGGCAACGAATTCGAGGTACTCGAACGGCGTCAGCTTGTCGTAGATCATCGGCTCATCCGAGACCCACGCCATCATCCGCTTCGCCGCCATGGCCTCGGCGAGCGCATCGACGCCGAAAACGCGAATCGATCCGGAATCGGGCCTTAACAGACCGGAAACCATGCGCAGCGTCGTGGTCTTTCCGGCGCCGTTCGGACCGAGGAGCGCGTAGAACTCGCCGCCGTGGATGGTGAGGTCGAGATTATCGACCGCGGGCCGCTCGAAAGTCTTGCAAAGTGCCCGGATTTCGAGGGCGGGAGCGCGCGCAACCACGTTCATTCGGCCTCCTTCCCGCCGGCTGGGCTGATCCTCACCCTAAGGCGCGGAAGATTGCGCGCCGGTAAATGGGATGAACGGCTCAGGTCCGTCCGTCGAGGTGGCGCGTGTCGCGGAGCGCCGGGAAAAGGAACATCCACGCCACGGAGATGGCGACCGTCCCGATGCCGCCGAGGACCACCGCCGGCACGACGCCGAGAAGCGAACCGACCAAGCCCGCGCGGAATTCGCCGACTTCGTTCGAGGCGCCCACGAACACCATGTTGACCGCGCTCACCCGGCCGCGGACCGCGTCGGGCGTCCACAACTGGATGAGCGTCTCGCGCACGTAGACGCTGATCATGTCGGCAGCGCCCATGCCCATCAGGGCCAGCACCGACAGCCACACCGCCGTCGACAATCCGAAGACGACGGTGAACAGGCCGAAGAGGATCACGCAGCCGAACATGATGAGGCCGGCGCGGTCGCGGACCGGCTTAACCACCAGGGTCAGCGCGACGACGGCGGCGCCGATGCCGGGCGCGGAACGCAACAGGCCGAGGCCCCAGGGCCCGACCACCAGGATGTCGCGGGCATAGGCGGGCAGGAGCGCGGTTGCGCCGCCAAGGAGCACGGCGAACAGGTCGAGCGAGATCGCGCCGAGGACGACCTTCTCGTGCCAGACGTAACGGAGGCCGGCAAGGAGCGTCGTCCAGGTCGGTCGCTCGGCGAGCGTCCTCTGGCGCGGCTTCGGGATGCTGAAGACGAGCCCGGACGCAGCGACGAACAGGACGGCGGCGACGGCATAGGCCGCCTCCGGCGAAATGCCGTAAAGGAGGCCGCCGGCAACCGACCCCGCGATCGTCGCTACCTGCCACGAGGATGAGCCCCATGCGATCGCGCTCGCCAGATCCTCGACCCCGACCATGTTGGGGACGAGCGACTGGGTCGCCGGGTTGAGGAAGGCGCGGGCGATGCCGAATGTGGCGAGGAGGGCGAAGATCAGGCCGATGCTGATCGTGCCAGTTACCGTCAGCACAAGGAAGGTGAGCGTCACCAGCGCCTCGACGCTCTGGCAAATGCCGATGATGGCGCGGCGGTTGAAGCGGTCGGATACCGCACCGGTGACAAGGACCAGAAGCAGCGAGGGAAGGAACTGGACGAGGCCGACGAGGCCGAGGTCGAGCGGGTCGCGGGTCAGGTCATAGACCTGCCAGCCGATGGCGACGCTGACGATGAGGGTCGCGAAGATCGCGGAGAAGCGGGCGATGAAATAGCGACGATAACTGGGGTTGGCGAGGGCGCCCCACCGTCCGCTGTCGCGCGGCGTCTCCGGAGTGGTCAAGGGCTGCGGCCTAGCCGCCGAGCCGGTCGATGAACCACCGGGTCAGCTCTACCCAGACCTGGTCTTTCTCCGCGGCATCCTCGATGCCGTGCTCGATATTGGGGTTGTCGTTGACCTCGACGACGTAGATGCCGTCCGGCGTTTCCTTGATGTCGACACCATAGAGGCCGTCGCCGATGAGCTGGGCCGCCCTGAGGCCGACATCGATGACTGCCGGCGGCGCTTCGCCGAGTGCGATGGTCGTCGAGCCGCCTTCCAGCGGCTTGCCGTTGGCGCGGTGCTTGACGATCTGCCAGTGCTTCTTCGCCATCATGTACTGGCAGACGAAGAGCGGCTTGCCGCCAAGCACGCCGACGCGCCAGTCAAAGGTGGTCGGCATGAACTGCTGGGCGAGGATGAGATCGGTGTCGTCCAGCCATTCCTTGGCGAGCCGGGCAAGTTCCGCCGCGTTGTCGACCTTGCTGACGCCCCGGCTGAACGACGAGTCGGGCACCTTCAGCACCATCGGGAAACCGAGTTCGTCGGCTGCGCGCGCCAGCTCGTGCTGCGACCCTCCGAGGATCACCGTCGGCGGTACGGCAATACCGTTCGAGGTCATCAATTCGTGCAGGTAGATCTTGTTGGTGCAGCGGATCATCGAGATCGGGTCGTCGATCACCGGCATTCCTTCCTGCACTGCGCGCCGCGCGAAGCGGTAGGTGTGGTTGTCGATCGAGGTCGTCTCGCGGATGAACAGCGCGTCGAACTCGGCGAGCCGCGACAAATCGCGGCGGGTGATCGGCTCGACTTCGACGCCCTGCTTCTCGGCAATCCGCGACCAGTGCTTCAGCGACGCGAAGCTCGATGGCGGCAGGCTTTCGTTCGGGTCGTAGAGGACGGCGAAGGAGAAGCGGAGCGGCGCCTTGTCCTTCTTCGACCGCCACTCCCGGCGCGTGTGGTTGTGCAGCGCCTCGTGGAATTGGCGCAGCTCGTCGGCCGAGAGCCGGGTCACCGAGACGGCGGCGAGTTTCTTGATCTGCGGCCGGTCGCCGTTCTCGATCGTGACTTCGAGGACCGGGCAGCGGAACCAGTCGAAGAGCAGGCGGCCGAACCGGTCGAAGCGGTGGTCCTTGACCGTGCCGAAATAGGCGAGGATGCGCGTCGGCACGGATTTGTCGTCGGCGGCGGCGAGGCATTTGGCGAGGCTGTCGTCGAGCTCCGGCACTGCCTGCGCGTAGAGCTGGCGCACGCCGAGGTCTACCATCGTCTCGACGGACGGAATGACGCGGTGGCCGCGCGCTTCGGCAAGAAGCGAACAGTAATAGCCGCGGCTCTGGTAGTTGAACGAGCGCGACAGGTTGATGATCTTGGGGCGCGAGCCGCGGAAGAGATTGGAGCGCGCCAGGTAATCCTTGGTGGTGATTACCTTGTGCGGTGTGTCTTCGTTGGGAAAGTCCTTCAGCGTGTCGACGAGAATGACCCAATCGGCCATGACGCTAGGCATCCTCCTCGGGTGATCGGGAGGACGTGGCCGGACGGCATTGCCATGGATCGGAAGCGGACGGCACGATCATCGAAGGGGCGGATGGAACTCCGCGTGAGAGGGCACACTGCTCGCCGCCTTGCGCGGCGTCATGGGTGTGACCTCTTCGAGGGGCTCTATATAGGCAGGTCGCATCCCGGAGTCACGCGGACTTCGGTCTTCTCCGGCTGTCGGTGCCAGAATTTTCTCGAACAGCCGCGCCTCGCTGCCGTCGGCGTAGAAATCGGGCCGCCGGCCGATGTCACGATAGCCGCGCCGAATATAGAGGCGGATCGCCGCCCGGTTGTCCGGCCGCACTTCCAAGCGCAACCGGTCCAAACCGCGCCGGCGTGCCTCCGCCTCGGCATCGGCGAGAAGGGCGGAGCCAACCCCGGCGCCCTGCCAGCCCCTCGCAACCGCGATAGAGTAAAGCCGCCCGACCCGGCTGCCTGAGCGATAGAGAACGAGCGCATAGCCGGCGAGCGTCTGACCGGCATCGGCTACCCGGCACGCGCAGGTACCGCCGCCGATGAGCCGGCGGAAGCTGCGTGATGACAGCCGGTCGGCGGCAAAGGAGGCGGCCTCCAGCGCAAGCAGCGCCGGTATATCCCGCTTTTCGGCGTCCCTGAGAATGAAGCCCGGCATCGTCCGGAAAAGAAAGCCCGCGAAAGTCGCCGCGCGACTCTGACGCCGATTCTCGTTGGCCCGCAAGAAGTCCGGGTCCCAAACCACCGGGAAATGCGTCGAATGGCGTCGCTTTCTCGAGAGCGGGCGAACCTGTATCCTTGCCTGCGAGGGAATTTTGCGGGGGTTAGACGGAAGATTTGGCAGGCAAGGGAAGGCGAGGCGGGCTCGGCCTGTTTCTCGCGGCTGAATTTCTGCTGCTGGGAGTTGGCGGTGCGGCGGCGCAAGGGCCGGCCGACTACCGCCTTCTTGTCCTCGACCGGAGCCAGCTGAAATGGGCCGCCGCGGCAGGCGCGCCTGCCGGCGTGACCTACGCCGTGGCCACTTCGCCGATGACCTTTGCCGGCGCCCGCAACTGCCCGGCGATTGCGCCAGTTGCCGGCCTGCTGGCCGCAAGCGGCATCGCCCGGCCCGCCTTTGATGGCGAACTGCGCGCGGCTTTCGCCGCCTGGTCGAAGGTGGCCAACATCACGTTCAGCGAGGCCGCGCCGGACCGCGCGGATATCCTGATCGGCGCCGAAGCCAGCCCGCGCGGCCGGGCGTTCACCAATGTCGAGTACAAGCCTGACGCGGTTGCCGGCACCGGGCGGCTGACCCGCTCCGTCATCTGCCTCAATCCGGCGGAGCGCTGGAAGATCGGCTTCGACGGCAACCTCGATGTCTACGATCTTCGCTACACTCTCACGCACGAGATCGGCCATGCCATCGGTCTCGACCATCCTTCGGGCTTCGCCGAATTGATGGGCTTCCGCTACCTCGAGCGCTTCTCCGGGCCGCAGCCGGGCGATATCGCCGGCGCCGTGGCGCTTTACGGTCCGGCGCCAGGCGCCGCGACGGGTGCAGCGGGCGTCGGCGAGCCGCCGCGGGCCCAGCCGACGCTGGCGATCGGCGCCGGCTCGAACTGAAGAACTGAATCCGACTCTCAGGTCGGGTGCGGGTGATCCGCGGGAGCGGGACTGACGGTGCGCCGGACCGGCCAGGCGACGATATCCGTCAGCGACGCCGGCATCGCGCCGGTATCAAGCCCGGTTGCCGGGAACTCGCCCTTCTTCGGCTCGCGGTAGGAGCCGAAGATCACGTCGAAGATCGGCAGGAGCGAGGCGAAGTTGACGTCGTAATACTCGGGCGAGACGCCGTGATGGATGCGGTGATACTGCGGCGAATTCCACAGCCAGGCGAGCTTGCCGAAGCCGACGCGAAGATTGGCGTGGGCGAAGAAGTGGTAGAATGTGAAGACCATGTAGATGGCGACGATCGTCGGCGACGCCTTGAAGAGGAGGCCGACCGCCAGCCAGATGGTGACCGTCTTCAGGAGCGGGTCGAGCCAGAAATGGCGGACCGTGGTCGTGGCGTCGAGTTCCGGATCGCTATGGTGGAGCGAGTGCATCTCCCACATCCACGGGATCGCGTGCTGCGCCCGGTGGAAAAGGTATTCGCCGAAATCCATGGCGACGAGGTAAGCGACGGCGCCGGCGGCCAGCCACCAGCCGGTTGACGGCAGTTCGAAAAGCCCGCCGCCGACCGCGTTGACGGCAAGCGTGGTGAAGCCGCCGAGCGCGGGAGCGAGCAGGAACTGCCCGGCAAGCGAAGTCGCCCATACTTTGAGGTTCTGCGCCCGATCGCCGCGGCTTGACGAACTCGCCGGCCACCTCCGTTCGAGGAGCGCGCAGAGGCCAATCGCGGCGAGCGTCGGGAGTAGCGGGACGATGAGGCGAAAGAGCACGTCGGGAATGCCGGACATGGCAAACGCCTACCACCGCAAGCGTTAACGCATGCTCACTCGGGCTCTCTAAACACCGGGCTTCGGAGCGGTCGGCGGCCTCAAATCGGCCTCGCCGCGGCCGCTGAACTGCCCGGTTGTCCGGCGGCGGCGCCTGCGGTATCAAGCCGGCATCGTTGCAGGCGATCAGGCACCCGTAGCTCAGCTGGATAGAGCGCTGCCCTCCGAAGGCAGAGGTCGTGAGTTCGAATCTCGCCGGGTGCGCCAGTATTTCCGTTACGCCTCGTCGGTTCCGGGCCGTGCCGACGTCCCGCGGATTTCTTCGGGCATCGCGCCGGCTTGGCCGATCTCCCGGTCTGACGAATCCTCGATCGGGCCTGGCGCGAACACTCGGAGCGACCGAGACGTTGCGTGATGTCGGCTGCCGCGATCCGCATCGCGATCAAGAGCTGAGACCTGACGATGGCGGCGGGCCTGATGGGCCGCCGCCACCCATCGCATGCGCCATGGACCGGTGCCCAACCGATCTGACACGCCTTCCGCGCGGCGCTTTTTCTCGTTCCCGCCGGTCCCGACGCTCGGATGCGAAGCGATCAGAGTCGGCCGTGAAGGTAGGCCTGCAGCGTGGCCTCGGTCCCGTCCCGCCAGATTGTGGCAAGCGCAGTGGTGAAAGCCCGGATGTAAGCTGGGTTGTCCGCGAGGCTACCGAAGATATCGGTGAGGCCCAGCCACGCCTTCGGCTCGTCCTTGGCGGCAGCGGCGACAGGCCTCAGACGATCCCAGGACGGGTCGTTCGGCTCGATGACTGCGCCCTTTTCAGTGACGCCCGCGCAGTAGCGGCACCAGAAGGCCGAAACCAGCGCCAGGCCGGTAATGCCCCCGCCCTTCTGGAGGCGGTCGCGCACGGTCGGCAGGATGAATTTCGGCTGCCGGTTGGAGCCGTCGAGGCAGAGCCGGCGCACGGTGTCGCCGATTTTTGGATTGGCGAACCGGTCCTCGATGAGGCGGCGATAGACATTAAGGTCGGTCCCCGGAACCGGCGGCACCGTCGGAATGATCTCGTCCGCTTCGAGCTTGTCGAGGAAGGCGCGGATCAGGGGGTGGCCCATCGCCTCGTGGACAAAGTGAATGTCGAGGAGTCCGGCCGGATAGGCGATCGCGGCATGCCCTCCGTTCAGCATGCGGATCTTCATCAGTTCAAACGGCGAGACGTTCTCGACGAAGGTGACTCCGACTTCCTCGAGCGGTGGCCGCCCGGCCGGGAAGCGGTCTTCCAGTACCCACTGCGTGAACCGCTCGCAAAAAACCGGTCGGGCATCGCGGATTCCGAACTGGTCGCGAAGCAGCCGGCGCTCGCGCTCGCTGGTTGCGGGCGTAATCCGGTCGACCATGCCATTGGGGAAGGCGACGTTCACTTCGGCCCAATCCGCGAGACTGCGGTCGCTGAGCCTTGCGAGGCCAATCAGCGTACGGCGCGTGACGTCGCCATTATGCGGGAGGTTGTCGCAGGACATGACCGTGAATGGCGCCAGACCGCGCGTGCGGCGGGCCGTGAGGCCGGCGAGGATGAGCCCGAAGACGGTGCTCGGCCGGTCGGGCCGGGCTGCGTCGGCGATCAGTTCCGGGTGGGCCGCGTCGAACTCGCCGGTCGCAGGATCGACGAAATAGCCGCCCTCGGTGACGGTGAGCGAAACGATCCGGATGGCGGGATCGGCGAGTTGCGCGATAATCGCCGCGGGATCGCCGACCGGAAGGAATCCGCTCATCGACGCAATCACCCGCGCGTCGCTTCCGCTGCCGTCCTGTTCGACGACGGTCGTCAGCCAGTCCTGCCCTTCAAGGTCCGCGCGCATGGCCCGGTCGTCCGGCCGCACGCCAGCCCCGATGATGGCCCAGTCGTGGCCCTGGCCACGGTTGAAGAGGGCATCGAGATATGTCGCCTGGTGGGCGCGATGAAAATTCCCGATGCCGAAATGGACAATCCCGGGCTTCAGCCGTGCACGGTCGTAGCGCGGCCTGCCAACCGCCGGGGGCAGCTCGGCGAGTGTGCGGTTGGAAAGGGCGATCACGGCTACTCCTGCGCTTGTTCTATCGGACGCACCCGGCGACCCGACTGGAACGGGCGGTCCGCTTACGCGTCAGCTATGGCCGAGCGCGCGCCCGGCCTTGTCGAAGCGGTGGATGCGGCCGGGCTCGGGCGTCATGAAGATGCGATCGCCGGGCTTGACCCGCATCTCGCCCACGGTGCGCACGGTCATGTCTCCGAGCTTCTCGCTCGTCAGGTAGAGGAACGTGTCGCTGCCGACGTGCTCCGCAACGAGGACCTTGCCGCTCCACGCGCCGTTCTCGCGCGAAGCCGTGATGTGCTCCGGCCGCACGCCGATCGTGGCCGCCTGCGGGTCGCCTGCCGCTGCGCCATCCACGAAATTCATCTTCGGCGACCCGATGAAGCCGGCGACGAAGAGGTTGGCTGGACGATCGTAGAGTTCGAGCGGCGAGCCGACCTGTTCGACCCGGCCGGCGTTCAGCACCACGATCTTGTCGGCCATGGTCATCGCCTCGACCTGGTCGTGGGTGACATAGATCGCCGTCGTCGCGAGCGAGTCCTGCAGGCGCGCGATCTCGATCCGCATCTGTACGCGAAGCGCCGCATCGAGGTTGGAGAGCGGCTCGTCGAAGAGGAAAGCCTTGGGCTCGCGCACGATGGCCCGCCCGATGGCGACGCGTTGGCGTTGCCCGCCGGAAAGTTCGCGCGGCCGCCGGTCGAGGTAGGGCGTGAGGTTGAGGACGGCCGCCGCCGCCTCGACCTTCTGCCGGATTTCCTCCTTCGGCCGGCCGGCCATTTTGAGGCCGAAGCCGATATTGCTGCGCACGCTCATGTGCGGGTAGAGCGCGTAGGATTGGAAGACCATGGACAGGCCGCGTTTGGCCGGGGGCGTATCGACGACATCCACCCCGTCGATCAGGATCTTGCCGGCAGTCACATCTTCGAGACCGGCAATCAGGCGGAGGAGCGTGGACTTGCCGCAGCCCGACGGCCCGACGAAGACCACGAACTCGCCATCCTCGACCGTGAGGTCGACGTTGCTGATGACGTTGACCGCGCCGAATGTCTTGGCGACGCCTTCGAGGACGATCTTTCCCATTTCTTCTCTCCCCGGAACTACTTCACGGCGCCGAAGGTCAGCCCGCGTACGAGCTGCTTCTGGCTGAACCAGCCGAGAATGAGGATCGGCGCGATGGCGAGCGCCGAGGCGGCTGACAGTTTCGCCCAGAACAGGCCCTCGGGGCTCGAATAGGAGGCGATGAAAGCAGTGAGCGGAGCCGCGTTGACCGCCGTCAGGTTGAGCGTCCAGAACGCCTCGTTCCACGCCAGAATCACGTTGAGGAGCGTCGTCGACGCAATCCCGGGGATCGCCATCGGCAGGAGGACGTAGACGATCTCCTTCCACAGCGTCGCCCCGTCCATCCGGCTCGCTTCGAGGATGTCGACCGGGATTTCGCGGAAATACGTGTAGAGCATCCACACGACGATCGGCAGGTTGATCAGCGTCAGGATGATGGTGAGGCCGAAGAGGTTGTCGAGGAGGTTGAGGTCCTTGAAGATCAGGTAGATCGGGACGAGCACCCCCACTGCCGGCATCATCTTGGTAGAGAGCATCCACATCAGGATGTCCTTGGTGCGCCGGCTCGGCGAGAAGGCCATCGACCAGGCGGCCGGCACCGCGATGATCAGTCCGAGAAGCGTCGACCCGCCGGAAATGATCACCGAGTTGAAGAAGTGCTTGAAATAGTCCGAGCGCGCCTGGACCTCGGTGAAGTTCTCCAGCGTCCAGTGCGGCGGGAAGAATGCCGGCGGATTGAGGATCGCATCGCCTTCCGTCTTGAAGGCGGTGAGGAACGTCCACAGGATCGGAAAGAAGATGATCAGCGCCACCAGCCAGGCGCCGATCGTTCCCGTCCATTTCCGCCGCTTGCTGATGGCGCGCGCCATGCTCTGCCTCCCTAGCGGTCGAGGTTCTTGCCGACGATGCGGACGAGGAAGAAGGCGACGATGTTGGCGAGGATGACCGCCACGACGCCGCCGGCCGAGGCCCCGCCGACGTCGTAGTCGAGCAGTGCCTGGTGGTACACGAGGTAGGCGATATTCGTGGAGGCGTAACCGGGCCCGCCCGAGGTCGTCACCAGGATTTCGGCGAAGACGCCGAGCAGAAAGATCGTCTCGATCAGGATGACGACGGTGATCGCGCGCGCGAGGTGCGGCAGGGTTATGTACCAGAAGAGGCGGATCGCGTTGGCGCCGTCCATGTTGGCCGCCTCCTTCTGTTCCTCGTCTAGCGACTGCAATGCGGTGAGCAGGATCAGGGTCGCGAACGGCAGCCATTGCCAGGCGACGATGATGATGACGGAGAAGAGGGGGTAATCCTGCAGCCAGGCGACCGGCGTCAGAC